>ENA-UOOK01005903-UOOK01005903.1-fermentation-metagenome-genome-assembly--contig:-NODE-5903-length-12041-cov-3.936176_pt1 | contig 12041 bp, 9 predicted proteins | sample MGYA00245777_ERZ724023 | MGnify/ENA primary metagenome ERZ724023 (study PRJEB28704, sample SAMN03018312) | fermentation metagenome | biome: anthropogenic terrestrial biome; feature: soil; material... | reverse complement strand
ATCCAAAATGGAAGTAAAGGCTATTATAATTTAGTTGAAAATAGAATAGCAATAAAAGAGGGTATGAGTGAGAAGCAGACAATTAAAACTATGGTGCATGAGGTAACACATAGCAGGCTCCACAGTATAGAAAGCCAGAAAAATATTAAAGATGTTACAGAAAGGAATGTCAAAGAGATAGAAGCAGAAAGCACAGCCTATGTAGTATCAAAGCACTTTGACATTGACACAAGCGACTATTCCTTTGGTTATGTGGCTTCATGGAGCAGGGACAGGGAGCTTAAAGAGCTTGAAGCTTCTTTAAAAACCATACAAAAAGAAGCAAATGGTATTATATCGGAAGTTGAAGAAAAATTGGAAGAAAAGCTTAGTAAAGACAGGGAAGAAGTTAAGGAAAAAGAAATCGAGGAACTTCAGGAAAATAAAGAAGTTAAAGAGCCTTATGTTGAAATTATTTTTTCAGAGGTAGAAGACAAAGTATATTTTAGTGAAGGGGAAAAAATACCTTTTAATGAAGCAGATTTAAGGTTTAAAGAAGCAGAAAAAGAAGTTAGGGATAAGAAAGAGGATGCAAAGGAAAAAGGAGAATATTATCCTTATCTAAAAACCAGATTTAACTTAAAAATAAATGAAAACAGTGAAAAATACATGAGGTATGACATAGGGGACAGGTATTCAGATGATTTAAAAGAGTTCTGTGAAAAAGAACTAGATAAAGACAGTTTAAAGCTTTTAAATAAAGCTTTAAATGGTGAAAAAACAGAGCAAAAACAGCAACAAAATGAGAATAAAAAGGAATTTGAATTAGAAAGATAAGAAAGCAGTAAAAAAAGATTATTTTTACTACTTTCTTTTTTCTTTGGTAAGGGAGTGAAAATATGAGTAAACTAATTGCAGTAAAAAAGTATTTAAATAGATTTAAAATTTATTTAGCTGCAAAAAAACGTAAAGGAATAAATAATAACAAGTATTTTGTTATTATTATAGTTTCTTTAGTGTCAGTTGTGCTTTTACTTTTATCAAACTTAATACTTTCAACGGTATTTAAAATGCTTAAAAGTTTAAGTGTTAAATCCTTAAAGCCTATAGATGTAGGCTTTAAGGATTTATTTAATTTTCAATTTAGATACAAAGCCTATTATTTAGTAGTATTTTTTATAACAGCAGTTACAGATATTAAAGTAATTTATACCCTTAAAACAAGTTTTAAGACCATTAACAGGGGGCAAAAGGGTACAAGTGAGTTTACTACCTTAAAAGAATTAAAAGAGCAGTATAAGGCTGTACCGGAGAAGACAGAGACATATGAGGGGCATGGAGGGGTAGTAATTTCACATTATGAAGATAAGTTATTTATAGACGACAGCCCTGTAAACAACCTGATTATAGGTACAACACGTTCCGGTAAGGGGGAAACCTTTGTGTTTCCCACAATAGATGTCTATTCAAGGGCAGAGGAAAAGCCATCTATGATTATTAACGATCCTAAGAATGAATTGGCTGCTGCAAGTTATGATACATTAGAAAAGCGTGGATATGATGTGAAAATATTAAATTTATTGGAGCCTGAAAATGGAATGAGCTATAATCCCCTGCAGCTTATTATAGATGCCTATAAGAATAGGGATTATTCCACAGCACAGATGCTTTGTAACACGCTGACATTTTCCCTGTATAATGACCCAACCTCAAAGGATAAGTTCTGGCAGTTATCTGCACAGTCCCTTGTAAATGCCTTAATTCTGGCAATAACTAAAGACTGTATAGAAGGAAAACAGGAAGAAAAAATAACCCTTTATACAGTAGCAAACTTTCTTTCTGAAATGGGGAGTAAGGTGGATGAAGAAGGTAATAATGAGCTGGACAACTTTTTTTTACGCAGAGATTCTTCTGATATTGCCAAAATGCAGTATGCCACAAGTAATTTTACAAAAGGTGTAACAAGGGGTGGAATTTTTTCCACAGCCATGTCCAAACTTCAAATTTTTACTTTTGAGGATTTAGCAAAAATGACTTCTAAAAATTCATATAACCTAGAGGATATTGGCTTTGGTGAAAAACCTGTCGCAATATTTATGATTACACCTGATTATGATGGCTCTTGCCATGTTTTGACTTCGATTTTTGTAAGACAAATTTATTTTGTTTTATCAAAGAGAGCTTCAGTATCAAAGGGTGGAAAATGTGAAAGAGAAGTAGTGTTTATGCTGGATGAATTTGGAAATATGCCCCCTATAGAGAACTTTTCAAGTATTATTACTGTATGTCTTGGAAGAAATATGAGGTTTAATCTGGTTATACAGGCATATGCACAGTTAAAAAAATTATATGGTGATGATGAAAGTACCATTATTGGAAACTGTGGAAACCAGATATATATACTGACTATTGATTTAAATACAGCAGAAAGGTTCTCCAAACTTGTTGGAAATAAAACTTTAGTAAACTATTCACGAAATGGCAAGGGAACATCACTGGATAAATCACTGACTGAAAGTGTGGACAGCAGGTCACTTTTAGATCCAAATGAATTAATGTCCCTTACAGAAGGTGAAAGCGTAGTTGTAAGGGTTATTAAAAGAAAAGATAAACAGGGAAATAGGATAAAACCCAAACCGATTTACAATACAGGAAAAACAGCACTTAAATTCAGATATGAGTATTTGCAGGATGAATTTGATACATCTAAGAGTATAGAGGACTTAAATATTGTTTCAGGACATAAATATGTAGATTTAAGAAAGCTTATTTTTGGTTTAACAGAAAAAAAGGAATTGACGGAACAGGAGAGATTATTAGTACAGGAAATCATTTCAAAGTATGAAGACTTGCAGGAGATATATATAGTTTCTTCTGATGAAAAAGAAATTTATCAGGTGTTAACTGAATTTAAAAGCTATTTTTCAAATGAAGATAAAAAAGGTCTGGAAAAGATTTTAGAAAGGAGTTTTTAAGTATGAGTACAGTGGATATACTGCAAACCTATTCTGATATTTTTATACTGGATACCATATTTCACAGGACAATGAGAGAGCTTGGGTGGCTTTTAGTTACCATACTGTCTTATATCATAGATGCCATTTCAACTGTAACAAGTAAATTATTTGTACTTGACTATTTTTATAATAACCCTGATGTAGTAAAGTTTATAGACAGCTTTAAACCCTTGATAGTGGTACTCTTTGGGCTGTCATTTTGTATCATAGGCTATCAGCTGATGTTTACTGAAAAACACCACTTTAGAAGGGTGGGGGTAAATATACTAATAGCTTTAACTGTAGTTTTGCTCCTGCCAATGGCTATGGAAAAGATGAACGCTATAACAACAAGTGGTGTAACTGCTGTTATGGGGCAACCGCAGGATATAACAAATACAATAATAAAGGAAAATGTAACAGACCTTTTATTATACGACAGTGTTAATTTTGATAAAAATGCAGTAAAGCAATTAAAGAGTGATAATAAAATTGATGAGAAAAATATACGATATATAGATTCTACTGCACTTATAGAAACAGGTTCATCTGACGTTCCAGACCTAAAAAATAAAGAGGTTTTTGAAAATAAATTAACAGTAACAGAAGGTGGTAAAGTGGATAAACAATCTTTAAATCAGGGCTGGATGACATGGTGGAAAGAATACTATTACAGATATTACATTAATTTCTTATGTCTAATATCTGCTTTAGCTGTAGTAGGGGCAACCTTAGTGTTTACATGCTTTAAGCTTGGAAAGATAATATTTGAGCTTGCATATAATAAGCTTTTAGCAATCCTTGTAGCACCGGCAGACATTGGAAATGGTCAAAGAACAAAACAAATAGTTCAAAATATTTTTTCTATGTTTATAGTAACTTTTCTCATAGCTGTGCTTCTAAAGTTTTATATTTTATTTGTAGGGCTGTGTGCCGAAATTAAAGGCATACAGAGTGTTATTTTAATGATAGCCGGTTCTTTTGCGGTTATAGAAGGGCCAAATATTGTGGAGAGAATTTTTGGCGTGGATGCAGGACTTCACAGTGGCTTTAAAACAATAATGAGTGCATATCTTGCAGGAAAGGCAGTTACAGGAGGTGCCAGTGCATTAGGCAAAACAACAGGCAGAGCTTTGAACAGAGCTGGCAGAGCAGGTAAGAAAGCAGGAAATATGGCAGGTGCTTTAGTTGGAGGAACAGCAGGAGTGGTAAAGGGACTTTCAGGTAGTGACAAGCCACATACAAGTATGTATGATGAAATGCAAAGAGACAGGGACAGTAATAAAAAACCAACCTCATTATATGAAGAAATGGAAAAGGATAGAGAAAACAGGAATAAAAATGGTGAAATTAATAGAGATAAGGGGGGCAGAAATGGAATTAGAGGAAGTGAAGTAAGAAAAGGTAACAAAGCCGGTGAAATAGGCAGTAGTGGAAAGATTAGTAGAGATGGAGGTATGAACGGAAGTGATGAACAAAGACCTTCGTTATATAAAGAGATGGAAAAAGATAAAGGCAGTAATGGCATTAGAAATGCCGGAGGTAATAATAGACCGCAGCCATCACTATATGAGGAAATGAATGGAGAAGGAAGTAATAAAGGTAATAGAGCTAATAGAGGAAATGCAGGAGCAGGGAGACAGAGCATATATGAAGAAATGGGCGGTAGTAGTGAAGGTGGCAGAATTAATGTGAATACAGGAAATACAGGGACAGGAAGACAAAGTATATACGAAGAAATGGGCAATAGTGGAGGTAGGAGAAATATTGGTTATAGTGAACAACCTCCGGTATATAAAGAAATTGGACATAGTGGCAGTAATGAAGGTGGCAGAATTAATGTAAACACAGGAAATACAGGTCAGACTATAGGTCAGGCTGTAGGTGGATATGCAAAAGGCAGGGTAAGAGAGGTAAGAAGGAAAGTTGAAAACAATGATATGTACAATCAAACTAAAAAATCTTATGGGCTTGGGAAAAATACAGGCAGAGCTATAAGAAATAAAATTGATAATAAGTTAGGAAGGTAGGTAATTGATAAATGTATCTTATACCTAAAGAATTGAATAGTAAAATAAAGATTACAAGGCACTTTCACCTTAAAGAATTTCTTTTGTTCTTAGCAGGTATGGGAGTGGTTTTTTTATTTGACAGCTTAGTATATACAAAGCTTGTCATAGTCTATTATATATGTTCCGGTTTAACTATAGCCTTTTTACTTTTACCTGCAAGAAATAATCCAGAGAGATATAATTACCATGCTATATACTACACTATGATAAGAAAGAAGAATGTATTTCACTCAATTTCAGATAAAAATATTAATGGGGGTAATAAAAATGATTTTTTTAAAAGGTAAAAATAAAAAGTTAAAAGAAAAAAAGAAGAAAGAAAAGGCAAAGAGAGTTCCATCTAAGGTAACAAGTGTGTTACCTTTTTTAGATATTACAGAAGATTGTATAATGCTAAAGAATGAAGTCATGGACATTATAGAAATTGAGGGCAAGGACATATTATCACTTACAGAAAGCGAACTTGCAAGGGACATTAATATATTTCATACCTTTTACAAAACCGTAAATGTAGATATTAAGCTTGTATCTATGAATTTCCCTGTAAATGCAAAAAAGCAGAAAGAATATGTTGAATATAAAATGAATAAGACAGATAACCCAATTTATAAGAGCTTCTTAGTGGATAAGATAAGGGAACTTGAATACCTGGAAAAAAATAAGACAAACAAGGAATACTATCTTTTTTTGTTTGCCCCTAATTTAGATGTTTTAAATTCTGTTAGAAATACAGTAAACAGGACTATACCTAATGCCCTCCATGTAAGGGCATTGTCTATTGAAAAAAAGCAGTCCATTTTATATAAGCTGAACAATAAAAATTCTAAAATCATGAGTAAAAGGAGTGATTTTGTTGGTTAAAATACTGCCATTTAAAGCAAAAAAAAGTGACGATAAAAATAAAGTTGATAAATATAATGCTGACTTTATATACCATATACAACCGGCAGGGGGATTATTTTTTAAAGAGAGCTATACAAGAAAGGGTGATGGATACGAAACCTGTATTCAAATTTACGATTTTCCAACCCATGTAGACGAGTTCTGGCTCTATGATATTTTAAATATGAATAACGTTATTACAAGCATTGATATTGCACCGGCCAAAACAACCAGTGTAATAAATAATATAAATAAGTCCTTAAGGGAACAACTGGACAGGTTTTATAATGAAAAAGACCAGACGGAAAAAATATCTGCTGAAACTAAATATAATGAGTTAACCCAGATATTCAACGAAATTTCAAGGGCAGGAGAAACAGTAAAGCTTGTAACCATAAGGATATATGTAAGTGGAAAAACACTTGTTGACCTTGAGGAAAATGTTAAAAATATACTGGAAACACTGGAGGGACTATCTTTTAAAGGCTCTGTGTTTCTAAATGAAACAGAGTATGAATATGAAGCACTTTTAAACAGCCACAGTCAAATAAAACAGTTTCCAAACAAAAGGACAGGGAAAGAAATAGGGGCAAAAGTTTTAGCCGCCGGCTATCCATTTCATTTTACTAAACTGGATGATCCAGATGGGACGTATTTAGGGTGTACAGATACCGGAGGCAGTGTCCTGTTTGATATGTTCCATAAAGACAAGCAGAGAAGATATTACAACGGTATTTTTTTCGGTACTATGGGTTCTGGAAAATCTACAGGTTTAAAGAAACTTACGTTTGATAATTCCTGTAGGGAAAATATTATAAGGGGAATTGACGTGACCGGAGGTGCGACTTGTTGCTACTTGAAAAGAGTAGCCTAATTAGCTAATTAAATTTAGAGATTAGAACTGTTATTGCGAGAAATCAAATGATAGGGTAACGCCTTGAAGGGTTTCCTCTAATACTCCGATTAGCGTTCTATTGAGTAAACAATAGGGGGTTAAAAGCTCGGTGAAGTCGGCTGAGAGTACACCGTAAGTAGATGAAATAAAATACCTACCGAAATGCGAACCAGAGGTGGTCGAGTGTATGATAGGCCGGGAGTCTATAAAATATCTATGGTTAGGATGTTGCAAAGGAAACTGACGAAATCAGGAATGTACGGGTCTAAATCACAGATACTTAGAAATGGGTATAACACATAAGTGTAGTAAATGTGGGAAAGTAAAACTCGCCGGTATGAAATTCCATATGGTGTTATAGGCACTATTAAGTTTACAGGCTCATACTGATGACCTACGGATACATGTACAGATAGCAATAACGGAACAAGGAAAGCTTAGAATATGGAGGTTTTACTGCCAATGAAATAGTGGTAAGGAAAAGCTTGAACTATAACTTATCTTAATCTAAGTGAGAGTGGTGTCAATATACTTATGAAATCATGATAATAAATGATGGAGGGACAGGCACTAGACAAATTGTTATTTGAAAGTTAAATACTGAATAATTCAAGGTTCTGGTGTGACTAAGAGATAGGAAATCCTTTGAAGGGAGAGTAATAGACTTGAAGGAAAGCTTATTAAAGAAGAAACAGAAACTAAGAAATAATGAGTACTATGACATGCAAAAAATATTTGATAGTTTGTATAACCGAAGTTGTAAAAATAATAAATTTACAAATCTAATGCAGTTTATTGTCTCTAAGCAGAACATTCTATTAGCCTATAGGAATATTAAGAAAAACAAAGGTTCCATAACTCCAGGAACTGATGGGTTAAACATTGAATTTATTGAAAACATGGGTATTGAGAATTATATCAAATATATCCAATATAAATTTGAAAATTATCAACCTAAAAGCGTAAGGGGTGTTGAAATCCCTAAAAAGAATGGTGAAACTAGACATTTGGGGATACCTTGTATGGATGATAGAATAATACAACAATGTATAAAACAAATATTAGAACCAATATGTGAAGCCAAATTCCATAAACATAGCTATGGATTTAGACCTAATAGGTCAACAAGTCATGCAATAGCAAGATGTTACAGATTAATAAACAGAGCAGGATTGCATTATGTAATAGATATAGATATCAAAAGTTTCTTTGATAGTGTGAGTCATGCAAAATTAAAGAAGCAGATGTGGAATATAGGTATACAAGACAAAAGCTTAATAAGCATTATAGGGAAAATGCTAAAGTCAGAGATACAAGGTAAAATACCTACAAAGGGAACACCTCAAGGTGGGATAATCAGTCCGTTGTTATCAAATATCGTACTAAATGAATTGGATTGGTGGATAAGTGACCAGTGGGAAACCTTTAAAACCAATCATACCTATGCTGGATTACACAAATATAGGGCAATGAAAACAACTAAACTAAAAGAAGTATGGTTAGTCAGATATGCAGATGACTTTAAATTGTTCTGTAGAGATTATAAGACAGCTCAAAAAATCTATAATGCCACAAGACTATGGCTAAAAGAGAGACTGGATTTAGAAATTAATTTTGAGAAATCCAAAATAACTAATCTTAGAAGAAATTATACAGAATATCTAGGATTTAAATTAATAGCTAAACCTAAAAGAAATAAATATGCATGTCAAAGTAGAATGTGTGATAAAGCACTACAAAACACTATAAGGAAATTAAAACAACAAATTAAAGTAATACAAAAAGAACAAACCGCCAAAGAAATCTCTAAACTAAACTCCATTATTTTAGGTAGCCATAACTATTATAAAAGTGCTACAAATATTAGTTTAGATTTTGGGAAAATAAATTTCTTAGTTATGAAAACCTTGAATGCAAGATTGAAGAATCTTATAAGTGAGAAACCCGAACTGTCGGAAACCTATAAAAGATTTTACGGAAATTATAGAGGAAAAATAAGAACAATAAAAGGCATAACAATATTTCCTATATATGGATGTAGGACAAAGCCGCCCATGTGTTTTCCTAAGGACATTTGCAATTACACGGAAGAAGGTAGAAAAAACATACATGTTAAATTAAAGGGATATAGCAGAATGATACTATATCTACTAAATAATGTATCGAAGGGCAACTCGACTGAGTTTAATGATAATAGGATTTCACTATTAGTTGGACAACAAGGAAGATGTCATGTAACAGGGGAACTATTGAATATAGGAAATATGGAATGTCATCACAAAATACCAAAAAGACTGGGTGGTAATGATAGTTATGAAAATCTGACATGGATTAAAGTAGAAGTGCATGAATTGATTCATGCAGTAAAAGAAAAGACAATTGATAAATATTTAGGACTATTAAATCTAAATAAAATGGGTTTAAAACGAGTTAATTCTTTAAGAAAGTTAGTAGGAAATTCAGCTATTTAATTAAGTAGAATACAATTTGTTGGAACGCTGTATGAGGTGAAAGTCTCACGTACAGTGTGAGGTGGGGGAAAAGATGGCGATAATTTCAAAGTCTTACCTATCACTATAATTTGAAAATCTAATAAATAAAGTCAATGGTAAAATGATAGCATTAGACGGTACTAATGGTATTATAAATCCACTGCAAGTTTTAAAAACGTCAGGAAAAGAGGGAGTTTCATTTATGCAGCATTTATCTAAATTGACTACCTTTTATAAGTTTTTGTCACCAGATGCCAGTGATGAAGTGTGTAAAGAATTTGAACTCCTTACAAGACAGTTATATATTAAATTTAATATTTATAAAGAAGATGCGAAGGAAGAAGATCTGCACATCACAGGATTATCAAAAGAGAGTTATCCTATATTTTCAGACCTTTTAAATTTAGTTAGAGAAGAACTTTATGAAGACTTAGAGAAAAATGTAATCCATAAGGAGCTGTCACCAAATAAGGTGCAGAGGTTAGAAAGTATAGAACTTACTTTAAAAAGTATGGTAAAAAACTACGGTTATTTGTTTGATGGGTACTCTACCATAGAGGACATAACAAATGAACAGGTAGTTTTTTTTAGTATCAGGAATTTAACTTCCATGAAAAAGGAAGTTTTTAATGCACAGATGTTTAATGTATTAAACCTTCTCTGGGATAATATGCTTCAAAACGGGATGAAATATAAAAAGTTATATGATACCGACTCTATCAGGTGGGAAGATATTATAAGGTACCTAATAGTAATAGATGAAGCACACAGGATAATAAACTCACAAAATTTACTGGCAGTTAGATTTTTAATTGATTTTGAAAGAGAAGCACGAAAATATTTTGGAGGTCTTTTATTTGTATCACAATCTATAAGGGACTTTGTTCCAGAGGGCATAAGTGCAGAAGGGTTAAATGAAATAAAGACATTATTTGAGCTTACCCAATACAAATTTATAATGCAGCAGGACAATAACGCACTCCAAACACTCCGTACAGTTTTTGATGGCAGTTTAAGTGAAAGTGAATTAAATAAAATACCTGTACTGAAAGAAGGAGAATGTATACTATCTATAAATGGTGTGGGCAATATAGCCTTTCACATTGAAGCAAGTGAAAAAGAACTGGCACTATTTCAAGGTGGTGCTTAAATTATATGGAGCTGACAGGAAAATTAAAAAGAAAAATAATAAGAAAAGTGATACTAAAAGTAATGGCTGCCATACTGCCATTACTTTTAGTATTTATTGTTTCTACAGCAATTATTACAGCTATAAGGGGACAGGGAAACAGCAGTACAGATACAGGAATTGCAAATGTATCACAGGAAGTTCTGGCATGGAAACCGGTAGTTGAAAAATATGCAGGAGAACTTGGAATGGGTCAGTATGTCAATCTTATTTTAGCTGTCATACAGCAGGAAAGTGGAGGAACACTGACAGACGTTATGCAGGCTTCGGAATCTGGCTATAACACACAATATTCAAGGTCGCCAAATTCTATAACAAGTCCTGAATACTCCATTTATTGTGGAATACAGGAGCTTAAAGAAGACCTTGAAAAAGCAGGGGTTACAAGTCCCGGTGATATTCAAGGTATAAGTCTGGCATTACAGGCCTATAACTTTGGAGAAGCATTTATAAGTTTTGCAAAATCTCATGGAGGGTATTCACTGGAAGTTGCAAAGGAATTTTCAAGTATGGAAGCACAAGCCTGTGGATGGTCAAGTTATGGGGATTGTAATTATGTGCCACATGTGTTGCAGTATTACAGTACAGGAACAGGAACAGGCATAGGAACAGCTACAGGGAAACTTGCAAGTGTGATACAGATAGCACAGGCACAGCTTGGCAAGCCTTATGTTTGGGGAGCTTCGGGGGCAGATTCTTTTGACTGTTCGGGACTTGTTTATTACTGTTATCTACATGCAGGATTCAGTATACAAAGACTTACAGCACAGGATTATTATAATAGTTCTACTCCAACTACTAATCCTGATGTGGGGGACTTAGTGTTTTTCGGAACACCGGGAAATATCCATCACATAGGTATTTATGTCGGTGGTGGACAGATGATTAATGCACCACATACAGGTGACGTAGTAAAAATACAGAGTGTGTCCAGAAGTGACCTTGCCGGCTTTGGAAAGTATAAAAATTAGAATTTAGAGAGAAAGAATTATAAAGGTATAAGAATTAATATAGAAGGAGGAATCTACGTTATGGAATTTACTATAAGTGAAAAAGAAATAAAAGAAGCAATGGAAAATCCAATTCCTTTAATTACTTACAAGGGGTCAGTGCATATAAATGAATGTGCATATAAAACAGCTTGTAAATTGGATATTCCATTGCATGGAAAACATCTAACATCAAGAAAGTATGGCAATATTGACGAAGTAACGTGTGTTGATTGTCTTAATTTATTAAAATGCACCAAAAACCAGTGATATAGTAAGAATACAGAGTGTGTCCAGAAGTAGCTTAGCCGGCTTTGGTAAATATAAAAATTAAGAAAGGAGAAAGATATGGACAGTAAAAAATTAAATGAAATTTTGATTGTAAGTAACCTAGTATTTTTAATACTTTTTATGACAGTTTCTATTACAAACTATAGGAACTATACAAGATTTATAAAAAGTGAAAATAACCTTGCAGATGCCACAGGTAAAATGGAAAAATATAAAGATAAGATAGATGAACTAAATAAAAAGAGAAGTAAAAAGT
>ENA-UOOK01005901-UOOK01005901.1-fermentation-metagenome-genome-assembly--contig:-NODE-5901-length-12052-cov-3.072518_pt1 | contig 12052 bp, 15 predicted proteins | sample MGYA00245777_ERZ724023 | MGnify/ENA primary metagenome ERZ724023 (study PRJEB28704, sample SAMN03018312) | fermentation metagenome | biome: anthropogenic terrestrial biome; feature: soil; material... | reverse complement strand
ACCGGGCATTGATTAATCTGCGCCGTTCAAATGTCGCTTTGCGGCAAGGATCTCTCCATACGGTCTGCGCGGAAAAGGGAAAACACCTTTATATATTTGAGCGCTTGTGCGAAGCTCAGTCAATTCTCGTCGCGCTTAACGCGGGCGATCGAAAAGAGGTGATTTCGGTTTTAGGCGGCGACGAATACAATAAATGTCTTTTTCAAGAGGGGATGAGTGGAAAAGAAATCGAACCTTGGGGATTCGGCGTGTTTGAAAAGTCAAATGGAAAAGCTTATAAATGAAGACTTGGAGGGAATTTTATGCGCAAAAACTTTAAGAGGTTGAAATCCATTTCTGCCAGTGTTGTGCTTTCCCTTGCAATTGTTTTTTCGACGTCGTTCACCGGCAACGGCGTGGTGGCTCACGCTTATAGCAACGGAGCGGTATCTCCCTACAGCAGCAGTATCTCTGCGGATTCTTCTGACTCGCCGGTGACGTCAAAGGACGTCATTTACCAGATTCTTACGGACCGTTTCTATGACGGAGACACATCCAACAATATTCCAAGCGGATTTGACAGTTCATTTTTTGACGGCACGGGGCAAAAATACAGGCTATACCAAGGTGGCGACTGGCAGGGAATCATTGACAAAATTCCGTACCTGAAGTCCATGGGCATTACGGCAGTCTGGATCTCGGCACCCTATGAAAATCGCGACACGGAAATTGACGATTATAATTCAGACGGTTCCATAAACAAGTGGACAAGCTACCACGGCTACCATGTCAGAAATTACGAACATTATTTGTCCAGAGAAGACTGGAACCATTTCATTGCTTTTTTAAAAAATAAAATATAATCAATATTCAGGAGGAATCCAACATGCAACAGGCAAAGAAAAAGGAACTTGCCAACATCGCCGCTCATATTCGTATGGGCGTGTTGACAGCTGTTCACAGCGCAAAAGCGGGACATCCGGGCGGTTCTCTCTCCATCGCTGATATCTTGGCGTATCTTTATTTTGAAAAAATGAATATCGATCCCACCAATCCCCGTATGGAAGACCGTGATCGTCTGGTTCTTTCCAAAGGACATACATGTCCGGGTTTGTATGCAGCTTTGGCACACCGCGGCTATTTCCCGGTGGAAGATTTAAAAGGGTTTAGAAATATCAACACCGACTTAGAAGGTCACCCTGATATGAACAAGGTGACAGGAGTAGACATGACCACCGGTTCTTTGGGTCTTGGTATTTCGTCTGCCTGTGGCATGGCTTTATCGGGTAAGCTGTCCCATAAAAATTACCGTGTATACGCGATTTTGGGCGACGGCGAATTGGAAGAAGGACAGGTATGGGAAGCAACCATGTTTGCTGCTCACTACAAATTGTCTAACCTGACCGCGTTTGTTGACTTCAACGGGCTTCAAATCGACGGCGATATCACCAAAGTGATGAACCCCACCCCCATCGATGAAAAATTCCGTGCCTTCAACTGGAATGTGGTTCTCGTTGACGGACACAACTTCGATGAAATCGAAGCCGCTGTCGCCGCTTCCGAGAAATCTGAACGTCCCACCGTGATCATTGCAAAAACCATCAAAGGTAAAGGCGTTTCCTTCATGGAAAACCAGGCGTCCTGGCACGGTTCCGCCCCCAATGATGAACAATATGCCGCTGCCATTGCCGAGCTGCAAGCCGCCATAGTAAAGGAGTGAATACCATGAAATTAACACCTAAATATGAGATTGGACAAAAAGTCGCTACCCGTGAAGCATATGGCGATGCTCTGGCTGAATTCGGTGCCGAATTTGAAAACCTCTATGTCTTGGATGCGGACCTATCTAAATCCACCAAAACCAACACCTTCCAAAAGGCTTTTCCCGATCGCTTCATTAATTGCGGTATCGCAGAAGCCAATATGGTCACCGTAGCTGCCGGTATGGCTACCACCGGTAAAATCGTGTTTGCCAGTTCCTTTGCCATGTTTGCCGCGGGTCGTGCCTTCGAACCCGTTCGCAACTCCATCGGATATCCTCATCTGAACGTGAAAATCGGCGCAACCCACGCCGGCGTCTCCGTGGGCGAAGACGGTGCAACACACCAGTGCAATGAAGACATCGGTCTGATGCGCACCATTCCCGGTATGATCATCCTCAATCCGGCCGATGCCGTTGAAGCCCGCGCTGCCGTTCGCGCCGCGTTGGAATACAATGGTCCTGTCTATTTGAGATTCGGTCGTCTGAGCGTTCCCGTCATTTATGATGAAAAAAACTATGAATTTGAAATTGGTAAAGGGATCCGTCTTTCCGCAGGAAGCGATGTGTCTATCGTGTGTACCGGTTTGATGACCGCCGAAGCCATCCAAGCTGCCGCTGTGCTGAAGGAAGAAGGCATTTCGGTAGATCTGATCAACATGCATACCATTAAACCCATTGATAAAGATCTGATCACAGATTCTGCTCAAAAAACCGGTTGTGTGGTTACCACCGAAGAACACAATATCATCGGCGGTTTAGGCAGTGCGGTTTGTGAAGTTCTATCCGAAACATGCCCTGTTCCCGTACTTCGTCATGGTGTTCCCGATACGTTTGGAAAATCCGGTGCCGCCAAAGCCGTTTTGGAGTATTTCGGCATGACTGCACAGGGAATTGTGAAAAAAGCAAAAGAAGCCATTGCTCTGAAAAAATAAGAATTTTCATATGGCAAGCAATCGTTAGAGGTCGTCTGTTTCTACAGTGGACCTTCTTTTTTTTTAATGGCGGATGTGAAGATAAGGTCCCCAATCGAATTGGCAAATTTTTCTTAAGAATTTTTTTCCCTCCCTTTGGTATACTAACTGCCAAAGGGAGGATTTTTTATGCTTGAATCGTTCAATCAAAAAATCAATCAAATGGATATAATCCTCAGAAAAAACGAAAGCTTTGATATCATTCGTACTAGCTTACAAGTTGCCGCTCGCCAAGCGGCGTATTATTATGTTGAAGGCTTTGTCAAAGTGGAAAGCCTCGTCAAAATCCATGATACGGTGATTAAGATAAATGCGGAACAACTGGGGCAGGCGGGAAACAATTTGTTTACGTTTGCTTCCTTATTTATTCCCCACGTTTCCTATCGAACAACGGAAAATTTATTGGATGCAGCAGACTGTGTATTAAAAGGCATGGCCGTATACATCATGGAAGGTTTTTCCGACGTCTTGATTTTAGATATACGATTTTATCCTTCCCGGGAAACCAAAGAACCGGAAAAAAACCGAACACTCCGCGGTCCCCATGAAGGCTTTGTCGAGAACCTTCTCCAAAATACCGTTCTCATTCGCCGCAGATTAGCAACTTCAGATTTAACCTTTGAACGATTTCAAATTGGAGAAGAATCAAAAACCGATGTTGTTTTAGCTTACATGAACAATAAGGTCAATCAAGATGTTCTCCATAAAGTACGAACAAAGATTTGCAATCTTAAGTTAAAAAGTTTAACCATGTCACAAGAAACCTTGTCAGAAAACTTCTTTTTTAAAGATGGTTTTTTACCCAAACTCAATCCCCTTCCTAGAGTGCGGTATGTGGAACGACCCGACACAGCCGTTGCCCAGTTGACAGAAGGAAAATTGCTCATCCTCGTCGACACTTCACCTGCTGTCATGGTACTTCCTGTTTGCATGTATGACTTTTTCGAAGAAACAGAAGATTATTATTTCCCCCCATTTACCGGAAGTTATTTGCGCATTGTCCGTTTTATCATTTTTTTCGCCTCCATTCTTTTGGCGCCGACCTGGCTCCTAAGCTTTGAATACAGAGAGATGCTTCCGAAAGTCTTATCTTTTTTAGATGTAACAACCTCCTATACGTTGCCGATTTTTATCCAGCTTTTAATATTGGAATTTGCTATCGATGGAATAAAAATTGCCTCGTTGAATACCCCCTCTACCCTTTCCAATTCATTGAGCGTGGTAGGAGGTTTGTTACTGGGTGATTTCGCTGTGAAGGCCGGCTGGTTTGTTCCCGATACCATTCTCTGTGCCGCCTTTACCGCCTTGTCTAACTTTATTCCCACCAATTACGAATTGGGTTATAGTTCCAAATTTGCCCGTTTGTTACTAATCATTCTGGTTGCTTCGTTTCAACTATGGGGATTTATCGCCGGCATTTTAATCATCATCATCGTGTTATGTACAACCCGTACCATAGAAGGAAAAAGCTATCTATACCCCGTCTATCCTTTTAATCAAAAAGTGTTCTTCCGCTTGTTTTTTCGGCATACAAAAGGAAAAGAAGGCAACTGAAAAAAGGGGCTGTGATAAAAGCAGCCCCTTTCAGATGGAAGACAAAGGGGCTGTCGAAAATGAAAAATTTTGCGACAGCCCCAAATTGTGCGAAAAATCCGCAATTTTTGGTCGGGATGACAGGATTCGAACCTGCGGCATCTTGGTCCCAAATCGTGATAGAAAGCTTTTTTGCTTATTTTAGCCTTTTTAAGCCCTTTTTGCTCCGAAAAACATGCTCTTCGGTGCTCTTATCTCCACTGTTTCCGAGTACTCCAAACCTGTCTATGGTCAAAGTTGTGGTCAAGCGAATATTGTGCGATAAAAGTCAAAATAACAAATCAGCATTGTCAATGATAAAACTTGCAACAGCACCTCTGAATTCATCATACATATATTTTTCTTTTTCAGCTTCCCACCAAACTTGATTTGCTTTTTCAACCTTTGTAATGATCTCTTTATTTTTGTAGTAATCATAATCTAAAGGTAAATCCTTGTTTTCAAAGATATCTGAAATAATGCTTTGGAGTAAATCATGACATTTTGTTGCACCAATTGTATTTAATGATAATAGCATTAACTGCAACTCGTCCATGCATAGTACTTCGTCAATTCCGTCTGTAGCTCCCCAAATGAACTCCTGACATAGCATTAGCGTTTTTTCAGCATCATTAATTTCAGAATCGTCTTTCGTCCGAGTTAGGTTTGGAATAAATTTAGGTAATTCAATCAGTTGATTTTCGCATGCTTTAAACATAGACTGAAAAGCAGGGCTTTTCCATCCGCCTTTTGTTAAGATTTTTATATTGTACTCAAGGTCATCTGTCTCTCCTAAATAGTACACTTCACAAAGGGGAGCATCTATTTCTATCAAATATAATTTGCTTTTGGGGTGTGTTATTTTTAGTTCCTTACCGTTCTTTAATTTACCAACAAATGTTCCATTAATGTAAATATCAAAGCCTATAAGAGATGATATAAAGTTCCACTTTCGATGAAATGTAAATGTTACATTTTGGTTTAAACTATCAGTCATGTAATCCCTCTATTAAAATAATTATATAGACACACTAATATCCCGAGTCGTATATCCGTAATCGATTATTTTCTTCTGTATACAATGAAATCGCTCTTCAGTGATGGTGATATAATAGGAAAAATTAATTTTCATTGAAACATCTCCTCGCTGATTACAATCTATCAACAATTAAAGAATAGCATAAAAATATAAAATATTCCACTTATTTATTAAATCAAAATTTGACCCGCAGTAAACAAAGAAAAGGGGTTAAAGTACTTCAGCCGAGGTTTCTGCTCTTGTAATAAAATAGGAGTTTGGATGATTTTATGAAGAAATAGGAATAATCCACTAAAAACACAGGATCCCATGTTGCAAAACTCGTCGAATTGTTATATAATATTTGTTAAATCATACCAGTCTTTTATTTTAAGCTTAAATTGCATCTTATCGATGCGAATGTAGGCAGATTTTAAAACACGAGGTAACATATAGATGCTACACCAAGGATTATACGAGCAAATCATTAATAAAGGCCTTGATAAGGAGCTTGCAGAGAACACGGACAAGCTCTGCCAAACTGCGCCGATAGATGCGGGCGAATCATCCAAGGTGTTAGCGAAATACATATCTGATATTATTGAAAAAGGTCTCGATAATGTTCGGGATAATGGCGGAGATTTATCAGCACAGGTTGAACTTGTCAACAAAATTGTTACCACCGTTATGACCGAAACTAAAGAAGCTGACTTCGATTTGCTGGCGGTTGCCAAGCGTGCGGAGCAGCTTCTTGCCCTTTTTGACAAGCAAAACAGTATTCTTGCCTTAAATAATAAGGCGGAAATTGTACGCCCTGAAACATCAATTGCTCAAAGCTCGCTGTTCACAGGTGCTATTCATGAGCCGCAGATGTTCACTGAGCTAAAACAAGAAATCGTGTCCTGTAATCGGATTGATATGCTGGTATCCTTCATTAAATGGAGCGGACTGCGTTTGATTATGGATGAGCTTACTGAGTTTACGCAAAAAGGTGGCGAACTGCGTTTTATTACCACCTCGTATATGGGTGCTACCGATGTTAAAGCCATTGAGGAATTGCGAAAGTTACCAAATACACGAATCAAGGTAAGCTATGATACTAAACGTACACGCCTGCACGCCAAGACGTATGTGTTTTATCGCGATACTGGCTTTACCACTGCTTATGTAGGTTCATCTAACCTTTCCAATGCCGCTATTTCCAGTGGTTTGGAGTGGAACGTAAAGGTGACGAAAAAGGACCTGCCCGAAACTATTGATAAGATAGCCGCCACCTTTGAAAGCTATTGGAACTCAAATGAATTTGAGTATTACTCAGAGGATCAAAAGGAGCGTCTTTCCAGAGCACTTCGTGCTGAAAAGTATTTTGATAGCAACAATTCCGACGCTTACACTTTTGATATTACACCCTATTCCTATCAGCAGGAAATATTAGATAAGTTAGAGGCAGAGCCAGAGCACAACCAGTGCCGAGTCGATTACAGGACAGCGATATATCCATCACCGTGACACCGACAACAAGATTCTGCTGTTTGTCCGTGAGTTCAAAACAGACCGTGTCAGTGGCTCCGCTGCAGCATATACCTTCCTCGGCACGGCAAGTTATGTTACACACGAAGGTTCAAAACCCATGAACATTACCTGGAGATTAGACAAGCCGATTCCAGCAAAGTTCTTAAAGAAGACAAATAAATTGGTGGCCTTATGAAATACAAAAACATTAAAAAGGGTATATTTAAATCTCGCCCAAACAGATTTATAGCCATTGTCAACATTGAAGGCAATGATGAGACGGTCCATGTCAAGAACACAGGAAGGTGCAAAGAGCTTTTGATTCCCGGAAGTCAGGTGATTCTCAGCATTTCGGATAATACGGCCAGAAAAACAAAATACGACCTAATCGCTGTTTATAAGCAAGGATTATAACTCGTTAATATAGATAGTCAGGCGCCAAATCAGGTGGTGAAGGAATGGCTGCTTACACAAAAATTTGGTAAGGTGCAGCCTGAATACAAATTCGGGAATTCAAGACTTGATTTTTATTTAGAAAAAGACAATAGAAAAATTCTTATGGAGGTCAAGGGCTGCACTTTAGAGATGGACGGAATTGGTTATTTCCCCGATGCACCGACCGTGCGTGGCACAAAGCATTTAAGAGAGCTTACCAAAGCTGTTCTTGAGGGACATGAATGTCACGTCGTGTTTGTCATCCAAATGCCAAAGGTCACTGAGGTTCTCCCTAATGCCGCCACTGATCCCTTATTTGCAAAAGCATTAGGTGAGGAAAAAGCAGCCGGCGTTAATGTGATGTGCTTACAATGCATTGTGACTGAAGATGAATTGAAGGTTAAATAGATATGGATATTGTTGAAGTAGTAGCCGCCCTGATATGGGATAATGATAAATTTATGATCTGTCAACGCCCAGCACACAAGGCACGAGGGCTTTTGTGGGAGTTTGTTGGCGGCAAAGTGGAGAGCGGCGAAACAAAAGAACAGGCGCTTATCCGAGAGTGTAAAGAAGAACTTGCTGTCACTTTGACGGTCGGGGAAAAGTTTATGGATGTAGTTCATGAATATCCAGATATTACAGTGCATTTGACATTGTTCAACGCCACTATAGCCGAAGGCGTACCGCAATTACTAGAGCATAACGATATTAAGTGGATAACCCCAAGCGAGATACAAAACTACCGCGTTTGCCCGGCAGATGAGGAGATTATAGAGAGATTAAAAGATGAAATCTCGTGGTGATTTTAAAAATATTAATATAAAGGCAAAGGGGTATGCATATGGACTGGATACTATATGTGATAATTGGAATTCTAATCGTTCTATTCATTGTTGTCAAAAAGCCATCTTCAAAAGATGTGCCTCAAAATGAAAATGTAACCCTACCCTACAAAAAACGTGATGACTTCCTTAGCGCTTCTGAGTTGTCTTTCTATCGAACATTGGGGACATTTCTTGAGAGCAAAGCGATAATCTGCCCAAAGGTTGCAGTTAAAGAAATAGTGTTTATCGGTAATGGTGTTGGAAAAGACTATATGAAGTTTTTTAATTATATTGCAAAAAAGCATGTGGATTTTGTGCTTTGCGATGCAAGGACGATGCAAGTTATATGTGCAGTAGAATTAGATGACAAGAGTCATCTAAGAGAAGCGCGTAAACAAAGAGATGTTTTTATAGATGGAGTTTTTGCCACCTCTCAAATTCCGCTATTTCACATAAAGGCTCAAAGTGGTTACTCTAAGGAAGATATAAAAGAGGTTTTAAATTGCTTTTTGTCTGAGGAGCCTACCAAATTAGATATGGCTGATGAAATTGCAATCAAAACAGAAACTTTCAAAGAAGAGGCCAACGCCCCTATTTGCCCTAAATGCAGTATTCTGATGGTTAAGAGGAAAGCGACTCAAGGAGAAAATTCCGGTAAAGAATTTTATGGTTGCACTAACTATCCAAAGTGCCGAGAAATTAAGCAAGTATGAAAAATGAGCGATATAAAGTCGATATTGCATCAGACTAATTCGTAGTATGCGAACAATACATATTATAGCAATAATGGGAAGTTGGCAAAAGGGGGATATTATGATTGAAAAGCAACTTATGGATTCGCCCCAATATGTCTTTTTATAACGTGGATATGCCCGGCAAACACGTTATATCAATATCAAATAGTGGAAATTTAGCCGATGATTTTAAAAAATATGCTACGAATTTTTTTAATGCAGCAGAATGTGTTATTCATTATTTAGGAGAAGAAGCCGCCGAAAAGCAAGATATTTCAAAACTTGATATTTGGTATTTTTCCATGATTTATTTATATAGACAGAGTTCAGAACTATTGCTAAAGGCTAATATTTTTAAAGGATTAATGGGTATAGATTTAATGATGTGAGTTTTAATGCTTTTTATGATAAACTTTTTGTTAAGTCTCTTGAACAAATGAAAAACTAGCATCTATAATGTAGGAGTACAAACTACTAGTGCCCATTATGTTTATTGGATGAAGATGATATTTTCTCTTGACTTTATTCGTACCCTGTGATGTTTGTGATGTAGCTACAAGGAGACACGGAACGCAAGTCTGAAGAGTTTCACGTTGTTGTTAGAATGATCGCATATTCTACAACCTTATGGAGGATTTCTTCAAAAACAAATGTAATCCGAATTATGAGGAACAAACATGGTTTAGATGAATTTATCAAGCACGCGCTGTTAGAAGAAAAAAAGAGGGCGACTTTGTATCGGGGTTACCGATATGGAGTCGTTCCATTTATTTTGCTCCGCTGTAAACAAACAAAATCCGTTGCTATTTCCTTATATCATCATAATATTGCTCAAAGCCAATTTCCTCTTCTAATGCCTTATCCCTAAGCTCAGAGGCGAAGCGTGACCATTGCTCAAATTCCGAGACGGTCATTTTCTTTTTCATATAGCGGGCATAGTGTGCTTTATATGCCCTGTTGTAGGTCTGCCATACAGGGTCATTTTTGCATTTGTCATCATAACGGCGGCGAGCGCCTACATCTCGGCAGGTTTTATCAGGCTCGTCCTGCAAAGGTGTATCACAGTAGTTGAAATATTTACCTGCACGAATCAGAAAAAAGCGACCGCACTGCTTGCACTGATTGGGAATATAATTCTTCTTGATGCCACTAAAAAAGTCATAATATAAAAACGACTGCAAATCGGAGAATTGAATTTCTTCGCAAAGAATCGATTTGTTGTTTTCATCATATAAAACCTTGTAGCCGAAGGAATTCATTTTGCATTTGTTTCTTTGAAAAGTACTGCCGTGCTCTTTGTTGAAAGCATCAAAATAAGATGCGACTTCATTGGCAGCCGGAAAGGTGCCACTACGATGCAAATAGTTTTCAATAAACGGGCGGAAAATTTTATGAACCGATATATAGGAATCTAATAAAGAAACATAATTATCAAAATACCCAGTAATATCCCTGTTTGCCTCCTCTGCTCTTTCGACTATATCATAATCTGTATAATCAATCTCCACTGGGAGAAAGGTGTGCAGATGCATATAGTAGGCTCCGGTTTCGCTTCTTTCTGCGAATCCGAATTCATTGAAAGTGTCCTCTTCAGGCCATTCGTTCTCAGAATAATCAATGCCGTCTTCAAATAAAAAGATGTGCTGATTTAAAATATCTTCTAATGTAATTTTATTATACTGACGAAGCTTATCGTAGGGCGGCAAAGATCCCAACATATCATCAGTTTTACGGATTTTTCTCATTGCCGAATAAACATTATTGTTATATTTATGGCAAAAATCGTAAGACATGTCCTCGCTGAAAAGCAATTTACGTTTTAGACTTTTTAAGTCATATCTCAAATCTTCTGCAAGAGATACAAATTCTATATTCAGATACGCTGTCAGTATTTCACCGGCAGCGTATTTATATTTTTCGTTGATATATACATCGTTGTTCCAAAAGTAAGCACGGAAGGATAACATAAAATACCTCCAAAATAATTTTATAAAATAGATAATCGAACTGCAAAAATAGAGAATGTAATTTAATTATACAACATCTATTGTAATTTATCAAGATGATTGTTAGAATACAAATAGATAATTTAGCAAATTTAAGTAACATCTATTTTGTTAGGAGGTAAGAAATTGAAGGAATCTGTTTTTAAAAGCTATGAGGAGCTGCCGTTGTTCCTCAATGCGGAGATGGTCGGTAAGGTACTGGGTGTATCTATTTCATCCGCTTATGAGCTGATGCACGAGAAAGGATTCCCAAGTGTTCGTATCGGCAACAGGCTTATCGTTCCAAAGGACAAGTTCGCCCAATGGGTGGACAAGCAGTCTGAAAGGTAGGGTGATTGCTTGAATAAGGATTATCAAAAACAATTTTACGCGGACGACGAGCTGGAATTCTGGCTCGACGAATGTTATTTTCATCCGAGCAGAGATAAGGAATATCCCACTTCCGCAATCAAAAGGCTTGCAAAGTGTGCAATGCAGTTGCTGTGGGATACCGAGCGCTTGAATCTTTTCGGTGTGAGTTACGATAATCAGGATATACGTAAGATCATGATTGAGGAAATGATGCCGGAGGATATTGACATGGCGGTTTCCGTTTTCGGAGATTATAAAAAAACACTTTCATCATTAGCGCAGCTTGCATTTATGATTTTCTTTTTGATTGTCAACCGGGATAAAATTGTTGACGAATGGTTCCGAAGAAGTTATTTTCAACCGGTAGAGGAAGAAAAATATTTACTGCCGCTAAGCTTCAGGCGACGTCATATCATAACCTGCCGCCGTAGAGCAGAATAAGAGGTGCATGTATGAAATTTAAAAAATACCCGAAGCGCGATCCCATCAAAAATTACTTCCCTTTGCCAAATGAAATTTTTTGTTTAGGGCTATCCTCGGGTGAGATTTCCGTGTACTCTTATCTGCTTTACTGCGAGGACAGAAAAACTTTTCAGTGCTACCCGAGCTATAAAACTATCGGTAATGCGCTCAAGATGTCTAAGAATACAGTCAAAAAATATGTTGCCGGACTTGAAGAAAAGGGCTTGATTGCTACTAAGCCGACGAGGATCCTCAAGAGTAATGGTATGAAGTATAACGGCAATCTTATGTACACCATCCGCCCTATTGAAGAAGCAAAGGAGCAATATTTACAATTACAACTAAGACAGGCGGAGCTGGTTATGGCTCAAGCAACTGCCAAAAGACAGCTATGGTCTTCTTTCATTCTCATGAAGGTAGCGT
>ENA-UOOK01005900-UOOK01005900.1-fermentation-metagenome-genome-assembly--contig:-NODE-5900-length-12052-cov-4.256314_pt1 | contig 12052 bp, 8 predicted proteins | sample MGYA00245777_ERZ724023 | MGnify/ENA primary metagenome ERZ724023 (study PRJEB28704, sample SAMN03018312) | fermentation metagenome | biome: anthropogenic terrestrial biome; feature: soil; material... | reverse complement strand
GAAAGTGGTTCCACCTGGGAGTAAATATTTCCTACTCCGACAATACCAGTAACGGCGTGACAACAGGACAGGGATCCAACCGGGGTGGCGTGGTACTGGCAGTGGTAAATCTTCCCACGGCAGCAACCATCAGGGATGAAGAGACGGGGCTCTATAACCGGCTTTTCTTCGGACAAAACATCGCCAACCCCCTGGAAGAAATTGCCAACGGTGAAAACAACAAAAACAACGAAAACAGACTCATCGGTTCCGCCAATGCAACCATCACCTTTTCACCAAAGATGAATCTGAAGTCCACATTTACCCTGGACCGGCGCAATGGGAAAATCACCGGGTTTACACCTCCATCCCACGGTACCGACAGGGATGACTGGGGAAATGCATGGGATAACCGCAGCATGAATACACTGATGGTGTTCGACAACGTACTGACCTATAAGCATGTTTTTGCAGAAAAGCATAACCTGGAGGCCATGACCGGCAGCTCGTGGACCGATTCGCAATGGTCGGAGAGCTATATCAACGGATCCCACTTCAAGGACGGTACCATTCAGACATTGAATGCAGCAAATAGAATTGCCTGGGACAACACCGGGTCCCGCGCATCACAGTGGAGCATCTACTCATTGTTTGGCAGGTTATCCTATAATTACGACAGCAAATATCTGTTTACTTTCAATATTCGCGAAGACGGATCATCCAAACTGCATCCCGATCATCGGTGGGGCACCTTCCCCTCTCTGTCGGCTGCCTGGCGCTTGTCATCCGAAGAATTCATGCAGGATGCCTCCTGGGTAGACGATCTGAAGATCCGGGCAGGCTGGGGACAAACCGGTAACCAGTCGGGTATCGGCGACTTTGCTTATCTGCAGCGGTACAATATTACGCGGCAGGCATGGTTTGAAACCGGAAAAGAGAATTCACTTCCTTTAATCACAGAGGCAAATCTACGGACAGCCGACCTTACCTGGGAGACCACCAATCAGGTGAACTTCGGTGTGGATGCCACCTTGCTAAACAACCGGCTTACGCTGGCCATGGACTATTATTACAAACGAACCACCGATATGTTGATGTACGTATCGTTGCCTGAAGGATCGGCAGTTGCCAATGAAATAGTCAGAAACGAAGGTGAAATGACCAACCGTGGTTTTGAATTCTCGGCAGACTCACGCAATCTCACAGGCGACTTTAGCTGGGATACCAACTTCAACATTTCTTTCAACAGAAACAGGCTGGAGAGCCTTGAGCTGCAACAGATTTATTATGCAGCCGAAACCACACAGGCCTTCCATCAGACAAGGGTGGTACGTAACGAACCGGGACGTTCGCTGGGCGGTTTCTGGGGATATATCAGCGATGGCGTGGATCCTGAAAGCGGTGAGCTGATGTATCGCGACATCAACGAAGACGGCAGGATATCCTCTTCAGACAAAACCTATATAGGAGATCCCAATCCTTTGTTTACGTATGGGTTAACCAATACATTTTCGTACAAGGGATTTAACCTGAATATCTTTCTTCAGGGTTCTGTCGGAAATAAGATATTCAACGCATCGAAAGGTGACACAGAGGGAATGTACGACCTGAAAAACCAGTCGGTGGAAGTACTGAAGCGTTGGCGTACACCGGGGATGATTACCGATGTGCCCAGAGCTGGATTTAATCTGCAGCCTTCCAGCTACTTCGTGGAAGACGGTAGCTATCTTCGCATAAAAGACGTATCCCTCTCCTACAATTTTAAGAACAACCACCTCACCCGGGCAGGTATCACACGCCTGCAACCTTTTGTAACATTCAGCAACCTGCTGACCATTACAGGTTACAGCGGCATGGATCCGGAAGTAAACCAGTGGGGTAACAACGGTGCCGTGCAGGGAATCGACTGGGGAACATATCCTCATAGCAAAACGGTTGTATTTGGGATGAATATTGAATTTTAATTGCAATGAATAAAATGAAAACAAAATATATCATATCTCTGTTGTTGGCGATATTGCTGGTTTCCTGTAACCTCGATTACGAGCCGCTGGACACTTATTCCGATATTACAGAAGGGGTGAGCGAGGACAGCGTTCAGGTAGTTTTTAAAGACAAAGCGGCCCTGTTGTCGCACAGGCAAACACTGATGAATCTGTTCAAAAATGGACAGGAGCACTGGTACCTCGACATGCTCCTGCTTGCTGAATCACATTCTGACAATGCATACGCCGGGGCACCCAACGCAGAAACCACTCCTTTTGAAGTGAATTCCATTGAAGGATCGAATACGAACATGAGACGTGACTGGAATGGACATATGGGAAATATTGCCCAAACCAATAAATTAATCAACCACATTGATCTGGTTCCGGACGCATCACTGACGACAGCTGAAAGGGCCCAGTACAAAGCAGAAGCAAAAATACTGAGAGCCATGATCTACTTCGATATGGTCAGGATATGGGGAAATGTACCGCTGGTCATTACAACGGCCGGTGATATTACCTCTGAAACCATCAAGGATGTATATCCTGCCTATTTCCCGCCCCAAACAGATGCGCTGACAATCTATCAGCAGATAGAGAACGACCTGCTGGAGGGATTACAATTTGCAGCCGACAACAATCCATCGGACAAAACCCTACTTTCCAAATCAGTGGCCAAAGCTATGCTGGCCAAAATATATGCGGAAAAGCCATTGCGGGATTATGATAAAGTCATTCAATATGCCGATCAGCTCGCTGCAGATGGTTTCTCACTGGTGGATGATTACAGTACGCTGTTTGATGTGATTCTCACCGATCCAAACTCTCCCCCATCGCAGGGAAACAAAGCCCTTGATGCCAAGACACGCAACTCACGGGAGACCATCTTCGAAGCCCAGTTCTTCCCGGGAAATGCCAGCTGGGTAACCTGGATGTTCGGTCGTCCGCTGGATGACTGGAACAATTCGTTTACATGGGCAAAATGGATTACTCCTTCGCGCGATCTCATCAAAGCATTTCACAGCGAACCGGGTGATCTACGATTTGCGCAAACTGTGGTGTATTACGAAGCCGACTGGAGCATTTATTATCCTGCCAGTAACTACCCGTTTATGTACAAAACCCGCAGTGCCTACAACAGCATCATCAAAATTCGTTATGCGGATATCCTGCTTCTGAAAGCAGAAGCCCTGATAGGAAAGGGAGACTACAATGGTGCATCACAGATTATCAACCAAACCCGCCGCAGAGCTGGTTTATCGAATCTGCCTGCCACGGCATCCGCAAACAGGGAATCCATACTCAGTGCATACATGAAGGAACGCCGGCTGGAGCTGGCTATGGAAGGACAGCGTTGGTTCGATCTGGTACGGCTCGATAAAGTAGAGGAGGTAATGAATGCAGTGTTTGCAAAAGATGAAGGCCGGCCTGCGCAAGCCTATCCTTTCACTTCGCTGTCGTATGTATTACCCATTCCGCAGGATGTGATCGATCAGAATCCGAACCTGGTGCAGAATCCGGGTTATTAATGCAGGGTACCAATTAAAAAAAGAAATCAATATGAAGAAGACATATATCTATCCGTTTATCTTTGCCGCTGTCATCATCGCGATGATCTCTTCGTGCGACGATGAGTACGGGCCCCGCAAAGAGTCGTCTCCCGTCTTTGTGTCGGCAGCAGCGACTCCCGCCACCTTTACATTTGGCGACACACTTACCCTCACTGCCGAAATCATTGATCCGGCCACCAGGCTCAGCTCACTTTTTTATGAAGTGGTCTCCGGAGAAAATGTAATTGCTACGGGAAATCTCTCGCTTAGCGGCGATACGGCAAACGTCTCGACCGCATTGTTTGTACCGATGGTTAAAAATCAGGGAGACAATGCCCCTGTGACAATAAACCTGATCGCACAGAACGTATTGAAGGGGACCAGCAGCCACAAAATAGAAGGGCTCACCGGAAATCGTCCTTCTTACAGCAAGTTGTATCTTGTCACAGACAATGGAATGATTGCCCTGCTAAATCAACAGTCGGGTGACAAAAACAAGTATGTTGGAAGCAATCTTACACTGGACGCAACTTTTCGATATAAACTGGCAGAAAAACTTCATACCGACAACACCATCGATTATAGCGGACATGTGTACGGGAATGTAGGAGGAATGACGGGCTTGATCAATGAAGCCGGTGAATCTGCTTTTGCTTATACAGCCAGCAGTGATTATACAAAAGGGATTACCTTTGATAACCTTGCTTATACCTTCACCACCACAGGTGGAAACCTGGGTGCCGACGATCTGTCATTAAGCAGTTTCGGGAGCGAAGATATTGACAACGAATCGTTCCGCACCCTTACCCTTACGCTGGAAAACGGAAAAAGCTACTCTTTGATCGGCATCCTAGGTGATCGGATGAACCTGTATAATCCCGATTTTTTTGAACGGTTGTCTGACAACCAGGTAAAATTTCTGGGAAAAACGGGCGAATATACCGTCTATTATAATCCCGTCAGGAAGAATATTTTTGTCGGCACCAATAATCCGGCATACCCCGACTATCTGCTGGCCTGCGGCTATGGCCTTGGTTATCCCACTCGTGTTACTTCTGATGAAATAAGCGCCGTTTATTCTGGCCACAAGCGTACCCATACGAGCTGGGGATTTGGCAATGTAATGAATTATGTTCTGCTGCGGCAAATAAGTGACGGCATTTATCAGGGAACCTTCTACACACCGGGCGATCATGATCATTATGCCGGCTTTAAACCATTTGAAAACACCGGATGGGGAAATGAAAAGAAGGCCGGTAGTTTTACCTTCACCGGAGAGCAAATCATCTCCGGCGATAACGACTGGACCATTCCCAATGGAGAGAACGACCCCGTGGTGGAATCAGCAAACTACAGATTCACTGTGAACCTGACGACCAAAACGGTACATATTCAAAAAGTAACACTGTAACATCATGCAAATCATAAAAAACATAAAGCTTATACTGCTCGTCCTGCTGCTCGGGAGCTGCTCTTCCTGTAATGAGACCGACGGAAATGTTCCTGACAACGGCGATAAGCCCGAAGTGCCTGCAGGCGATGTCACCCTCTTTGTTACGACCAATAACCGCTCACAGGATTTCAAAAAGCAAACCGCCTCTTTCAGTACTAAAAGCAATATGTCTCCCACCACCATCAAGCTGGTACCGGCTACACGTTATCAGACAATGGATGGCTTCGGAGCTGCTGTGACCGGATCTACAGCTTTCAACCTGATGAAGATGACACAGGAGAACCGCACCAAATTTCTCAAAGAGACCTTTTCTCCTACCGAGGGGATGGGTCAGAGCTATGTGCGGATATCCATCGGTTGTTCCGATTTCTCGTTGAGTGAGTACTCCCTCTGTGACGTACCGGGTATAGAAAACTTCGCGCTCACTACCGAGGAGACAACCTACGTGATTCCCATTTTAAAAGAGATACTGGCTATTAATCCCGAACTAAAGATTATGGGCTCACCCTGGACACCGCCACGATGGATGAAGGTGAACAACCTGACCGATCTGCAGCCATTTAACTCATGGACCAGTGGGCAGTTGAATCCGGCTTATTATGGCGATTATGCCACCTACTTCGTGAAGTGGATACAGGCACTGGCACAGCACGGTATAAAAATCTATTCCGTCACGCCACAGAATGAACCGTTGAACAGGGGAAATTCAGCTTCTCTTTTCATGGGATGGGAAGAACAGTTACAATTTGTACAGCATCACCTGGTACCCAAGTTCAAGGCTGCCTCGTTGCAGACAAAAATTTACCTGTTCGATCATAATTATAATTACGACAACATGGCCGATCAGAACGACTATCCGGTAAAGATTTACGATGCAGGTATCGACAGCGATCTTGTTGCCGGAGCTGCATACCACAATTACGGTGGCGATAAACGGGAGCTGCTCGATATACAGGCCAAATACCCAAACCGGGAACTCGTGTTTACCGAGACTTCTATTGGCACCTGGAACGATGGCCGCAACCTGGCGGCAAGACTGATCGACGATATGCGAGAGGTGGCGCTGGGCACAGTGAACAACGGATGCAGGGGTGTGATTGTCTGGAATCTGATGCTCGACAGTGAGCGGGGTCCCAACCGCGAAGGTGGATGTCAGACCTGTTATGGTGCGGTGGATATTGACCGTTCCAACTACACCACCATCACCCGCAACTCGCATTACTACATCATCGGACATCTCTCGTCGGTAGTGAAGCCAGGGGCCGTGCGTATCGCAACAAGTGGTTTCTCTGATCCGGGATTTACGCATTCCGCTTTTGAAAATCCAGACGGGACCTATGCCGTAGTCCTGCTGAATAGTACCGATGCAGCTAAAAACATCACCCTCGACGACGGAAAACAACATTTCAGTTATGAGGTGCCTGCCAAAGCGGTGGTTTCCTATCGATGGAAAAAATAAATCAAATCTAACGACTTTAGCCCTATGAGACATTTAACATATTATATACTTGGAGTGATCGGGATTATGGCCTTGTTTTCCTGTGCAGATGAAGTGAGCGACCTGCAACAGGAAGGAAATCCCGTGTTACAGATCGAGAACACATTCTCCAACGTTCATTTTGGAGACAATCTCCCATTTACCGCAACCGTAAGTGACGACATTCCCCTATCCACACTTTCCGCCATCCTCTATTTCGGGGAGGAAGAGGTAGCACGCACTACCATCCGCACGAAAGAGGAAGGAGAATACAAGGGAATTATTTCTGTCCCATTTCTGAAGGATATTCCCGACGGTACGGCAACGCTGGAATTTGTTTTGCTCAATACCACATTAAAAAGAGCAGAACAGCGACTTGATGTTCCCATTACCCGTGCACCCTATCCTTATCTGATCCTTGTGACAGCAGATGCTTCTTACCCGATGCTCCCCACCGGTCAGCCCTTCGAATATGCAGCAACGGAACCGTTCCCTTCCACTGACCTGCCGGCCTACATCAAAACTCCGGTGATGGATGACAAGGGACGTGAAATTATCTTTGGCTGGGAATCAGGTGCGGTTAAGCAGGATGTATCGGAAAACATTCCGTTTGTGAGTCCTGTGGCAGGTCCCTTTCCGGTTACTTTTAACACCAAAACCTATCAGGCTGCTCCCTTCTTCGAGATCTTGCTGAACGGCACCAAGATGACGATGCTCGACAAACAGAACTATGTGATTGACGCCAATCTTACCAAAGGACAGGAGTTAACCATAGAAGGTCTGGAAGATATTGCATCATGGTGGATCGATGCCGACTACCTCACTGAAATTGAAGCTGGCAAATATAAATTCAAACCCATCACAGGGAATTACCGCATCACAGCCAATCTCACCCTGAAATATTTCAGGATAGAAGTGTTGGATGGTAACAATCCGGCATCTTTGAAAGCAGACGGCACAGGTGCAATCTGGATTATTGGCGACCAGGTGGGCAAACCTTCCTATACCGGTAACCATGTAGGATGGAACCCGTCTAATGCACTGTGCATGGCGCCCATCGGGAACAAAACTTATCAGGTAACCCTGGTGGCAGGAGAGTCCATAAATGCCGCCGAAATAAACTTCAAGTTCTTCCATCAGAAAGACTGGGGAGGCGAGTTTGGCAGTGCAACACTTTCCACCGACAGCAACATCGTGTTTGTGGGAGACGGAACAAACGGTCGTGACAACGGAAACCTCGGACTGGTAAGTGGTACCACACTGGAAACAGGTGCAACCTACGTTTTCACGGTGGATCTTTCTGCCGGGAATGACAAGGGAATCCTGAATGTGGTGAAGCTATAACACATCGTCTTTTATCTCCTATCTCAAAAAAGGGTTGCCCCGAGAGCGGGGCAACCCTTTATATTTGTTCTCTTCGCGGATATCAGACCACACCCTGGGCCATCATGGCGTCGGCCACTTTCATGAATCCAGCAATGTTGGCACCTTTCACGTAGTTGATGTATTCTCCATTCTTGCCGTAGGTCACACACTGTTCGTGGATGTCGCTCATGATCTGGTGGAGCCAGCGATCTACCTCCTCATTACTCCAGGAGATATGCATGGCATTCTGCGTCATCTCCAGTCCTGAGCAGGCAACACCCCCTGCATTCACAGCCTTACCCGGCGCAAAGAGCATTTCGTTTTCGATGAAGAAGTCCACAGCCTCTGCCGTACATCCCATGTTGGAAACCTCGGCTACCAACAAGACACCGTTTTTCTTCAATGTTTTGGCATCTTCCAGATTCAGTTCATTCTGAATGGCACAGGGCAAAGCGATGTCCACCTTGCATTCCCAGGGTTTCTTTCCGGGGAAGAATACAGCACGGGGAAACTCATCGACATAGGGAGCCACCACATCATTGCCCGAGTTACGGAGTTCCAACATAAAGGCTATTTTCTCGGGCGTATTTACGCCATCTTCATCATAGATATATCCGTCGGGGCCGGAGATTGCGACTACCTTGGCACCCAGCTCCGTGGCTTTTGTCACGGCACCCCACGCTACATTCCCAAAACCTGAGACAGCCACAGTTTTACCCCTCAGCTTGATATGGTACTCGTCACACATCTTCTGCACAAAATAGAGCGCACCAAAGCCGGTAGCTTCGGGGCGGAGGCGGGAACCACCAAACGACATTCCTTTCCCGGTAAATGTACCGGTATGTTCACGGGCCAGCTTCTTGTACATGCCAAACATGTATCCCACTTCACGGCCTCCCACACCGATATCACCCGCAGGTACGTCGGTATCGGGACCTATGTTCCGCCACAGTTCCATTACAAAAGCCTGGCAGAAGCGCATAATCTCTGCTTGCGAACGTCCACGTGTGGAGAAGTCGGATCCTCCCTTTCCACCCCCCATCGGGAGCGTCGTGAGCGCATTTTTAAAGGTCTGCTCAAAGCCCAAAAACTTCAGGGTTGAGAGTGTGACAGATGAATGGAAACGAATACCACCTTTATACGGACCTATGGCCCCGTTAAACTGTACCCGGTAACCGATGTTGACCTGAACCTTGCCATTGTCATCAACCCATGGGACACGAAATGTAAATATACGGTCCGGTTCCACGATCCGTTCAATGATGGCGGCTTTTTCAAACTCTGGATGCTGGTTGTAGACATCTTCAATGGAAACCAATACTTCTCTCACGGCTTGAAGGTATTCAGACTCGCCTGGATGTTTTGCCTCGAGGCCGGTCATTATGTCATTCACTTTCATATAAAAAGGTTATTTAAAGATTAATTGAGCAAAGGTAGGGATTATTTTGAATTATAGGGATGAAACATGCATCTATTTAGCAGATAAAAGTTTCGGATTTTAACGTTTAAATGTTACTTTTGTCCTGCACTTTTGCACATAATGTTTTGATGAAGCTGCATACTAAAAGGCGCCCTATACTCAAACGACAGCTTCACAAAAAGTTTCGCAAGACTTATTGATATGGCAAAAAACAAACTGGCCAAGTTTGCCGATATGGCCACCTACGAGAATGTATTTCAGGTTGCTTTCGACACATTGAAGCAAGAGGGTTTCCCCTTAAAAGGAAAGTGGAACACTTATTTTCAGAACAACAATCCCATCGTGCTGGAACTGGGTTGCGGCAAAGGTGAATATACGGTGGGCCTGGCACGCAAATTTCCGGAGAAGAACTTCATCGGGATCGACATCAAGGGTGCCCGCATGTGGAGGGGAGCCACGCAGGCACTCGAAGAGAAGCTGGGTAACGTGGCTTTCATTCGTACGAACATCGACTTTATCTGTTACTTCTTTGCCGAAAATGAAGTATCGGAAATATGGATTACCTTTCCCGACCCGCAGATGAAGAAAGTAAACAAGCGACTCACTGGTACCCATTTCATGGGAAAATACTGTAAAATCATCCACGATGGTGGCATCATTCACCTGAAAACAGACAGTAATTTTTTATTTACTTATACCCGGGCCATGATTGCGGAGAATAAGCTCGATGTCCTTTTCGAGACAGACGATCTCTATCACTCCGACCTGCAGGATGATATTCTGGAAATTCAGACCTTCTATGAACAACAATGGCGGGAACGAGGTTTATCTATCAAGTTTATTAAATTCACTTGTCCCGGTGAGCGGCACTGGGTTGAGCCCGACGTTGAAATCGAAAAAGACGACTATCGCAGTTTCGGCCGCAATGCGAGAATCTAATGTGCCAATATGCCAATGTGCCAATGTGCCAATGTAACAATGTAACAATGTAACAATTGAATGTATCAATATTTTAATTATGGAAACCGGTAACATTATTGTTGATTTGACGTTCCGTTTTGCATTAGATATTCTCAATTTTAGTGGAAAACTGGAAGAAGAAAAAAAATATGTAATTGCAAACCAGTTACTAAGGAGTGGTACATCCATTGGGGCAAATGTGAAAGAGGCACAAAATAGCGAAAGTAGGGCCGATTTTATCCACAAATTCAAAATCGCTGCAAAAGAGGCGGAAGAAACTGAATACTGGCTCATGCTTTGCAATTACGCAGACAATTACCCATTTGACGAAACATTAATGGCTAAATTAAAAGAGATTCAGAAAATTATCAACAAAATAATATATTCTACAAAACAACATACTTAAACCAATTGGCTAATTGACACATTGGCTAATTTGCAAATTGAATTATGGCAATATACCCCCAGTTAATTATTGATGCACTGAAAAATGTGCGTTACCCCGGAACGGGACAGGATATCGTGTCTGCCGGCATGGTGGCCGACGACATCCGCATCGATGGCATGAAAGTGAGCTTCTCCCTCGTCACCGAAAAAGCGCACGACCCTTTCATCAAATCGGTCGTAAAGATGGCAGAGCAGGCTATTCTCACCTATGCCGATGCGGATATCGACATCAAAGGCAACATCTCGGTGAAGTCGAAACAGGCTCCCCGACCCGTCCAATCGGAACTGCTTCCGGGAGTCAAAAACATCATCGCTGTCGCTTCCGGTAAGGGAGGCGTGGGCAAAAGCACCGTCTGCACCAACCTCGCCGTTGCTCTGGCGCGGAAAGGATACAAGGTGGGACTGCTCGATGCCGATATTTTCGGCCCCTCTGTACCCAAGATGTTCGACGTGGAAAATGAAGGCCCCGTAATGGAACATGTGGATGGACGCGACATGATGATGCCCATTGAAAACTATGGCGTAAAAATGCTCTCCATCGGCTTCTTTGTCAACAAGTCCGATGCCGTCGTCTGGCGCGGTGCAATGGCAAGCAATGCGCTAAAGCAGCTTATTGGCGATGCCTATTGGGGTGATCTCGACTATTTCCTGATCGACTTTCCTCCCGGCACGAGCGATATCCATCTCACGCTGGTACAGACGCTACCCATCACGGGTGCGGTGATTGTGAGTACCCCCCAGGAGGTGGCGCTGGCCGATGCACGCAAAGGCATCAGCATGTTCACCGGTGACAAGGTGAACGTACCCATTCTGGGGTTGGTGGAAAACATGGCCTGGTTTACCCCTGCAGAGCTGCCGGAGAACAGGTATTATATTTTCGGAAAAGAAGGATGCAAGAGGCTGGCCGAAGAACAGGGATATGCCCTGCTCGGACAGATACCCATTGTGCAGAGCATCCGCGAAGGAGGCGACGAGGGGCGCCCCGTAGCACTGAATACCGACAGCATCACCGGCATGGCATTTGCCGCACTGGCCGACAATCTGGTGGAAGCAGTGGATAAACGCAATCGGGAACTCCCCGGAACAAAAATAGTGGAAATGCAGAAGCATTAATTGATTCGTAGATTAGTAGATTAGTACATCAACACATCATTACATCAATGGCCCATCCCTTGCATCAGTTTCGATTCTGTCCGAAGTGTGGTTCTTCACAGTTCGCGGAAAATAATGAAAAATCGAAGAAGTGTGCAGACTGCGGTTTTGTCTACTACTTCAATTCCTCTGCCGCCGTGGTGGCAGTGATTGAGAATGCAGCAGGTGAAATTCTGGTCGCCCGCAGGGCAAAAGACCCGGCGAAGGGCACCCTCGACCTTCCCGGCGGTTTCATCGACATGCACGAGACAGCCGAAGAAG
>ENA-UOOK01005899-UOOK01005899.1-fermentation-metagenome-genome-assembly--contig:-NODE-5899-length-12055-cov-4.422417_pt1 | contig 12055 bp, 11 predicted proteins | sample MGYA00245777_ERZ724023 | MGnify/ENA primary metagenome ERZ724023 (study PRJEB28704, sample SAMN03018312) | fermentation metagenome | biome: anthropogenic terrestrial biome; feature: soil; material... | reverse complement strand
ACCTATTCGCTCGATATGTAAGCAAGCACATGAAATTTAAAAAAGATTAAGGTGGCCCGTTTGTTGGGAAGGAGATATTACGAATACTGATTTTAATGAAAACAAGAACATTTTAGGACAAAACATACCAAAAGCAACATGTACGCCACAAAAGCGACAAAGGCTATTTGAACAACTTTTCCTGACGGACGATCAAGCTTTTGAACTTATCGGCATTGCACATGACTCAGCACACCACGAATACTTTATAGCCCGCAATCCTCAAAGCCCGTATCCTAATTCCAAGCCCATCTATCTGAGTAGGAACTATCTCTATCGCTATACGATGGCTGTGACCATGAGCAAGATGGCATACTAGAAAACCAAAAAGGCAGACCTTCACGATCCGCCTTTTTGGTTTCTGTATCAGTCAGTCTTTTGAACACTTCTGATCATAATTATTTAATTTCTTAAGAAAATAAGTTTTAAAATCTTTCCAGTGGTAATAGGGTGCACGATCTGTCTTAATCGGCAGCGTTGCCTCATTTTCATTACGAAGCACCTTGAACAAGATATCCTTGTCTCCAACATAACGACGATAGAAAATAAATTGGATATTACAAGCCATTGGAAATATTTTATAATCACACCAACCATCTTGTGGAAGTTTTTCCAGATCAGGTTCCTGAAGTCCTAACCCATCCAGATCCAGAAGGCAAGTCAATGGCATCACCATGGTATCGTGACCAAAACGTAAGGTCACTCCCGGATGCTTCAGTACAATGCAACTGTCAGCCTGATGAATGATATTACGCAAAAGATTACGCTGGGAATAAGGCTGATTGCCTCCATTCAATGGGCAAGCTCCACATTCAATATAATAATAAGCATTATTCATTAACCAGTTATTGTATATCTCATCATCATTGAAGAGATCATACAAAGAAATGCTATTCCGTAAGTCCGTACTCTGCATATCTCCGGCAAGTGAGAAAAGATCACGGTTCAGAAGTGAGCCCTGCACATGATTCCGCCAGTAGCCTTCATCCTTGAATATTTCGTCCATGACTCGTTCATAATGGTCATGCTTCTTACGAAAAGCGTCCCAGACAGATTTCGTATCTCCGGAATATCTCTGTTTGCGCAAAGCTTTGTCATCATAGTGCATATAATACATATCATGAACACTGGCATCATGACGGATTTGCAAACGTGGATTCTCAAGCAATAACTGCTGAAGTGCATTCTCCATCGAGAGAATACAACGGATAACCGTCGTACTTTTTGCATCAACATTTGTCTTACCGACAAATACCTGTGGAAAATTCTTATACATTCTCAAGGCTATGGCCTTATGCTGTTGGGCACCCAACAAAGTAAGCTCACCTTCACGATTCCTGGCTTCATCACGAATAACACGAAGTTTTCTCAGTAATATCTTCCCCTTCGGAGTAAGTTCATTCAGGCTGTCAGCTTTTAAAAGCGTAAAATAAGGCCAATCATAAACATCATTTCCTATCAGATAACGACTCCCATGACGACCATAATGACTGATATAAAATGGAGCATAACCTGCTGGTGCTTGAGTGTATACCTTCTGCTGTGGTCCGGGATAGGCATAATAGTTACTGGCTGACATACACCGGTTAATCTTAAAATCCTTCCTTGCCTGCTGCGCGCTCAGCGTCAAAGCAAAGCAAAGGACAATCATAAATGATGTAAACTTCTTCATACAATATAAATAATTATTATTACTCTATAGTCTAAAAAACTTTTCTGAAATTAAAATGAACTTTTTGTTACCTTACACTACTTTCTTCCATCTCTTTACCACAAGTATCTTACCCATTCTGATATTAACCTTTTCCTGGCTCATGAAAATAATGAATAGAACCCCAATATCTATATCCAATAGCAAAGTTAGCATTTTCTTCTCAAAACTCTGGTTCAGTTGTTTGATTTCTATCAATATAATACCAGAAAGCGCGCTGTGTGCGGACACACAGTATTTGATATAGGTCAAGAAAGAACAATAAAACCTACTTTTTTACCTGATTACTCTTGCCGGAGAGATGAAATCGCACTATCTTTGCAGTGTCGTTAAGAAACAAGAATACAAAAGATAAATAGGTATTCGTAAGGTAATAAAGGATTGCAAAAAGGATAATTGACTAAGGTAAGAGAGATTGAATAGAAGGACGACAAGTATTAGTTAAAGGTAAAGAAAGATTGTAAAGTAAAGTAAGGTAATGGTATTAGTAAGGTAAAAGATAAAGGTTGTGAGTAAGGTAACAGGGGCGTCGGAGAGACGGTCGATAGAAAAAGGTAAAAAGATAAAAGAAATCTCAATAGGTTAAAAAGGAACAGGATAATGAGTATGACAGTAATGATTGCCTGGGTTGCAGCTATAGCAACTACAGGCTACGTGATGGAGAACTTCAAGTAATAGTTCTGGCCATCCTTAGGTTATGAAAAATTTGAGAATTAAATAGGTAACGCGCGACTTTGGCCGCGCGTTTTTCGTATCTGTATATCTACAATAAATGAGGTAAACCTTAGGGATCAGGCTTATCCTTTAAACTATTTTTGGTTTAATCACTTTTTCAACATGAAAAAGCCTGATTTATTTTGTTATTCATTGCCTTTTTACTATTTTTGCAATAGACTCAAATCGTCATTTAAAACGATTCAGGTAGAACGTTAATTGGAAAAATATGGCAAAGAATCCATTGTGGTCGGATGAATACTGGTTGTTGCTTATGCAACTCTATCTGAATAAGCCAGTTGGCATAAAACCTCTGTATTCAAAAGGATTAGTAGATATAAGTTTAGAGCTACACATCCCTCCTCGTTACCTTCATGAGCAAATGACACGTTTACAACTGTTGGAGACACCTCGTATCAAACAGTTATGGGAAACTTATGGAAAAAATCCCAGAAAACTTTTACACGAAGTAAAACTTCTTAAGAAGATGGACGGGTTCAACCATGCTGAAAAATTCTATGAAGGCGTTGAAATACGCGAATCATTCGAGAAACTTTTCAAACCTTTTGAGGAAAGTCCAACGCTCACACCTGTCAAACTGATCCTTATCCTCAATCTTTATTTTCGTCTCACTCCATTTACCATGGTAACGGATACACCGGAAATTATCGATCTTGGTAAACTTATACAGGTAAAGCCTGAATTGATTGTGGAAATCATGGATATTTACCAATATTGTGATCCATGCCTCAAACATGAGGGCATCATCATCAATCCCTTGATGGGACACTGTCAGGAAACATGGCAACACTATGGTAATGGAGATATAAAGACTCTCTCTGACTTATCCAAAGAACTCATGTTCTATTTTCTCTAAACTGACAGATATTTAAGATCGCTATTTTAAAATTTAAGAGTATAATTACGTTTTAAAGAGAAGATTTAAATAGAAAGAAATGACTCAGAAATTAATTCAGACACAGACACAAAAGATGCAACAAGTCCAGAGGCTTTCTGCCCAGCAGATGCTCCAGGTAAAATTGTTTGAGATGCCTCTGAATGAACTTGAAGAGAATGTCAACGCAGAATTAGATGATAATCCGGCTCTGGAAAGGTCTTCGGATGAGGATAGTGAAGTAAGAAATGATAATGACGACCCTCAGGATAGTAATGATACCGAAGATGTTGATTATACGGAAAGCAATGAACGCGAAGAACGTGAGGATGCACTTGATTCGGCACTGAAGGATATGGGAGCTGATGATGAGATGCCGGAACCGGCCTATAATATCAATAGAAGCGGACCATCCAACAATGTTGACTACCAGAATATGGTTTACGGAGACACTCTTTCTTTTTATGATCGGTTAAAAGAGCAAATGGATATGCTCCACCTTACTGATAAAGAGCATGATATCATGGAATATCTCATCGGCTCCATGGATGACGATGGGCTGCTCAGAAAAGATATAGGTACCATCAGTGACGAACTTGCCATTTATCATAATATAGATGCCTCAGAAAAGGAAATCAAAGACGTTCTGCATCTTCTCCAACAATTTGACCCGGCAGGTATTGGTGCCCAGAATCTTCAAGAATGCCTTCTTCTTCAAATTGAAAGAATGAAAGAAAATAAGTTGAAGACCGTAATATACAAAGTCATCAAGAATTATTTTGACGAATTTACCAAAAAGCATTGGGATAAAATCCAGGAAGGAATGTCTCTGAATGATCTGCAAATACAAGAACTCCAAAAAGAAATCAGAAAGTTGAATCCTAAACCCGGTTCTTCCCTTGGAGAAGCTGAAAGTAGAAATACTCAACAGATCACACCTGACTATATCATTGACACTACTGATGATGGTTGTATTTCTTTCTACATCAACCGTGGTAATATTCCTGACCTCACTGTCTCGTCATCTTTTCAGGACATGATTGACAATTATAAGAATAATAAGGCGAACATGAACCGCCAGGAAAAAGAAGCTCTGCTCTATGCAAAAGAAAAGGTAGAAAAAGCCAGAGGATTCATTGATGCTGTAAAGCAACGTCGGCATACCATGTTTATCGTCATGAAATCGATTATCAATTGGCAAAAGAAATTTTTTGAAGACGGTGATGAAGCTGATCTACGCCCTATGATCTTAAAAGATATTGCCGATCAGACCAAATTGGATATTTCTACCGTTTCCAGAATAGCAAGCATGAAATATGCTCAGACCAGATGGGGTACGTTTCCTCTTAAATTCTTCTTTAGTGACAGTTATACGACACAAGATGGTGAGGAAATGTCTACACGTAAGATAAAACTGGCGCTAAAGGGCCTTGTTGAGAAAGAAGATAAGAGAAAGCCAATGAGTGACGACATCTTAGCTGCTTCTATGAAAGAAAAGGGGTTCCCGATAGCTCGCAGGACAGTGGCCAAATACCGTGAACAACTCGGTATACCCGTTGCCCGACTTCGTCGGGAATTATGACGAGAAATATTATTTTAGGATATTCAAAGTCAAAAAGAGAATTCAAAGTTTTAGAAACAGAGAGATTATCAAGAGAAAGGAACTTCAAATGACTTTAAAGATGGAATCAGGAAATGGAATGAATACAAATGTCTTGAAAGATCGACAAATCATCAAGGCTGCACGTGTTATGAGCATGATTTTCACCCCATTTTATCTACCGTTATTAGGACTTGTCATCCTCTTTTTATTCAGCTATATGAGTTTATTACCTCTATCCTATAAATTGTCTGTACTCCTGTTTGTATACTTGTTGACCATTCTACTCCCTACCCTTCTTATTCATCTTTATAGAAAATATCAAGGATGGAAACCTATCGATCTTGGAAGAAAAGAACGGCGTATTGTCCCATATATCATTTCTATCCTCTGCTATTTCATCTGCATCTATATCATGAACCGGCTTCAATTTCCAAGATACATCAGTATTATCGTTGTTGCCGCTTTAATCGTGCAGATGGCTTGTGCCCTGATCAATGTCTGGTGGAAGATATCCACACATTCTGCAGCTATAGGAGGAGTGGCAGGGGCTATACTGGCCTTCGCGGAAATATTCTCCTATGATCCTACCTGGTGGCTTTGCCTGGCTCTCATTCTCGCAGGGATAGTGTGTTCAAGTAGGATGATACTGAGACAGCACAGTTTGTCACAAGTTACAGCGGGATTCCTGATCGGTTTTTTCTGCGCCCTGATCATCATCTGATGTCTATAATGAACATCATTATCAAAAAAGAAAAAGACAACCAGAGAAACCTCAATGAAGGTTTTGGCTATCAACAAATAAAAATATAAAACAAATAGTTATCTGAGATCATTCATAAAACGATAAATAATAATATCCAAACGATATGAAACCATTAATCAGTATTATCATGGGTTCTACAAGCGACCTTCCTGTTATGGAAAAAGCTTGCCAGTGGTTGGAAACTTATCAGATTCCATTTGAAGTAAATGCACTTTCTGCTCACCGTACACCAGATGCCGTGGAGTCTTTTGCCAAGGGAGCCAAAGCCCGTGGTATAAAAGTGATCATTGCCGGAGCCGGTATGGCTGCTGCCCTGCCGGGAGTCATTGCGGCATCTACTCCACTACCTGTGATTGGTGTGCCCATCAAAGGAATGCTTGACGGACTAGACGCAATGCTTTCGATCATCCAGATGCCTCCAGGTATTCCTGTAGCAACAGTGGGCATAAATGGTTCTAAGAATGCGGCTATCCTTGCAGCAGAGATGATCGCCCTAGGTGATGAGAATATAGCGAAAAAAGTAGATGAATGGAAAGCCGGATTAGGCTTAAAAATAGAAAAAGCAAATCAAGATCTGGCAGAAATTAAGACTTATAAGTTTAAATGCAATTAAGTCTGTTTCTCTTTAAAATAACAAAAGTAAGTATGATTTAAAAGTCATACAAGTCAAACTAATTTTAATTAACCAACTCTAAAATATCATTCATGAGTTTGGATTTATTCAATTATAATCGTCGGGAAACAAATGTCATACATGTCGGCGTACTGGATATGGGTGGAAATAATCTTATCCGTATTCAGTCTATGACAACTACCAGTACTGATGATACAAAAGGCTCTGTAGCTCAAGCTGAACGGATTATCAAGGCAGGCGGAGAACTGGTTCGACTGACAACCCAGGGTAAACGTGAGGCTGAGAATTTGAAAAATATCAAAGCTGAACTACGTGCTGATGGATACAGTACACCTCTCGTGGCAGATGTCCACTTCGTAGCTGATGTAGCTGATACAGCTGCTCAATACGCCGAAGGTGTACGCATTAACCCGGGAAATTATGTGGATCCTGCACGTAGATTCATTAAAAAAGAATATACTGACGAAGAGTATACTCAGGAACTCCTGAAGATTGAAGATCGCTTCATCCCCTTTCTTAATATCTGCAGGAAGAATCATACAGCTATACGCATCGGGGTCAACAACGGTTCTCTTTCAGACCGTATCCGTAATCGTTATGGTGATACACCGGAAGGTATCGTCGAGAGTTGCATGGAATTTCTTCGCATCTGTAAGAAACAACATTTCAATGATGTCGTCATTTCCATCAAAGCTTCCAATACCGTCGTCATGGTACACTCTGTACGCCTTTTGGTCGCTAAAATGGAAAAGGAGCACATGAAATACCCACTCCATCTGGGAGTGACGGAAGCAGGAGATGGTGAAGACGGACGGATAAAAAGTGCCGTAGGCATAGGTGCATTACTGGCTGACGGCATCGGAGATACCGTCAGGGTCAGTTTAAGTGAAGAACCGGAAGCAGAAATCCCTGTAGCACGCCATCTCGTCAATTATATCACAATGCGTGCCGGACATGTATTGATTCCGGCAACACAGGCAAAGAAATTCAATTGGATCAATCCTAAACGGCGCGAGACAAAAACTGTTGAAAATATCGGGGGAGACCAAGTACCTGTCGTAATTGGCAAGAGCACAAAGGCAGACTATTGGTATACAGGTTCTACTATTCCGGAACATCCCATCCCTCAACAGAAATATATCATTGACTACAATAAATTCGGAGAACTACAGGGAGAAAGCAAACTGACAGAGTTGGAGAAGGATGGTACGAGATTCTATCCGATCTTCCCGGTTAATGCCATGCCCTTCATGGCTATGATTCAGTCACCATTGAAATTTATCGTCCTTCAGTTTGGTACTCCTGCTGCTGAATATCTGACCTGCCTGAAATATCATCCGGAAGCAGTCGTTATCTGTATGAGCCACCATAAGAACCGTCTGGGTGACCAGCGTGCCCTTGTGCATGAAATGTGGTCAGCAGGCTTGAAAAATCCTGTTATCTTTTCCCAAATGTACAGTCATTCACAAACGGAAAAAGAAGACTTCCAGATTGAATCAGCAGCAGATATGGGAGCATTGATGATGGATGGTCTCACTGACGGTATCTGGCTGATGAATGACGGCGATTTATCAGATGAGGATATCGTGTCAACAGCTTTTGATATTCTTCAAGCCGGTCGCCTCAGGACATCCAAGACAGAATACATCAGTTGTCCAGGTTGTGGCCGTACCTTGTATGATCTTCAAGGCACAATATCAAAAATCAAAAAAGCCACCAAGGATATGAAAGGCCTTAAAATAGGTATTATGGGCTGTATCGTCAATGGTCCTGGAGAAATGCACGATGCCGATTATGGATATGTCGGAGCCGGTTTCAATAGAATCTCCCTCTATCGCAAACAAGTTTGCGTAGAGAAGAATATCCCTGAGGAAGAAGCCGTAGACCATCTGCTGGCACTGATCAGGAAAGACAAAGAAGAACACTCATGACAAAGCCTTTAGTATATCAGTTTGTTTAGAATATATTCTAAACAAACTGATATACTGTTATAAGAAACCCATTTAAGGAGATATGAGAATACAGGAATTAATGAAAACCGTCCGTTTCGACGATGTTAAAAATACTTTGAAGCAATCTGACTTCAAATTGAAAGAATTAAAAGAGTACGAAAAGACCTTCAATGTATTACGAAATATCAAGCCCACCTTTGACTATTTTGACATGATTATCAATGTAAAAAGATTAAACGGGCATGTTATGGTTACCAATACACATCTCGGCTCCATCAGTGACCTTGCTGGCAGAACTGTAAAAATCAGAAAAGAAGACCATTTTACATCTGCAGAAGCAGCAGCTCATATCATCTATCAGATTACTGCCCACGGATATGATACCGTCAGATACAAGGATAATCTGGAAGAGTGGGACGATGATATGATGACTGATTACGACGAAGAATAGTATATCTGATCATACCCCCTTTTCATACCTCTTTTTTCGTCAAATCCAATCCGTCACACATTACCCAAATGAACATATCTTATGCCAGCTTTCAAGGCTATATCCCTGGCTGCATACATGTCTTCCAGCAATGTAGGCCCATTATTCTCCATCTTAAACATCGGAAAGCAACGACTGAAATGAAGAGGACAGTCTGCAAAACCATTTCCGACAAGCCATTCACACAGTTGTGAAACTAACTTCTTATCTGTATTAACCCCGGGTACAAGAAGGTTCGTAATTTCCAGATGTACCCCTGCTTTCAGGAAGATCATCAAAGTCTTGAGAACCGGTTCCAATGTTGCTCCGTTCCATTTCCGATATATCTCATCACTGAAAGACTTCAGATCGATATTGGCAGCATCTATATAAGGAATCAACCAGTGAAGAGGCTCCGGATTGATATAACCAGCAGATACAAGGACATTATAGAGATGATGACGATGCGCCAATACAGCTATATCATGTACATACTCAATATAAGTAAGCGGTTCTGTATAGGTGTAAGCTATGGTTGGAAGATGGTTTTGCAAAGCCATATTGACAATATCTTCAGGAGCATATTCCTGATTAGGAACATCTTTTGGAGAAGTTTGGGAAATATCAAAATTCTGACAGTTTTTGCAACGCAGATTACACCCTGCACAAGCAAGGGATAGACATCTGCTACCGGGATGAAAATGCAATAACGGTTTCTTCTCTATCGGATCATCTGCTAACGCACAAGGTCTGCCATATACCATAGAATAAAGCTTCCCTCCGATATTTTTCCGGCTTCGGCAAATACCGGTATGCCCTACTTTTATCAGGCATTCATGAGGACAGAGCAGACAGCGGACATCATTTTTTATGCTATTCATCTCGGGAATATCCTGGCAGGTTTGAACACCAGATATTTTCTCTACGACATGGGTCTGGTCTGAAACGGATTCTGTTACCTTTTCATAAAATTTCGCTTCATACAACATTATTGATTCTCCTTCCCAACCTTTATTTCCATCGATTTCTCACTGAAAATAATAGCTTCATAAGTATAAAGTTCAGCGTTTTTCCAACCGTCCCAACCTATTCCTGTCTTATCCTGGGCACAATGCCCCAGAAACTCTTCTTTGGTCCAGTTGACTTCATCTGCTACCTGTGGCAGGAATGTTCCGCTACGAAGACCTTTCCGCATATAAATACCCTGTTCCCCATAGTGGAATTCACTGATATCTGTAATTCTATGAAGTGGCGTAAGAACAGAAATTTCTATATCAATCTTTGGGAGTTCCTCTTTACTGACCGGAGTAAAACGTGGATCTTCAAAAGCAGCCGCCCTCGCCATCTCTCTGATTACATCAGTCAATGGAATATCTGCTCCAAAATGACCTATACAGCCACGGAGACGGCCGTTTTCATTCAAGGTTACGAAAGCACCACATTTGCGCATGAGACGCGCTGAAAAAGGTTTGGGAGTGATTCCTGAATCCGAAGAAATGCTTTCTCTGGCAAGAACAAGCAACGCTTTCTCCTCCTCTGAAGTCAGAAATTCTCCAGAAGAAGGAGCCTGCTGTCCGGAGAACAATGCTGTATGGTCAGAATCTTTCTCTGACTGTACACAATCTCTACTATTCGAGAAAATACCACTAGATTTATCCTGCGATAATGTCTGACAAAGCGCATAATATCCTACGACCTCCTTTTTCTCTCCGTATGGGGAATCACCGGAATTCAAATAAATGAGTTTGTGAAGGTTTAACTTCGGATTGTTATCACTCATCATCAGAAGTACAGCAATACCACATTGTCCGCAAGCACTGGTAGCCAGATTGTGAAAACCGAGGAAATGATTATCCGACAAAGTCTTGACAAATTTTTCCAGACTACCTGTTGCAATTGCATCTCCTGTCCGGTGATCCACCTTTTCTGCATCATCATACGAAGGATAATGAGAAAAGTCACTACTGATCACAAAAAGATTCCGAGAATTAAAATAAGGTTGTAAAGCCTTGGCTATTTCACGAAGGCGATTCATGTCCTCTGTTCCGATAATAATAGGAACAATAGGCGGGACATCTTCCAGATGATACTGCAAAAACGGAAGTTGAACCTCCAGACAGTGTTCACGTTCATGAGCCTGAGGAAGATATTGAAACACCCTGTTTTCCGTAATGAGGCGATCACAAAGAGCGGTGTCTACTTCTACCTTACCCAAAGGAGTAGCATAACAGGCAAAAGCATTACAGACAGAGGCACCGTCAAAAGCTACGTGATGAGAAGGTCCTATCAGGAAAATATGATCATAACGGACATTCGGAGAGATCTGGGCAAAGGCATCTGCCGCTACCCGACCGGAAAACACATATCCCGCATGAGGTACAATCACCGACTGGATATGCTGATCAGCAAAAAGAACTTTTGCACTGGCAAAATAGGATTTCAGATAGACTTTCAGTTCTTGTTGATCTTTAGGATAGAACTGACCGGCAACCGCCATCGGGCGTACTGTCGTCCCTTCTTGTATTCCATTCATAGCATTACCTCCTATTGCAAAAACAAACAAAAGTAATATAAAAATGCCTGTCAATGATTTCGACAGGCATTCTCTTTTCTTTCTATCAGGGACATTCTGCATTATTTTAGAACTTAATCCCTGCTTTTCATAATTTACCCCATAAGAATGCCTAACTTATCTTTTAAACATCCATGAACAGCAAAACTGGGAAACGGATACCAGAAACCGATTTTATGGATTAACAAACTATCCTTTTCCCAAATGGTCATCTATCCAACTTCCAGGTAGCTCCATCCTGGGTATCCTGAATTTCGAACCCATCCTGTTGTAACTCATTACGGATCTGGTCACTTGTGGTCCAGTCCTTGGCTTCTTTAGCCTTGGCACGAAGATCGAGGACCATATCCACTACTTTACCAAAGGATTTTTCCCGCTCACTGTTATTAGCACCAGTCTCACTCTTCAATCCCAGAATATCAAAAGTGAATAGATTCATTGTATCTGAAAGTTCTTTCAGATCCTCAGAACAGATTTTAGCTTTGTGATCTATAATGGTATTGACCAGATGACAAGCTTCAAACAGATTACTTATCACCGAAGGAGTCTGTAAATCATCGTTCATGGCATCATAGCATTTCTGCCGAAATCCGCTCACAAATTCCTTTGTAACATCATCAAGCGGTTCACCGTCAAACATTAAAGCACCTTGCTCGCTTAATTTCTTAATTTCGCCAAGAGGGACTGATTCAGTTTTAGCACC
>ENA-UOOK01005893-UOOK01005893.1-fermentation-metagenome-genome-assembly--contig:-NODE-5893-length-12063-cov-3.752582_pt1 | contig 12063 bp, 11 predicted proteins | sample MGYA00245777_ERZ724023 | MGnify/ENA primary metagenome ERZ724023 (study PRJEB28704, sample SAMN03018312) | fermentation metagenome | biome: anthropogenic terrestrial biome; feature: soil; material... | reverse complement strand
TGAAAGCCGAAGGGAAATTGCATCATGGCAGCGGCACCTTTGATTACGGCGATTGGGCTGTTTGGCTGTAAAGGATAATTCTAAATTTTTATAAGTTTATAAAAATCCATGAATAAACAAACAGCAAGGCACCCTACGTGGTGAACGTAGGGTGCCTTGTTCATTTTGCTCTTATTCATCCACATCCATCGTCACGTTGGGCTTGAATGAATAAGGCCCCGGATAAATAATAATCCGCCGGTCAATGCGCAGGGCTCATAAGGAAGCAAACACCAAATACAATGGGATAGACAGTCGGCAGAATGTAATGTAAAGCATATTTCCTAACGGTTAATAATTTCTGCTTCTATATTAAATAAGCGTCCATTGTTTTCGCGCCGTTATAATACTAAAATAGAGGTGGGCAAAAAATCTATCGCCCTGTAAGGAGAGAATTATATGGAGTTGAGTATTGGTGAGGTTATCACAGCTAAACGAAAAGAAAAATCATGGACACAAGAACAGCTTGCGAATGCCGTGGGTGTTTCAACCCCGGCGATAAGTAAGTGGGAAACCGGAACTACTTATCCGGACATTACCTTACTTTCTCCTATCGCTCGCGCTTTGAACACTACGGTAGACGAACTGCTTTCCTATCAAAACGAGCTATCGTCTGATGATGTGAGTGAACTTACAAAAAAAGCGGCAAAAACTTACGAAAAAGAGGGTTTTGAAAGCGGATGGAACTATTGTAAAAGCCTCTTGCAGGAGTACCCCAACAGCATTCCCTTAAAGTTCTATCTTGGTAACCTGTTCCAAAGTTTCATGTTAATGAAACCCGATATTGGGCAACAAGAAATTCAGAGCTACTACCGACAATCCGCCAACATTTATGAAGAAGTATTGTCGAGTGGACATCCAAAATTTTCTTACCATGCAACAATTATTTTAATCGGATTCTATGCAATGCTTAACGAACTTGACCGCGCGCAAGAATTATTGGATGGTTTGCCAAAGGCAAAAGTTGACCCTGATTTGTTCTATCCATCAATTCATGCTTTGCGCGGAGAACATGACAGGGCAATGAAGTTGACCCAAGAAAATATCAGACGATATGTCTCCAGAATAAGCCAGTCATTAGGTGTTTTATGCGCGTATGCCCGAGAGCATGAGGATATGGACACGGCCTATGCCCTTGCGGAAATAAACTTTGAAATGACAAAGTTATTTGGCATAAAAGAAGAAATTGCCTACCCCGATATGATAAAAATCCTTACTTCCCGGGGAGATAAGCAAAACGCACTCAATTATTTGGAAGCATATGCAGAGAGTATACTTGAACTTAGTTACGATTATTCCAATAATCCTGTTTTTAATAGACTGCCAGAAGAACCCAAAGACACTTCTTATATCAAAAAAATACTTGCGCAAAGCATTTTGATTGACAAGGAATATGCTTCCCTAAAAGACGAACCACGCTACATTAAGACAGTTGAGAAATTGCATAAAATCACCGAAGCACCAACAAACACATTTCGCGAATGATTGGAATGCGTGATTCAGACCATTTCGTTCATTATGATTCCAGAAGACCCTGCCCCGTAAGAAATGTCCTTGCCACCTCTTCGGGAGTTTTTCCGTTCACATCCACCTCGTAGGTCAGATCGGTCATAATCTCATTGGTGAACTGTCCGCCCAGCATATTGAGAACATCCTCCAGATTAGGAGCAATATCCCGAAACCGCTCAAACAGATCATTGCGCACGAGCAGGGCATCGTTATATTCCGGGAAGAACTTCAAATCATCCTCCAACACCTTGAGTCCCACTTTTTTATTCATACCATCGGTGGAATACACCTCGGTCACGTCAATGTTTCCGTTTTCTATAGCAGAGTATTTCAGCGCCATATCAATTGCTTTGCCTTCTTTAAAATCAAGGCCGTAAAACTTGGCAAAGGGGCCGTATTTCATGCTTCCCTCTTCACTGAAGAACTCGTGCTCGGCTCCAAACACCAGCTCGGGCGCCAGATCAATCAGGTCACTGATCGTTTCAAGCCCATACTCATCGGCCAGCGTCTGCGTTACCGCAACCGCATATGTATTTTCATGCCCCAGCGGATCAAGCAGGTGCACCTGGTCTTTTTCGCTGGCAAGCTCGTTGGCATATTCATAAAGCGTCTTACCTTCCGGCACCTCCGATACATCCACCTTTAAATAAGTGGTGAGCAGCGTGCCGTCATAGCTGTTCATCAAATCGCTCCCGCCCCCCGCGACCAGATCCCGGTAATTGTTGACAGGAGACATTTCATCACGGATTTCCACCGTAGCGTCTGTGTGCTCTTCCACCAGCATTTTTACCATCTGATGGATGATTTTCATCTCGGAAAACTGACCGTCGTAAATTACAATAGAGTTTTTGGCGTTTTGATTCCCGCCGCATCCTCCCAACATTCCAATCATAAAAAGTGCGCTTAATAATAATGTTATTCCTTTTCTCATTTATTTCCTCCTGTTCGTCAATAAAACTGTACGATCACTTTCAAAGATCAGGCAGAGTGCCTGTTCAGCTTTTTTTCGATCAGAGCCATACCGCCGTCAAACAGCACTGCCATTGCCATCAGCGTGCCGGTGCCAAAAAGAATCAGCCGCATATTCTGAGTGCGGATACCCTGATTGATGATAGAACCCAGTCCTCCGCCGCCCACTGAGGTAGCGAATACCGCCACGCCCACCGAGGTGACCGTGGCAATTCGGATACCGGTAAACACCATGGGAAACGCAAGGGGAAGCTCTATGCTGAACAAGCGGTCCCATTTGGAAAGGCCCATGCCCCGCGCGGCTTCTTTAATTCCATGGCCGATACTTTCGAGGCCCAAAAAGGTATTGTGTACGATGGGCAGCAGCGAATACAGCACAAGACCAATAACAACGGTCGTTTTCCCTGCACCGAACAGCAGCATGATCATACCCAGCATAGCCAGCGCCGGCACTGTCTGCAACAGCTCGCTTGCCCATAGCACCGTCTTGCGGGCGGGCGGGTAAAGGTAAGCAAAAATCCCCAGAGGCAAACCGACTGCCGTGGAAAACAAAACCGACAGAAACACCAGATACAGGTGCTCCAATACAAGTTTAGCCGTCATTTTAAGCTCACTTCCCTTCCCTGCCGGGTAATTCGGCGCTTCACAAAATCAATAGCAAGACTCAGAGAAATCGCCATTATGCCGGCCGGAATTGCCCCCGCGACGATCAGGGCATTGTTATTGGTGGCAATGCCGATATAAATAAACTCGCCCAGTCCTCCAAGACCGATCATGGAGGCCAGCACCGCCCAGCTCACGGTATAAACCGTAGACATCCGCAGACCGCCGATAATGGACGGCATAGCCAATGGCAGTTCAACCTCAAACAAGCTTTGAATTTTTGACATTCCACACCCTCGGGCCGCCTCCAGCAAACTGGAATCCACTGAAAGCAGACCTGCATAGGTGTTTTTCAAAATAGGGAATACCGCATAAATCGCCAGTGCGATAATGGCTGTAGCCGGCACCATACCCATATATAAAAACAGAATACCGATAAATACCACACCGGGGATAGTCTGGAACACGGAAATCAGCGGCAGCGCAACCTTAGCGATGCCAGGCACCCGGGAAAGCAGGATACCCAGCGTAAGAGCTACCACGAATCCGCTTGCAACCGAAGCAAAAACATATAAAAAGTGAACTCCCACAGCAACCAGGAGCTTATTCCCGTACAATTCCCAAAAGCTCATTGTCCATCACCCCACAGCGCATCGGCCATGGCCTTCGCCATGCTGGTTTTGGTCACAATTCCCGCTATGGTATCGTCCTCATGAAGCACTACCACATAGCTGCTGTTTGTATTGAGCAGCTTGTCAAAGCTTTCCATAGCACTCTCGGATACATAGGATACAGCGTTTTCCGAAACCGGAACCTCTCCGATGGTCCCGGTGCTTTTGCTGGCTTTTTTAATGCCACCCACAGTCACGACTCCGGCATAGGTATCGTCGTCATTTTTAATCAGCAGCGAATCGATCTGCCGCCGCGCCATGATTTCGGTACATTCGCGAATTCCACGGCTTTTATATACGCTGACGGGATCAGGCCGCATAAAGTCGGCTGCTGTCAGCGCCGATGCCGGGCTGCCCTCGGCACGCTTTCCCATAAAGGTACGGATCAGGTCGCTGGCCGGGTTTTCCAGCATCTCCTCCGGTGTTGCCATCTGCACAATTTTCCCGTTTTCCATAAAAATGATCTTATCGGCCAGCTTGAGCGCTTCGTCCATATCATGGGTAACAAAAACAAAGGTTTTATTTAGTTTTTTATGCAACCGGCTGATCTCATCCTGCAGAGAATTCCGGGTCATGGGGTCCAGCGCGCCAAAGGGCTCATCCATCAATACAAGGGGAGGCGAAGCGGCCAGCGCCCGCAGCACCCCGATCCGCTGCTGCTGCCCGCCGGAAAGCTCGGATGGATATTTATGCCCATACTCCTCATAGGACATTCCCACCATATCCATCAGGCTCCGGGTAATGTCCAGAATCTTTTCCTTCGGGTATTTCAGGCGCTTCGGCACCACACCGATGTTCTGAGCCACCGTCATGTTGGGAAAAAGCCCGATCTGCTGAATCACATAGCCTGTCTGCCTGCGCAGCTGCACCGGGTCGGTCTGAGAAATATCCTTTCCGTTCACATAAATATGCCCAGTATCCGGTTCAATCAGGCGGTTGATAGATTTGAGGGTCGTGGTTTTTCCACAGCCTGAAGGGCCGATTAAAACGGCAAATTCCCCTTCCTTGATTTCGAAACTCAGGTTATCAAGAATAACCGAGTCCCCGTATTTTTTGGTCACTTGTTCAAACCGAATCATAAATCTCCTTTCTAGAAGAAACAGCAAGACGACCTTTGATCCTTATGAATTTTTCCTTTTCAGACAACAAAAAGAAGCCGTTACCCGATGTTTTGCCATCAGAGATCCTGACAGCGGCAATCCGGATAAAGGCCCTTCCATACTAGCTAAAATAATGAGTATATTTCTTTGCATCTGCGAAAAATTGCCTGTTAAACACAAAGCAAAAGTATAGAACTTTTTTAAAATTCACCTCTCAAAATTCCGAAAAGGATTCATCCAAATCAAACCAAATTGCTATTCAGTTGTCGCTCACCACTTACTTTACAGCTATCCTGATAAAGCTCTTCTGTATAAAAGCATACAGTAAAATCCGGAACATGTCAAATCCGGCGCGCTTTTTTGACCTTTTATCGTTTTTATTGCGAAAATTTTTAATAAAGGTAATTATAAATATTCCTCCAATCTGTAGTCCCCTATTATTACCATGTGAATGGTATAAGGCCGCGACGACCGGGTTAGCGCAAAAATAGATATATGGTTTTCCATGCTCGGATCATTGAGGCTTTAATTCAATAATTCCTCAATTCCGCCTAGGGAAGAGCCGTGATAAAAATCTATGCTTTTTTACTTACCGGCATCGTCATAAAATACAGCTTTGCCGTTTGACAAAAAGAAACAGCCATGCTAAACTAATGGTAATTTATCAAGGAGGGCAGACAGTACGCCTTATGGGTATTATTATTCGTATTCGCAAGTAAAGACGCATTGAATTAAAGGTTGCAATAGCCTTTGATTTTGTGCGTCTTTTTGTGATTCGGGTAATAATCATGAGAGGTGTATTTTTTGTGTCTAAATATAAAAACGCGCCTGTTTGGGCGTCTCAGAACTTTTTAACTTCATCCGTTCATTATAAAGCGGATTATCAATCTGTCGAGCATAAGCAAGACCGATCATGTTGTCGAGATTGGAGCCGGTAAGGGGCATATCACAGATAAATTAATCAATAAAAGCGGCAAGGTGACCGCCATTGAAATCGACCGAAACCTTTACGGGAAATTATGTGAAAAATTTAAGGGCATATCCAGTCTTAGTCTGCTTTGCCGTGATTTCGTGAGCTGGAACTTGCCAAGAACTCCCTATAAGGTTTTTGCAAACATCCCTTTTAACAAGACCACGGACATCATCAGAAAGCTGACGGGCAGCAGTAATCCGCCGGAAGAAGCATGGCTTGTCATCGAAAAGGGCGCGGCAAAACGATTCATGGGCAGGCCAAACGAAACAATCCTTTCGCTCGGCATAAAGCCGTTTTTTGATTGCGAGGTGAAGTATTACTTCCGCAGAGAGGACTTTCACCCTGCTCCGTCTGTTGACGCTGTTTTGTTCCATCTCAAAAAGAAAGTTGTACCCGATATATCCCCGCAAGACCGCAATTCCTTTAATCGCTTTGTTACGAGCTGCTTATCAAGACCGGATGGGATATTCACCGTATTAACGAAAAAACAAATTTCTACAGCATTCAAAATGGCGGGTTTGCCTAGCGACATTCCGCGTTCCGGCGAAATGCTATATATACAATGGCTTTGCCTTTTCCGATGTTACATGAAGTATGGTAAGCATTAAGCTGACCGGCACCCGAAGCCGGTTTGAAGTTCAAAACTATCATACGGAGGAGGCATGTCATGTACAGCAGAATTCAGCGGGACACCGTTTATAAAACCCGTCTGCTTGATTTTATCAGCCAGGTATATGGGCTTAAAGCTATATATTTCATTGAGGCGAAGCGCGGCTTTTACGGGGAGACTTGGCAGCTTGAAACGCCGGATGGTAAATATTTTGTCAAGCTGGATTACTCCAGCCTGCACAAATCTGTTTTCGGCGATAGCATTATTATTGTCGAACATCTTTGCAAGCATGGGATAGGCTGTATCGCAAAGGTTATTAAGACCGTAAACGGAGCTCTGTTCACATATTACGATTCGGCGGTTCTGGGCGTTTTCGAGTGGGTTGATGGCGAGAGCGTTCAAAACGAGGCTACAAAAATTCCGGAATATCAGATGCTGGCGAAAATATATACGGTGGCCCCGGAAGGTGTTCCATTAACCAAAGAAACATTCGACACTGCTTATATCGATGCCTTTTTATCTCTCCATGAACGTTTGAAAGCTCTGACTGATGATGGCTTTGCAAAACGGCTGTTGCAGCTGTTCGATGAAAGGTCAGAGCTTATTCGGCGCTGCTCAGGGAGGTTCATGATTTTTGCCAAGCGGTGCAGGACGGATTACCACCATTTTTACATCACACACGGCGACGCAGGCGGAAACATCATCGTAAACGGCGATAAATTCTATATTGTCGACTGGGATGAGCCGAAGCTCGCTCCGCCCGAGCGCGACGCTTGGTTTTGTATGCATTGGAGCTGGGCGATGGATGCGTTCCACGAAGCCCTGCGGCAAAGCGGCATAGACTACACCTTAAAGCCCGACAGATTGGCGTTTTACTGTTATCATAATTTCTTTTACTACCTTACCGAATATCTTACCGCGTTTTACGACCTTCCCGATATGAGAAGAACGCTCCTGCAGAGCATATCCGAATATTTCGATGGGTGGATTAAGGATAATCTTCAATATGCCGACGAAATTGAATAAAGCCAAAGACAAGGGAGATTGACATCCCCCTTGCCTTTGGTGCATGAAGGTTTGCTTTACTTAGCTACCTGCTTGCGGTGAATGTAAACGTCTTTTCCGAAGCTGCCGACATAATGGATTTCTTCCCAGCCACGGCTCGTAAGCTCTGGCTTCGGCTTTAAATCTCGCTCAGAGTCGCCGGGGCAATCAAGCAGCCAACCCCCGGATTTACAGACACGGGTGATTTCAGCAAGCTCGGCGTCCCAGTCATCCCCGACGACGTGACCGGACATCACGATGTCAAACGTATCATCGGGAAACGGAAGCTCGGTGACAAGGCCGTCCAGCACTCGAACGTTCTTAATGCCCTCATGGGCGATTTTGTCAAGCATAAACTCACGCAGCGTCCCGACAGGCTCGCTCGCATAAACCCATGCCGCTTCTTCAGCGGCGGCGAAAGTCAGCCGTCCAGAGCCCGCGCCCACGTCAAGCACGGTTTTGTCTGTCAACTCTGCAAGCTCAAACAGGCGCTCCTTGCTCCACCCGCGTATGAAGTCGCACTTTTCCGCCATGACCTCCGGAGTGGTGTAGACAACAAAGTCCTCCACGCCCGCCATTGCGTATACCTCTGCAGCTCGGATTTGCTTTGTGCCGGTAACTGCGGGCGCGCTTGCTATAAGCTCCGATATCAGCGAAGCGCATTCCGGACAGCGCTGTTCAAGATACCACTTGACTGCGGGATTTGCTCCCAGCGCAATGCCCATGTTTCTTTTCCATCCGTCGCTGTTCACGCGCCAGCCAGCGCTTTGAAGCATAATCCGAATCTGAAAACGCTCCAAGAGCAGGAAGCAGTTGAACGAATAATCGTTTGGGTTAATCCATCCTAATTGCATATAATCCTCCATGTTGCGGGAAGGTTAAAATATAGTCACCCTCCTGTTTTTGTTGATAGGTGCAAATGCTGAGTTTTTCATATGAAATCATCCCTTCTGTTGGAATTTATTATATCGCCGGAGCGGTATAACCGATATGCTATTGGGGCTTAAACAAAATCTCTCTGAAATCTATATCCCGGTCTCACGATACCATCACCAACCGCATAATGAATTTTCAACAACAAGCATGGAAATTGAGGGGTTATCTTTATTCAGCCATGCGGCGGGTTGATTGTCGGCCATAATAATGAAATTCACTTCGTACGGGTCAGCATCTTTGCTGAAAACGTCTTGCCATTCCTCGATAGGGATGATGTTTCCATGCAAAACGGCCCTGTTTTGCTCATAAACCCTATCAACAAAAGAAACAAGCTCAGCGGTCAGTGGTATTGCGTGAAGCTGCATACTCTGCACCTCCAAATATCTTCTCGTCAATTCTGCGAACTACGCTGTGGGTATAGGCATCAAAATATTTGAGCCAAAAACCATAAGCCGTCGGATTGATGCTTTCAAAATCTACGCCGAGTCTTGTATATCCTTTCGTTTTCAATTTTTGTATCAGCAGACTCAGCAACTTTTGATTCAAACCTTTACCCCTGTGTTCCGGTAAGCAATACGCTCCTTTGACGTGCAGGTATCCCGGCGTGTCCTGAATAAAAGTTTCACCATCCAGCTCAGCCCTGATAAATGCCACAATCCGTCCATCTTGTTCTGCAATAAAATAAACAGACTGGAAATACTCGTAATCTTTCAAAAACGCCGATTTTCTGTTCCGCTCCCTATACATAAAGAATGGACTGTCAATATAACTATCATCAAGCATGTTTTCCAGTGATAAGACCTTCAAGACGGTCTTTGAAGCGAGTTCGGAAAAGGAATACCCTTCACAAGGCGGCGCAGCAATTTTATCCATCCCGCGTATTGCATCAACACAGCGCAGACCGAAACCGTATCGAAAAAATTGATCCTGCACTTCTCTGTCGTGGGCGTATAGGCATACGGCGTGACTGGATGCTCCCGCACATACCCATTTTTCACCCGCCGCTTGATACAAGCGGGCATATACTTTTGCCCGGTTTCCGCCGATTGCGCCGTTTGCGCCCATCGGTGAAAACACGCCTGTTGCGTCGGTTGAGCGGAAAGCGTTCTTAAAAGGCGTTACGCTGCACAGAAACCCAACCATTTCATCGCTTTCAAACGCCGCGACCCCAAGACCGTTTTCTGCATATGGTTTTAAATCTGGCATCGTATCAGCAACAGGCAGGACGGAGATGAAGCCTCGTTCCTTTTCATAGTTTTGCCTCGCAAGCTGCGTTGCCGCTTCGATGTGACCGGCAGTAAAATCGGTTATTATCAAATTCACCACTCCTTCTTCATCACAAAGCACAGCGTATCTGCTTTGTCGGTGTACGGGCTTCCGCACACATCGTCGAAGACCGCTTTGGCCTTGAATCCATGCGGGGAAACCTCGTCGGTCAGCTTTTTAACAGTATAGGAGGTGTCCCATATCAGATACTCTTTGATTTCGTTTTTGCTGACTACTACGCATTGATCAACAGCGACCGTGTTGTTCTCATAGAGATACGTCGCTTCAAGGCAGATGTGCGGTTCGGCACTCCAAAAGCCGCCGTTTTCACAAAGCGTCCATGAGGTTTTATTTATTTTTTTCGCAAACTGCCTTTCTGTGAAAACGTCTAAGATAAATAATCCACCAGTTTTAAGAGCTTTATAGACCTTCCGCACAAGCCTATTCCGCTCATCGGGCGTCAGCGCAGCGTAATCACAATAGATCAGCGTGACGGCGTCGAACACATCGGGAAAGTCAAGTTCCAAATAGTTCTTATAGAGGTATTCGGTTTTCGTATCCTGACTTTTCGCATACGCGATAGAGCGTTTTGAAAAATCCATGCCTGTCACGCCATAACCCATGTCAGAGAGCCGCTTTGCGTATAGTCCTGGCCCGCAGCCAAGGTCTAGAATTTTAGCTTGCGCCGGAATCACGTTCGAAAGCCATTGCACCGAATGGTCTATATAACTATGTTTACGACTTGCCGCATTCCAATCGGGGTTCAGGTGCGCTTCCAACATGCCCTTAGAGATATGCTGGTCATCCCAAAATGGCTCACTGCTGCGCTGCCAAAGAGCTGGCTTTTGTAACAAGTGAAAAAGTTTATCAATCATTCTCCATTCCTCATTCCATAGATTTTTTGAAGCGCGTTCACGCCCCAACTTTTTTCATCGTTTGATTCCGAAAACATATATTCTTGCATCATTCGATATCCGAACTTGATAAGAATCATTTCCAAAATACGCATTTCCTTAGCCGCAGGAACATCCATATATTCCGAAAGGCCCTTCAAATAGGCTGGAACAAGCCTGTTATAATTTTCCTCAAATCTCTCAACATCCATACCGTCTACAATTAAGCTCGCAACGTCCTCGCCAAGAAACCCCCAACCCGTGGTGTCCCAATCAATAAGCCTTATTAAACCATCTGAAAAGAATATATTTTCATTCCAAAAATCCCGATGGCATAGCACGACGGGGAGGGTCCTTAGTTTATCGAATATTTCATCTCTGTGGTCGTCAATGTCAATGAGCATCTTCTTTAGGTGTTCAGGCATGTCGCAGCTCTTTGAACGAAGGAAGCTATATTCAAACGATTTGTTGTCAACTAATTGAATTTCTCCGTCTTTGAGCATTTTTTTCAAGAACCCCGGCATACGGCAAGGTTCGGATATAAGAAAATCATATGTAAATGTCTGCGTATGCCATTGATGGAACTCTCTTTCCAAAAAACCGGCATCGCCAAGGCACATGATATTCCTTAAACCATCGGACTGACTGGAATGCTTGCCTTGAAAACGTCCCAACTCCAAAACGGCTTGTTCAAGCATTTCAATGGTGAGACTGCTGCTCGATATCCCGTCGATGTATTCCATCCATATCTGTACCTCATCACCGTTCATTTCTGCATGATAACACTCAGGCCAACGTAATGAACCGGTAAACGACTTGCCTAAATCCGATACATAAAGGTCATATTCCCTGCGCCAGGAGTCCGGATCGCCGTGGCGTTCCCATTTCTTCTGTTTCTTCCATACTACCTTATAGGGTAATTTCTCACAATCAACGGTTATTGCCACACCCGTGACAAGCCTGACGTCGCCTAATTTCCCGCCTTGCAGTTGTTTCGTTTGGTAACCGGCGCTGATTATATTTGTGCAAAACATTTTATTTAAAACGTGTATCAGCGTTTCAAGTTTTATATTATTCATTCCTTAAGCCCTCCATTTTTCTTCATTGCTTGCTCCATATGGCAATCGACTTATGACGAGCATTTTTTCTAAAAGATAACCCGCTTTATCGTCCACAAATCTATTTTCCCCTTCTGAGTGACGTATTGCTCCCAACGCTCTCGAGGTAAAGAACCATCGTTGAGCGCTGCAAGAACCGCACAGCCCGGCTCAGTTTTATGGTGACAATTAGTAAATCGGCATTGCGTGAATAATTCTTCCACACCGGTATATCCCGCGCTAATGCTTTCGTCAGCTCCAAAAAGCCCAAGCTCACGTATGCCAGGCGTATCAATAACCATCGCGCCGGAGGGGAGCATGAAAAGCCGACAGTGTGTTGTTGTGTGACGGCC
>ENA-UOOK01005892-UOOK01005892.1-fermentation-metagenome-genome-assembly--contig:-NODE-5892-length-12063-cov-48.335526_pt1 | contig 12063 bp, 16 predicted proteins | sample MGYA00245777_ERZ724023 | MGnify/ENA primary metagenome ERZ724023 (study PRJEB28704, sample SAMN03018312) | fermentation metagenome | biome: anthropogenic terrestrial biome; feature: soil... | reverse complement strand
TATTTTCGATTGCTACATAGAATTTCACATACCTGTAAGTTTTATAGTGTTTAATTTATTTTGAATCATTAGTTGTCATATCAGTATCTTGTGGGGAGTCTACTGGTTCTAATTCACCAAATGCTTCTTGAACCTCAGCATCTGATGGTAAATCTATTACTGGACTATACACACACCTACAATTACCATTCCATGTAGTTTTACCATTTCGTTTAGTCCATAATGTATGATACTTAGGCAATGCAATACAATAAACCATATCAGTATAATCCACTTTGTCAATATTTAAATTAGGAACAGTTGCATATTCAGACCTGTTAATCCTAATACTATACACATCATAGTTTTGAGCATAAGAACCATTATGATGTTTAACCACAGTTCCAGCTTTACTCATAACTTTTATACTTGGATAATAACCAGCTAATAAAATAATATAACTTAAATCATCAACTAAATGTGTAGATGAAGTGAATAATGTTCTCTCAAAAGAATTACAACAAACTTTATTAGAAGATTCTCTTTCATTCCCATCACCTTTAACATAATTATCCAAGAAAATATTTAAATCAGATCTACTTAAACTGAATAATTCATTTGGAGTATATTTCTCATTACTGTAACCTAATGGTTTTAAGTATTCATATAATTCTTTAGAATAGATTTGGTACCTATCTTTTCTAACTCCAAGTTTTAAATTTAAGTATTCACATATCCGTGTAAGTTCTTTTTCTAATACTTTTCTATTCTCAGGTATTACTTGGATTATATCAATTGCATAACCTCTTTGCTTAGCTTCATTAACATTATGTAATATTGAACCTTCACTAATGTACCATGCCATAAAGAAAGCATAATCTTCAGGTTTGAATTTTAATCCATTAACATCTATTACTTCTGGTGAAACATTATTATTATTACATGTTCTGTAGAATTTTGATTCAGTATTAAGTTCTGTTGGTTTACGGAATTCATGATATAAACTTCTTACTTTATCCTTAGATTTTCTTTGATAAATGAAACAATCATGGTCGGGGGTTACACAAGTATCGAACCATTGATTATGAATCCAATACATATACTCATAATCATTAACATGACTAATAATATTATAATCCTTAATGAACTCTGTTTCTCTTGTTTCAGGATTTAAACTTAAAACTTCATCTTCATCTTTAATTATATCCTTAAACAATTTCCAACCATGATTAGTATATACTTCAGTAATTTCATCATAACAATTTGGATGGACTGGTAATAGGTTACTTGCCTCAGTTAATGTGTAAGGATTATCTTCTTCAATCGCAATACAATCTTCACAGACACTATCATCACCTGCAGTTACAATATCCACTTTCTCTATACCATAATTCGCATAGCTTTGTATGGTTCCAGCATTCTGGGCTCGTGCTGTTTCAGTGTAGGCTATCATTTGGGCTCGTACCTCTGGACTCATATTACTGTTGGTTAATGGTTCTAAGGGTATGTCACGAATATTCCTTGCTACCTTATCCATGCTTTGTCCCTCAGCTACTCCTCTCCATATTGCTTCACGGGCATCAGTTTTACAATCCTCGGAGAGTTTTCGTATACGGTCAAAACCATATTGTTGTACATGAAACATGGCTCTTTTATCGGCTTCTGTCCATACCGCATCTTGAAATAATTGACTGTAACCTTTATCTGCTCCAAGTTTGTATAAGTCTTCGAAGTGACTCATATAATCCTTACTATCCTTATTCAATAAATCACTCATATTGTTTTCAATGTTATTAAAGAAGTTGGCTTCAAGTTTTCTTTGCCCTGTATAGTATTGTCTTGCTTCATCACTTCGTAACCAGTCTTCTGCAACTTTCAATTGCCCCTCTAATGTATCATTAATTTTATTTAAAAGGAGTTGTTGTTGTTTGTTTAATCGTTTGGTGATGTATACGGTGGGGGGGAGTGATTTCATTAATAGTTTACGGAATAAGGTATCATCTACATTTATCGTATTAACCCCTCCTCCTTAAGTGACTTCATAACTTGTTTATCTAAACTATTCATAACAGGCATAACATTAGATTGAGTATTGTTTGGAGTATCCCCCCATTCAACTGGTTCCTCACCATACTCACTCCGTACCTCATTCACAGTTAAGGATCCATTCTGTAATCGGATGTTTTCGATTTGTGCTCGTTGTAATTTATCCTCAATATCTAATTCACCATACTGGAATATTTCCTCAAAACCATTATGCCCCAAAACCTTATTAAATGAATCTTCAATGACTCGGCAGTTACCTTTTAATACTTTCTTGAAGTTAGTATCCTGTGCTTCACCAGTTCCCCCACCAAGGTTACCTGATTCAATTATACCTAATTTATGGGGTTGTAATTGGAATGCTGTGATTATAACGTTTCGTGTATAATTCATTAACTCGAGGAATTGCATATCCTTATTGTTGGTCCCGGTTTTCTGGTACTCCCCACCTTTCAATGCAAGTATTCCTTCAGGATTAGTGAGTGCACTAGTTCCAATCCTTTCAATCTCATTATTGAATTCATCTATACTAATATCTTCACCAAACTTAATAATACCTCGTGGGTCTAATCCCCCATGACTTTCGAATCCTTTCGCATTATAATCCGCCCCTAATAATTGTAATCGTAATTCATCAGCAATAGTATCAATAACACTTACACCCCATAGGCTGTCACGAGCTTGGGGTGCAGGTTTGTAAATATGGATTAATTCATCAGGTTCATAAGTGATTTCAGTATTTCGTAGTGCCCAGCAATCATTCTCAAAATTCCGCCATACGAGTTCGGTGGGAATGTATTGTAACCCATTAATAATGTTATTGTCATCGTTGGTGGCTTCTATGAAACAATCACCAGTACCCTTCCATGAATACCAGATGTTATGGTTTAGTAATGCCCAAGTACTACTATCATTAATACCCATTGGGTGGTTGAAGAGGTTGGTTAAATAGTTAACATGATTATAATCTACTTTATCCGTACTGGGATTGTTAATAGTGAATCCACAATTAAGGCTTTCCATTTCATAAACGTTTAAACAAGCATTCACGTAGGGGTTCTTTAAAGCATTATAATAAGTCTGTAAGCGTCCAAATTGTTTTTGTGGGCGTTGAGTAATCCATGGATACCGTGTAATGTAATTATCGTATAAACTATTCTTTGCAGGATTCCGTAAATGTTGTAACGGTTTCATAATCCGTTTATTAATTGTTTCTCTTATATTCATATTCGTATTACTCCTACTCCTGCTGTCTTATTCCCTTCTCGCATAGGTCCGATGATTGGTCCTCGCCACATATCTGGGCAGTGGTCATTAATTTTTAAGGGTTTATCCTCACCACGACTTTGTGCTTTAGTATCCCAACTATATGTTTGTGCTTGTGTTATACTATTTTTGCAACTCGTATGGATTCTGAAATGGTTAGTGGCGATTAGGTTTTGTATGGTTTCAATGTCTCCGTAGGTATCTGGTTTGTAAGTGTTTAATTTCATTTTGATACTGTGATTCTTTTCTGCTGCAGTTTTCAATGATTTGGCATCGTGGGGTAGGTAGCAGGTTCTTATATTATACTTGTCTTGTAATCTCTTCATTTCTTGTAAGTATTCATTATCCGATTTACTTATACCCTTGGATTGTGCATCATAGTACCATTCATCAAGTAAATCGTAATAGTTACCATTCTGATTCTTCCATACACCCATCACTCCAAATACACACACGGTTGATACTCCGTAGTCGCAGCCAAGTATTAATTCATCATAATCTTTTAAGTTGTATTCTGTGAAAGTGTTCTCAGATTCAACGAAGTGATCATATATTGCACCCTCAGCGATAACCCATTCCCCTAAAATATTTCTTTTATAGAACACTTCCGATTTACTATTAACCCTTTTTAAGTGTTCCTTATACTCTTTGGTTAAGTTAGGATTATCATCTAATAAGAAATGCCAAACCTTAACATCACCACTTTCAAGTAATTCAGTATTATCCACATAATCAGTATAAATATAATGATAAGGACTATCAGGGTTACAATTCCAAAAGATTTTAGCATCTGGTAAACTACACCGGGATATAGCCATTTCAATAGCTGACTTAGGACACCGTGTCACTTCATCAGCATACCAACCACCTACAGTCATACCTGCAACCTTATCAACGGATCCTTCATCATTCAAACCAATACACCAAATCAAATTACTTCCAATAGTTAATTTACCATTGAACTTATCAAACTTAATCGGTATACTATTACCTAACATTTTGATTAAATCAGTAATCACATTCCTTTCCAATGTATCTCTTGTTCTTGCAGTCATCAGGAATTCCCTATGGGGACTATGACTAATGTATTCAATCCATCTCATACTCATATTAATAGTTTTACTACTACGAACCGCTCCATATTCAATATTAATAAAAGCATCACTATGCTTTATAAAATCTTTAGCTTTCGGACTAAAACTTCCAAACTTAAATTGGGGAGTTTCCATATTAACTGTTGTTGTCATCTTCAGCCTCTGGATTAATTAAATCCCCTAACTTTTTAAGATTAGTATCCAAGTTAATATCTAAATTATTAGTATCCTTATCCCTATCAAATTTAAGTTTCACAGCATTTAAGATAAGTTTCATAATATATTCAGGACTAATATTAGGATTATCTAAAACTTTACCCCATATATCAGGTCCAGAAGAAATCATTAAATTCATTAATTCAACTTCACTTACTCCTTGATTAACAGCAGTTTCAATATCCGCAGCAGTTTGAATTTCATCATTAACTTTTTTCTCATTAAGTTTTTTAATTTCTTTTTCAACTTTTTCTTTGGATCGTCTACGAACTTTAGCATCAACTTTATTTTTTAAATTAACTTCTTCTTTATTAAATTTGTTAATTGTTGTATGACTTATTGTTTCCCCATATTCTTCTTTGAGGTAGTCTGAAATCTTTCGTCCTGATTTTCCTTCTATGAGCATATTCACTATTTCATTGTAGTGTAGGCTGTCATGTATTTTTGGGAATTGGGTCATTGTATCATACATCTGTTAATATATTTTATGGAAAGTTTCCATTTTTATGGAAAGTTTGGAAAGTTTGGAAATTGTAAAAGTGGAAAGTGGAAAGTGTGGGGTATAAAAAAAATGTTTTAATCATCTGTTAAGTCTTTGATGAATTGTTGGTTGGTTCTTTTGTTTAGTTCCTTGTTATTATTAGTAGGAATATTAGTAGTATTATCAACATTATCAAACCGTAGATCATATAATATTCCTCTTAAGTGTTCATCAACTTTCTTTTCAATTAAGTCATTACATTTTATGTCTGCGATTTCATCACTCATATCGTTTATACTTTCTCGCATTTTTTTATTTTCTTCTGATAAATGCTTATTTTCTTCACGTAATTCTTTACGATACTTTAAATCTCCCATATCGCGTTGCATTTCTTGACGTTGATGAACACGATCAATGAACCAAATAATAAGAAATCCTGCAACAATACTTCCTACTGCACAATCGAAAGTGGTGAATCCGTATCGTCGTATTCCTGGGTCATGTGTTATCACGGCGAATAGGGTGGTGACTCCTAGACTGATGAATACTACGCTTAGACTGGTTTTTAATCCATGGTAAATGTAATGTTTTAATGTTTTGTGTTCTGTTTTCCATTTAAGTTTTATTTCCGGTTTGATGTCGTCGAGGTATATTATGTGATGGAACCATGTTTTATATTCCATCAGTTTCTGTACTGGTTTCATTGGTTGCATCTTCTTTGGTTAGTTGTTCTGCGGTGCTTACACGTTTATTTTCACTTAATTGTGTGAGTGCGTATCCGAAGATTGCAACGAGGATTGTTGCTAACCAATCATAACCTGCTGGTAGTATGCTTGTCCATTGTGTTACTGTGATGGTTCCTCCTACTGCGATAATGTAACCTACAATATTTAGTAAAATTGATGTATTTTTATAACTTGTTGTCATAATAGAATCTCTCCCCTTTTATTTTTTTTTTGTTTAATATTAAAATTAGTAAGTATTAGTGCAGCCACTAGGGTTTAAACCTTAGTGGGGTGCATATATTAATATATGAAAAAATAGAATGGTAGTTGGGAGCTTATCGCCCCCTGTATGCCTGTGCATGAATGGTAATGAGGTGTAACTACCAAATGATAAAGATTGAAGAAGTCCAACTATGTATAAGTTTATATTTGATTGTGTATGTTAAGGGAAAGGATTTAATTTAAATTTGAATAATTGTGTTTAATCCCCTTTTTTGAGTTTAAATAGAGAAAATATGAAATGACTTTTTTTAGGCAGAAAATGTGTAGAATTTATTGAAAAACTTTTGAGTTAATAAAATGTAATTATAGCTGACGAAATATGTAATCCTCCACAATGTACTATAAAATCAATAGGAACTTATAAAAATATTTATGCACCCATTAATTGGACTTCTTCAATCCTTACCAATACGTTATTCCCCAATCATATGTGATGTGTGTACTATTAATACTTAATGGTGGGTATCCAGTCAAAACTAAACCGCAATCCATACAGTATAATATTCCAGTATCATCTACTGATGCTATATGATCAGATTTGCATTCTGGACATTTATGATTTAATTTTTTGTCCTTGTCTTCTTTGACTGGTTCCATCTCATTATGTGGTTTTTTGTTCATTTTTTAGTGTCATATTTTTATATAAAATAGATTATTATATAAGGATGGTTAAGGATTCTCATGTGTGAATAATGGGAATGTTTGTGCGTTAAGTTTTTTTTGATAATAATATTTTTTTTTCACGAAAATATTTAATAGTAGAATTTCTTATCAATTAATATAAAATTCATCTTCAACACTTCAAATTATTTTTTATGAAAATTTTAACTATCCTATACTATATTATTGGTTGTTAGTGTTCCCATTTTTGTCCACTTTCCTTTTAAATGATTCTACCTACACTTCTACCAACAAAACGATACGAAACATTTATATACTGTAAATAATAAATAAGGTATCATACGATAATTTTTTTTAATTTTACATTAAATAAAAAAAAAGGAGAAAAAACAGGAAAATTAATTCTTATTAAATTTTAACCTTGATTCTTCTTGTTCCAATTTTAACATACGAGTTATGATCAAGTAATACATATTTGGATTCACCTTTAATTCTTGGAATATTGAATATTTTTCTAATCGGCTTCTAGGATTCCTGGTTAACATTACATAGTAACAAATACATAATATGATTTGCTCATTTGAGGCATTGTGATGTAAACTATTAAAATCCTGGTACCTATCTATTAAGTAATGGACGCGTTGTTTGTCTTCACCTTTTATTGGTAACTTGGTGATGAGGATGTTAGCAATTTTATGTTTTTCTGCATTACTCCTATTTCGTGTATGTTCTGTTTCCTGTTCACTTGACTGTGGTTCTCCAGGGACACGATGACTATAAGTGTGGAGTAAGTAATTTATATTTCTATTGTTAATGATATTGTCATACCTCCATCCATTCTTAAGTTACTGTTTAATACTTTTAATTCTGGTCGTAAGTACTCTTTCAGATTTAACATTACTAAATGTGTTGGGGTATAATTCCATTTCAATGTTATTATATTAGTTCTTGGTAGGATTTCACAATTTGTCCAACATTGCACTTTATATAATTTACTTATAATTTTAGGATTATATTGTTGTATTAATTCTGTAGTATCATTATACTCAATTTTTGCTTTTAGTATGTGATGTATCAGGTTTTTCTTGTTCCAATTATCTTCTCGTAGTTCATCACGGATTGCTATTGCGATTGGTAATTCTTTGTAGGTTCCATAATAATATTTATGTCCATTGAAGGTTTTGCGGATTATGTATCCCCCCTGTTTTGTTGTGATTATGTTTTTCATATCAACCATACTGACACCCCTTTATAAAAATAATTTTTATTCTTCATTAACTTCTAAACTTTGTAAGAATTCCCCACAACTGTGGATTCGCATTAGTCGTGTGTGTTGATTCATTTTTGTAATCCTCCATTAAATTCCTTGTTGATTCGGATTAAGTGTTTATCTATTTCTTTTATTCGTTCTTGTATTTCCTCATGTGTTAAACTTGTATGGGTGTTGTTGTTTAATATTTTAGTATAGTATTCTCGTGTTTCTCGTAGGTTTCGACTAGTTTCATTTAATCTATTCATTTTTGTAATTCCTTTAATACTTTTCGTGCGTATTTACGGTCTTCTTCTTTCATCCCTTCACTTAACTCATTATAAGGTTTCCATAATTGCCCCCATCTTTTACTTCTTTCAATTTGAGAATTAAAAAATTCTTTATCATCTTCATCCAAAACATTTTTTATACCGTAGGAGTCAATTATATTAATAAAGTACTTCAAATCAGCAAAAACATTTTGACTCCACTCACACCATTGCTCATGCTCCAATACAGCCAATTTCTCCAATAAATCATTATCATTATCCATTTCATACTCACCATCTTGTTCTAAAAATGAATCATAATCTTCACTTAAACGAATTATTTTACCACTTAATAAATCCAATTCCTCAACAAAACTTTCTGGAAGATTACCTTCTTTTCTCTCATTAACTAAATACATCAAATTAAATAAAACATCATTATAATTCATAATTATTCAATCCTCCATTTTTTCCCAATCTCCAAAGATTGGTCTTAAATTATTCTTATCATACCGTACATGACCACTCATAAAAAACTCACTCCTTAACATATTTGAATAATGGGCATTTATGATGGAAATCTAAATTCTTCACAAGTATCCATTCCATTGTGTACTGCTTCTCAACATCAATTAATGGATCATACTTGCAGGCTTCATAGTTTCCATAATTTTTTATATTCTTTTTTGTATTGTTTCTGCATTGTCGGCATTTGAAAGTTTTTGATGTCAAATTATTCCTCCTCTTTTTTTATATTAGTTTTACCATGATGCTCTAAACTGTAAGGGGTAATGATTAAGTAAGGATACTCAATCTCTAATAATCCTATTATGTCATCTAATTCCCCCCAAGCATCACTACTATTCTCTGCCTCAAATTCTACACCCATAATCGCTTTAAATTTAAACATTCCTTTTCATCCCCAATTATCTAAACTATTCACAGATTTCAAAACCATACTCTCAACCATATCTATAGGTACTAAACATTGCATACACCCATAATCACTAAAATAGAATATTACATTAACCCCTTTCTCATCATCAGATAATCTAGCTAAATGTATTTCACCAATATTATGAAATTCATAACCATTCAAAACCACAATCAAAGGATTATTAAAATTCTCCTCAGAAGGTACAGTATAAACTGTGCAATTATCCTCAACCCTTTTACTCATCTTATAAGAATCTAAAGTGTTTTTTAAACCATGAAAAGTACTAATATCCTTTGTAGTTTTCAAAAATTTATATTTCGGACAATATTTATTATTACAATTCAATTCATCATTCAATACAACAGATTCCCCCCCATAATTACAATAAGGAACATCACTTCCCCCAATCTTTGAACTAGCAGAAGCATAATCACAAAAACTATGAATATCAATATTATCATATTCATGACCAAAATTCCCTAATCTACTATCAACCATATTTATACCCTCCAATATTTATTCTCCATAATTAATTTCAACATCAAATCCTTTAGGGGTTAAACAATAATCATAAAAAGCATTAATAATACCAAAATCATCACAATCACGCATAATCTTATCATAAAACCTAGTAGGGTGAATTAAATCTAACTTTTCATTATTACACCAAGCTTTAACAATATTAAACTCTAACTCTTTAACCTCATCATCAGTTACTAAACGCATACCCCGTACAGGTTTAATTAAACAATCCAAAGGTTCCAAAAACCATGTAATATCATACAAACTATAAACATATAAATGATGACCTTCTTTAAGAGAATCAATTAACTTACTCATTTTTTTACGAGTCAAACCACAAACTTCCGCATGATCTATAAAGTAAGAATAAGTAGCTTCACTAACATAGGATAAACTATTAGAACCAACAACCCCCTGAACCATATTCTCTGAATCAACAATAAAAAGAGCTTTATAATCTAAAAGTTTATTATTATCCTTACTTTTACGGATAAAAAACTTTTGAGACTCCTTTTTCAATAATTCAAGATTCTTGAACTTAACAAGCAAATGTCGAGGGATAATAATAATTATTATAACCCATTTTTCACTGGTTCCCCTAACCATACACTATCCTCATCACAACTAACATCAGGATAATTCACAACAGCATCATAATCCCAACTACACATAATCATTTTATCCCTTTCTTTAACTGCTTCTTCAACATTAGGAAAACAACCAAAATAAGTAGTTTCTTCATTAATCGTTTTATGTAAAATAATAGGATTAATTCGACTACGATAATCTTTAGTCAAATACAAAGGCAAATTATAACAGTTACGTTGACGATTAACCACAGGCCAACCAGCACCAATCAATGCAGTCTTCACATCCTGTGCTTCTTCCAAAGTTTTAAAAGTACCATAATGTCTATTCTTACCATTCACAGTTTTCTGTAAATGGAACCCATTGCGAGTACGACTAATATATTTAGTAACATTCTCCTTAACAGGCCAACCAGCACCTATGAGTGCATCTCTTAATTCTTTAGCTTTCTCAATATCCTCATACCCCCCATAATAATATCTTTTACCATTTATCTTCTTACGAACACGATAAGTACCTTTACATTTATGGTACTGGATATTTTCTGAATCCTTAACACCCATCATACTTTCATCCTCTTACTTAACCAAACAATATCCTCATTTTCCAATGTTTCATCTAATGACTCCAAAGCATCATAATTCCAATCACATCGAATAAGATTATCCCTTTCCTCAACTGCACATTTTAAAGTTTTAAAACAACCAAAATTCTTAATCCATCCATTAACCTTTTTTTGTATAACAAATGAATCATTAGGAGTACGAGTAATATACTTCGGTAAATCATATTTCTTATAATGTCTTTCAACACATGGCCAATCAGCACCCTCTAATGCCGCCTTAACATCTTTTGCTTCCTGTAATGTATCATATACCCCATAATATTCTAATACTCCATTATGTGTACGTGACACTCGATACTTATTATTCCAGGTAACATTAATATTCTTTTCAGGATTAGTGTAAGTACTTTTAAATTCTGTACTCCAATTACTCGCTATAAGTTTATCACGTACCATTAAAGCTATTATAAGTGTGGGGTAACTACCATAATACGTATTCTTACCATTCCTATACTTTAGGATATAATAACTATACTTATTACATCGAATATTCTTAGTACCAGGAACATCTCTCATATTTAATCCTCATTAAAGTTGATCCATGGTAAACCTTTACTCTTAACTTTACGTTCTAAAACATTAATATCAACAGAATAAATTGATTTACGTTTACCTTTAATGTAATAACCATGTTTATCTATATTACAGTTACCAAATTTTGTTTTAATACTCATTTTAATCATCTGTTGTTTTATTAATCCATAATTCAATATTCTCAGCAGTCTTACAACCAATACCTTGAACCTTAGTAAAATCCTTCGCAGTACATTCAAGTAAATCATTCATTGTAGTTAACTTTAATTCATCTATAATGGTTTGACTCTTGTTACTGCTTACTCCATGCACACCACAGAGTAAGTATTCAACAGGATTGTAAGTATGAAGTACAGGTCGGACTACTCCACCATAACTTTTACCATGTAAACATTTCTCAGCCTGTAATAGCATTTCCTTGAATGCTCCTTGTACCGTGTTACATTCTATTACTGTTGTAAAGGTTCTTAATCGTCGTATTGCCCCTGTACATTGACTTGTATTGTATCGGTAATAATCTGCAACATTCGGATACATTCTTCTTATTTTCTTATTCTTATTGTAATTAGCTTCGAGTACACCAACAATACTACCACAGAGAATAACATAATGATAGGGGTACACTTGTGCTT
>ENA-UOOK01005891-UOOK01005891.1-fermentation-metagenome-genome-assembly--contig:-NODE-5891-length-12065-cov-6.976603_pt1 | contig 12065 bp, 9 predicted proteins | sample MGYA00245777_ERZ724023 | MGnify/ENA primary metagenome ERZ724023 (study PRJEB28704, sample SAMN03018312) | fermentation metagenome | biome: anthropogenic terrestrial biome; feature: soil; material... | reverse complement strand
CTTCCGGCGACCTTCCTCCCCTTGAAAAACGTCTCCCCGCTTCTGACGATATCATGATAGAGCCAGATGTAATGAGTCTGGGAGAATATGGCGGCCACATCACTCTCCAGTGCGCAGACAGTGGCCATTGGACCTTTGGCCCCTATTCAGAGCAAAGCATGTTCCGCTTCAAACAGGACGGCTCCGGCAAAGTGGAACCTAACGTCTGTAAAGAATTTTACTCCAATGACGATGCCACAGTATGGACGATCAAACTGAGAGAAGGAATGCGCTGGTCAGATGGTGAACCTTTTACCGCTGATGATGTAATCTTTTACTATGATCACATGTCCACACCAGCCCTGAACGAAGATCGGTCGGCAATGGACCCCAAATCAGATGGATATTATCCCGCCTATACTTCCCGCCCTTACAGTTGTTATCAGGTTGAAGTGGATGGCGATCAATACTGGGCCAAGTTCAAAAAAGTAAATGACTACGAATTTACTGTGACTTTTGCTGCCCCTGCACCGGCATTTCCCGAAAATGTTGCCATTGATAACAAGTGGATGTTTCTTCCCAGGCATTTTTACATCAACTATGTCTCCCGCAAAGACGGCGTAAAAGACGATCCGGATTTTCCGTTTATTACAGAACAGAAAGCTCTGGAAAATGCCAACCGTGATTTTAAGAAAAATTGGGAATCCTATTCCACCATGAGCAAGGACATTGGCTATTACCATTGGGACTTTCATATTGTACCCCAGCTGCGCAGCTTCATTGCCACCAGGGATAACTGGGATACCGTTGGAGAGACCTATGAGCTGGTAAGAAATCCCTATTTCTGGAAGACCGACAAGAAAGGACGTCAGCTTCCTTATTTGGACAGTATCAAATTCCGAATCATCAATGATGAGGAACAAATCACTCTGGCAGCAAGCGGCGGCGAATTCGATATTATTAATCCTGCTGATTATTCCACCGTTGCTTCCGCCCTCAAAAACACCCATAGTTTAAAAGAATGGATCACTTCCGGATGGGATGAGGAAGGAATTCAGCTCAATCAGACCGTTAAGGACCCGGACAAACGGGCTCTCTTTCAGGACAAACGATTCCGGGAGGCCTTATCCATCTGTGTGGATCGCAATCTTTTAAACAAAACGCTACGCAATGACATGGCAACTCCCTGGCAGGCATCTGTTCCGGAAGGAGCCTTCGGATATGACCCGGAATGGTCAAAAAAATGGACGGAATATGACGCAGACCGCGCCAACCAGCTTCTTGATGAAATAACAGAACCATGGGATCAGAAAGAAGGCACCTATCGAAAAATGAAAGGCACGGACAAAGATGTGGAGATCATTCTGTCCATCCGGGAACCATCTTCCAGTGGTGATTTTGTCTCCTTGCTGAAGACCGCCTATAAAGCCATTGGCGTGAAGCTTTCCGATAAAGTGGATGCAGATGTACGCACCACATTGTTGACCAATGATGTGGAAGCCGCTCTGGAGTCGGTCGGTACCGTCACACCGGCTCTCCGTCCGGATGCTGTGGTGCCCGTCCGTAATGTGCAGTTCTGGTATTCCGCTTATGGCAAATGGTATGAAGACGGCAAAACCGAGGCCGGCGGTGGTATTGCGCCGGAAGGAGACATACTGGAACTGGTAAAGGCCTACGATGCCATTAAAGCTGCCAATGGCCCTGACCGGGAGGATATCGTGAAGAAAAATGTCCAGAAGATCTATGATCTGCACAAAGAAAACATCTGGATGATCGGTTATCTGTCACCGGAACCATCCCGCAATCTGGTCAGTAACCGGCTGCACAATTTTCCGGAAGGCCTTATAAGTGCCGATGAGTTCCGTTACCTTAACCTGGCCCGCCCGGAACAATGGTGGGTGGACAGCGCAAATAAATAGGCATCAGATCGGTTTTGGGGGATTCCTCCCAAAACCGATCTGTTTAAGAAAGCAAGGAGGATCATTTCATGAATAAACCGGAATATTTACTTCGTCGGCTTGGAGTAGCCGCAATCACTTTGCTTCTCATCACATTTGTGGTGTTCTTCGTCATTCAGCTTCCTCCGGGAGATTATGTCGATTCCCTGGTGGCAAACAGAGCTGCTGAAGGGGAAGTCGTAACAGAGCAACAAATTATCGAAATGAAGCATGATTATGGAATGGATCGTCCTTTTATTGTCCGATACTTCTCCTGGCTGAAAGGAGTCCTTACCGGGAACTGGGGCACATCTTTTTACTACCATGAGAATGTACTGATAAAAATCAAGGAAACTTTGGGGGTAACCATGGTTCTTTCCCTGTCAACCATGCTGTTTACTTACCTCGTTTCCATCCCTATCGCCATTTATTCCGCAAAGCACCAATATTCTGTGGGAGATTACCTCTTCACCTTCATCGGTTTTGTAGGTATGGCGGTCCCCCACTTCCTGTTTGCACTTTTACTGATGTACGCTTCGCTGAGAATCTGGGGCAAACCCATCATGGGGCTTCCGGAAGTCAGCATTACTTCCTGGAAAACCTTCATGGAGTGGGTAAAAAGTTTTATCATCCCTGTTATTGTTATTGGCACCAGCGGTACATGCAGCCTGATTCGAACAATTCGGGGGCAGATGTTGGATGAGATGGGCCAGCCCTATGTCCTCTGCATCCGGTCCAAAGGCGTCAGAGAGTCCACAATAACTTATAAGTACCTGATGCGGGCAGTACTGAACCCCATCGTCAGTGGTCTGGGAAACATGATATCCAGCATATTCAACGGAAGCACCATCACCGCTATTGTCCTCATGATGCCTACTTTAGGTCCGATTCTGCTGAAAGCCCTTCAAACACAGGATATCTATTTATCCGGAGGAATTTTGTTGATATCTGCCTTTTTAGTGGTTATTGGCAACCTGATTTCTGATATCCTTCTGTCTGTATTGGATCCCCGCATCAAACTCGAGGAGGAAGATAGCTGATGAACACGGAAATTAGTATTGAAATGCCAACCCCCCACTCCAATAAAGAGCAACAGGAACCAAAAGGAAAGCAAACTGAGCAGGAAAAGTATTTCATGGCATCTCAATGGCAACTGATCCGGCGCAAGCTTATGCATCATAAACTGGCCATTATCAGTTTTGTCATTTTGGGAGTCCTTTATTTTGGAGCTGTCTTTGCCCCTTTTTTAGCTCCAAAAGGCCTGGAAGAATACTCCGGTTCTTACTCCGACGCTCCTCCCACTAAAATTCATTTATATCATAAAGGAAAATGGATTGGGCCTTTTGTGTACCGATACAAGGTGGATAGGGATGCTTTTGAAAACAAAATTTTTACAGAAGACAGAAAAAGTTCCTATGCAATCCGTTTCTTCACTCACGGTAAAAAATATAAGCTGCTAGGAATGATCCAGACCAACATTCATCTTTTCGGAGTGGAAGATCCCAATCCGAAAGCTGATGAGGATCCGCCCCAAATTCTTCTTTTTGGAGCGGATAGTCTGGGACGTGACCTGTTCTCCCGTACCCTGCTCGGAAGCCAGGTATCCCTGACCGTCCCTCTTTTGGGCACTGCCATTTCCTTTGTACTGGCGATAATTATCGGAGGCATATCAGGATACTACGGTGGTATCATCGATACCATCATCCAGCGAATCATTGAAGTGCTCTCCTCATTTCCTACAATTCCATTATGGATGGCATTGTCTGCAGCGATTCCAGCCGGCGTACCCGTCACTACCGTTTATATCCTGATTACCATTATCATGTCCCTTCTCAGCTGGCCAGGTATGGCAAGAACCGTGCGAGGCAAATTCCTGTCACTGAAAAAAACAGATTATGTTATGGCTGCCCGATTGGCTGGTGTCAGCAACGCAAATATCATTCGAAAGCATCTGGTTCCCGGATTTATGAGCTACCTCATCGTCAACCTTACTTTGGGCATTCCAAATATGATTCTTGGTGAAACCTCCATGAGCTTTCTGGGCCTTGGCATGCGTGCCCCGGCTACCAGCTGGGGTGTATTATTGCAGGAATGCCAAAACATCGGCAACATCGCCAACTGCCCATGGAAGCTGATCCCTTTGATTTACGTGGGCGTTACGGTGCTGGCATTTAATTTTCTGGGTGATGGGTTACGGGATGCAGCGGACCCCTACAAATAAGCGAAGGAGATGTCTTGATATCATGACGAGCAATGCAAAAACTGTGCTGGATATAAAGAACCTGAACATTGATATCCATTTGGAAGAGGGGGTACTCACTCCGGTCCGAGGCGTCAATCTGGAACTGCAGGAAAATGAAACACTGGGCCTTGTAGGAGAATCCGGCTGTGGAAAATCTTTGACCTGTAAGGCAATCCTGGGAATAAACAGCCAGAACTGCAAAACTACCGGTCAGATATTCTATACCGGAAAAAACGGAGAAAGGAAAGATCTGCAGCGTATGCCATACGGCGGAAAGGCGATTCGGGCGATAAGGGGTAAAGAGATTTCCATGATCTTTCAGGAACCCATGAGCGCTTTCTCCCCCTTATTTACTGTTGGCCATCAGCTGCAGGAAATTGTACTTCTCCATGTTACCAAAGATAAAAGAGCTGCCAAAGATCTGATCATTAAATCCATGAATAGGGTAGGCATTGCCAACCCGGAAAAACGGTATCAGCAGTATCCCCATGAGTTTTCCGGCGGAATGCTTCAAAGGGCTTTAATCTGTATGGGGTTGGCGTGCAGTCCCAGAATTCTTATTGCCGATGAGCCCACTACAGCTCTGGATGTGACGATACAGGCACAAATTTTGGACCTTCTCAGCGAATTGCAGAGGACTTCCGGCATGTCCATTCTCTACATCACCCATGATCTGGGTACAGTAGCACAGTTGTGCGACAGGGTGGCTGTTATGTATCTCGGCAAGATCGTGGAAACCGCTTCTGTGCAGGAAATTTTCCATAATCCCATTCATCCTTATACAATCGGGCTTATGGGTTCCATCCATAAAATTGGCGGCACTAAAGATCGGCTTTTTTCCATCAAAGGATCCGTACCGTTGGCTATGAACCTGAAAAACCGGTGCAGTTTTTATGACCGGTGCATTTACCGGAAAACCAATCCATGCAATGGTCCCGAACCAGGATTGACGCCGGTGACTGAAAATCATTATGCTGCATGTTATCTTCCCCAGACTTCCCTTAAGGAGGTAAACTGATCTGATGGATGAAACAATTTTGGAAATCAAAGATCTGAATATGGTGTTTTCCTCTGGAAAATCAAAAGTCCACGCCGTCGACAATGTCAGCTTTCGGATAAAACAGGGGGAAACAGTTGGAATTGTAGGTGAATCAGGATGTGGTAAAACTACTTTGGGACGTTGCATCGTTCTGGCATACAAGGCTACGTCCGGTCAGGTTCTCTATCATGCTGCGGATGGTAAGAAGTACAATATCCAGGCCATTTCAAAACAAAAACTCCGCTCTATCCGCAAAGAGATACAGATGATTTTTCAGGATCCTTATTCCTCCCTGGATCCAAGAATGACGGTTTTCGATATCATTTCGGAACCTCTTCGGGCAAATTATAAAAAAATTCCAAAAAATGAGATGGAGTACCGGGTCCAGGACGTGGCAAAAAAAGTAGGCCTGAATCCCAGCTATCTCAAACGTTATCCCCATGCCTTCTCCGGTGGCCAGCGTCAAAGAATTGGAATTGCCCGTGCATTGATATTATATCCAAGGGTAATCATCTGTGATGAGCCTGTATCCGCTCTGGATGTGTCCGTCCAGTCACAGGTGATCAATCTTCTTATGGATCTTCAAAAAAATATGAATCTGACTTATTTGTTTATCAGTCATGACCTGTCCATAGTGGAGCATATTTCCGATCAGGTGGGAGTCATGTATCTGGGACAGATCGTGGAATACGCTTCTACGGATTTGCTGTTTCATAATCCTTGCCACCCTTACACCGAAGCGCTGTTGTCTGCAATCCCACTGGCAGATCCTGATACTCCCATGGATCACATCCCCTTAAAAGGGGAAATACCCAATCCCTCCAACCTGCCAAGTGGTTGTTTCTTCCACACACGATGTCCTTACTGTCAGGAACGCTGCATACGGGAACGGACTTCCCTGATCAGGCTGGACGATGGCAGACTGGTATCCTGTCATTTTGCAGGAAAGCTTCCACTACACGGCATTCAAGCTAAAGTTCCCCGATAATGAATAGTACAAAAGTTCCTGCTAATTACAGGCAATCCAACTGATAGGGATGGAATGATATGAAAAGAAGACTGATTATATTTATAGACAGCGGCGACACAATTGTGGATGAGTCGACGGAAATCATGAAAAATGGTATTGTTCAGACTGCCAAAGCCATAGAAGGAGCGGTAGAAACCCTCGTATCCCTGGCAGATAAAGGCTTCCGAATCTGCCTGGTAGCAGACGGTAATTTACGATCCTTTACAAATGTTTTTCGTATTTTAGGTATTGAAGATATTTTTGAAGCAAAAATTGTTTCAGAATCGGTGGGGGTTCAGAAACCCCATAAACGTATGTTCCGCACTGCCATGAAGGCTATGAACCTTACCGATGACGACCGTAACCGCATTGTCATGATCGGTAACAACCTGAAAAGAGACATTGCCGGCGCAAATCGGATGGGCATTACATCCATCCTTCTCAGCTATTCTCCCCGTTATGTCATGCAACCGGAGACAGAAGAAGAAATCCCGGATTATGTGGTTGCCCTTCCCCGGGAAATTCCTCCGTTACTGGAGGTGCTGGATCAGCAACTTCAAAACCGTAAAATTCTGAACAGAAGTCACCCTGAAATATAACTTTCATCTTTCGGCCATCCATAATTACAAGAGAGAAAGGAAAATGATATGAAGAGTAGCTGCAGAGGAAAAAAATTGCACATCAGTACCAAATCTCATCTGAATTTAACCTTTAACCTCCTTCAATGTGGCAACTTTCAGCTGGAATCGGAGGAATCCATGCAAATACCTGCCTGCGACATTTTTACTTTCTTTTACTTGAACAATGGATGTGCTTTGTTGGAATCAGAAAGTATTACTTATCAGATTGACTCTCCCTCCGGCATCTTCACGTTTCCAGATTGCCATTACAGCCTGGGTAACAATGGGAAAAGTCCGTTGAATATAACCTGGCTGGAATTTTCCGGCTATATGATCGAGCATTATCTGAACCGGGCCAATATTTATCGATCGAAGCCCGTTTTTTCGGATGCTGCAGGCAGCATCGGACATAAACTAAATAACCTCTACACGGCAGCCCAGACCTTTCCCAATCGTTACTGTAAGATGATGGCAATCCTATATGATATTTTTGCCAACCTGTTGGATGCCCACCCTGCCCTGCAACCGAATCAATATGTGGACAACGCCAATTTCTACATTGCCTATGCCCTGAATTATATAGAACAAAATTATTCCAAAAACATATCCGTGAACGATATCGCCATGGCTTCCGGTATTTCACGGAAGCAACTCTACAATTACTTTCGTGAACTGTTTGGCATTCCTCCCAAAAAATACCTGATCTACTATCGGATTGAAAAGGCCTGCAGACGTCTCAAACAATCCGGTCAGCCCATTTCGGACATTGCTGAGTCCGTGGGATATGCCAATCAGTTTTACTTCGCCAGAGAATTCAAGCGGCTGACAAGAATGACCCCGAGTGAATATCGAATGAATCCGGAGAGGAGCGAAATTCTCAGTTATCATACCTTTGTACGGCCCTTCAGCCAGCAGGAATGGGAGAGCCATTCCATTTAGGCGGGGAATCCGGGCAGCCCATATATCGTCTGGCTGCCCGCAGTTCCACTACGCAGCCGCAAAGAGCACAAAACCCATTCACCAGATGGGCACACTCCCTGCAGCTTTTCAGTCTTTCCCGATACACCCCATCCTCCGTGCGCCGTTCCATCGGCATATTGTTCAGCCGGTCTCGTACCAAAGCCCAGAACTCTTTCTGATCTTCCATTTCACGAAGCAGACAGCGGCATGGCTCAATACTGATTGACATTATTTTACCGCCAGCTCCACTATACTGCAGGGCGGCATATGAAGTTCCAGCGCGGATCCTCCCCAGGTTTCCTTTGCCGTATAATCTGAAAAAATCTCCGGATGTACCGTCTCCGGCGCTTCAAAGGTATTGTGGGACCTCATGCTGCCATGCAGAATTCTCCCCCGGACCTGCTTTGCTTGCTTTCCCAGCAGCTCGCAGGAAATCACGGCATCCTCTTCCCCGGAAAGGTTGGCAATGGTAATATGAACCTGTCCGTTTTCATCCACGGAAGCGGACTCATGAAGCTGAGGGATGCCGCCGACCTGCCGTGTTTCCAGATAGCTTTCCAGCAATTCCGCGTTCTGATGATTTTTATAAAGATCAAAGACATAATAAGTCGGGGTCCGCAGCATCTTTTCCCCCTCGGTGAGAAGAACCGCCTGAAGCACGTTTACCATCTGCGCCAGATTTGCCATAACAACCCGATCACTGTTCTTGTTGAAGATATTCAATGTAACCGCCGCAATCATGGCATCCCGCATGGTATTCTGCTGATAAAGGAATCCCGGATTGGTTCCCGGTTCCACATCATACCAGCTGCCCCATTCATCCACGACCAGACCCACCCGCTTTTCCGGATCATACCGATCCATGATCCCGCTGTGGCGGGAAATCAGTTCCTTCATTTGCAGGGCAGCCTCTAAAGTAGCGTAATATTCTTCCGTATTAAAATCCGTGGAAGAGCCCTTGTGCTGCCAATTCCCGGACGGGATCGTGTAATAATGCAGACTCAGACCGTCCATGTACTTCCCGGCAATCTTCATAACCGTATCCGTCCAGTGATAATCATCTGCATTGGGTCCGCAGGCGATCCGGAACACGTGATTGTCTCCATAATTCCGTACATAGGTCTGATACCGGCGATACAGATCCGCGTAATACTCCGGCCGCATATTGCCGCCACATCCCCAGTTCTCGTTGCCGATGCCAAAATACCTTACCCGCCAGGCTTTATCCCGACCGTTTTTTCGCCGCAGGTCTGCCATGGGAGAAACGCCGTCAAAGGTCAGATATTCCATCCACTCGCTCATTTCCCGGACGCTTCCGCTGCCCACATTTCCATTGACATAGGGCTCACAGCCCAACTGCCGGCAAAGCTCCATAAACTCATGCGTGCCAAAGGAGTTATCTTCCACAACACCTCCCCAGTGGGTATTGATCATCTTTTTTCGATTTTCCTTCGGTCCGACGCCGTCTTTCCAGTGATATTCATCCGCAAAACATCCTCCCGGCCAGCGAAGCACCGGAATCCGGATTGCTCTCAGGGCCTCTGCAACATCGTTCCGGATGCCGTGGGTATTGGGAACGGGAGAATCCTCCCCCACATAAATTCCGTTGTAAATGCAGCGGCCCAGATGTTCGGAAAAATGTCCGTAAATTTCCGGATGAATCCGGCTTTTTCTGTGATTGGCGTTTACAATATATTTTGTCATGAAATCGCCTCTCCCTTGTTCCTGATCTGTTTTCTGCCTTTCGGATTGCCCTCTTTTATTGTCTCTTTCTTTGCCTTTTCCCTTTCTTTGTCTTTGCCTTATCCTGGCCTTTTGTCTTTGCTTTTTGTCTTTGTCCCTCCTTGTTATCCTTTCAGTTTCCACGCAAGGTCAGAAAGGAAGAGATCGTGCTCCAGCTGCTCCGGCCGGGTATCGCGATGGATATGTACAAACTCGATGTCCATCATCCGGGCCCAATCCTTAAGCATCTCCGCATCGCAGTCCCGGCTTAGCACAGTATGATGTGCACCCCCGGCCAGGATCCAGCATTCCACTCCCGTGGTCAAATCCGGCTCAGGCTTCCACATCACACGGGCCACAGGCAAATTGGGCATGGTCTGCGTCGGCTTTACACACTCAATATCCTGAACGATCAGCCGCAGGCGTCCGCCCATGTCTATCAGACTGGCCACAACAGCCGGTCCTGCCTTGCCTTCAAACACCAGCCGCGCAGGAGCCTCCCGGTTGCCGATTCCCAGATCGTGCACTTCAATCCTGGGCTTCTCCGCCGCCAGGGACGGGCATACCTCCAGCATATGCGCTCCCAGGGAAATGCCGTTTTTCAAGTCATAGTTATAATCCTCCATAAAGGCCGTACCGCCGCCCATACCGTGGGTCATTGCCTTCACAATGGCCGTCAGGGCGGAAACCTTCCAGTCCCCTTCCCCTCCATATCCGTAGCCCTGGCGCATCAGATCCTGACTGGCAAGGCCCGGCAGCTGTTTCATCCCATACAAATCCTCAAAGGTATTGCTAAACGCCATACATCCTTCCTCATCCAGCATACGCTTTATGGCAATTTCCTCCCGCGCCTGATACCGAACGGTTTCCAGATCATCCGTCGCAAATTCATAATTTTTCCGATATTCCGACATGCAATCCTCTATCTCAGCATCCGTCACAGCGTCCATATATTCCACCAGCGTGCCTACCGGCCAGGTATTTACCTGCCAGCCCAGCTTGATCTGTGCTTCCACCTTGTCGCCTTCTGTAACGGCCACCTCGCGCATGTTGTCCCCGAAGCGCATTACCTTCATACGCCGGCTGACTGCTGCACCGACAGCCGCCCGCATCCATTTCCCGATTTTCTTCTGCGTTTCTTCGTCCTTCCAGTAACCAACCACTATCTTCCGGGCCTTCCGCATCCGGGCGCCGATAAATCCATGCTCCCGGTCTCCATGGGCGCTCTGATGCAGATTCATATAATCCATGTCCATGGCTTCATTGGGGATTTCTTCATTGAACTGGGTATGGAAATGCAGCCAGGGCTTTTGCAGGAGCCCCAACCCGTTGATCCACATTTTGGAGGGGGAGAAGGTATGACAAAAAGTAATGATGCCGGCACATTCATCGTCATAATTGGCTTCCCGGATCAGCTTTTCAATCCCGCCGGCTGTTTTCACGGTATCCTTGTACACCATGTCATATGGCAGATTGCCGCTTCCGTTCAATCCGTCCGCTATGGCGCGGCCGTCCCGTTCCACCTGAGCCAGGGTCTCCGGCCCATACAGGAACTGGCTCCCCACCACAAACCAAAATGCATACTGTTTTTCTTTCATCGTATCTTACTCCTTTCTGCTTTATCTGATTTGTTTCCATCTTTGTCTGATCTGTATCCACTTTGTCTGATCTGTATCCATCTGAAATCATACCATCCCAATTCAGAAGACCGGAATTCACTCAGTATATGAGGTATAAATGAAAAATTGAAATAAAACTAAAATTATAGGATCATGATTTCCTACGAATCATGCAAATGCTCCACTGCAGCCTTTTGAATGGCCAGCCCTTCCAGATACCGCTTCATATAGGAATCAAATCCCTGGACATCTCCGATTTTGGGCTCCACACAGGAACCCTGGATTTGGGCAAACACCCTGTCCGCAAGATAACGCTCCAGGGTTTCACCTTCCTTCTTCCGCTGCCCATAGGCAGCCAGCAAGGCAATGCCCCAGGCGCCACCTTCTCCGGCAGATTCCATTACGGACACCGGTACATTCAGGGCAGCGGCCATCATCTGCTGGCCCACTCCCCTGGTTTTGAACAATCCGCCGTGGCCCAGCATTTTCTCCACTCTGACATGCTCCTGTCCGGTGAGAATATCCATGCCGATCCGGAGCACCGCCATAGCAGAAAGAAGCAGACTTCGGGAAAAGTTTGCCAGATGAAACCGGCTGTCCGGCGTACGGACAAACAGCGGACGGCCTTCCCGGAATCCGGTAATCGGCTCTCCGGAGTAATAATTGTAGGAAAGCAGTCCCCCGCAGTCGCTCTCTCCTTCCAAAGCCTTGAAGTAAAGGGCATCGTACAGATCCGACTTTTCGAACTTTACACCCATGGCTTCCAGGACTTCCCCGAACAGGCGCACCCAGGCGTCCAGATCCGAGGTGCAGTTGTTGCAGTGCACCATGGCAACCGGTTTCCCGGCAGGTGTGGTCACCCTATCAATTTCGGGGTAAATCCGGCTCAGTTCTTTCTCCAGTACCACCATTGCAAAAATGGAAGTCCCTGCCGAAAC
>ENA-UOOK01005890-UOOK01005890.1-fermentation-metagenome-genome-assembly--contig:-NODE-5890-length-12066-cov-4.181251_pt1 | contig 12066 bp, 21 predicted proteins | sample MGYA00245777_ERZ724023 | MGnify/ENA primary metagenome ERZ724023 (study PRJEB28704, sample SAMN03018312) | fermentation metagenome | biome: anthropogenic terrestrial biome; feature: soil; material... | reverse complement strand
GCAACTTATATACGCAAATTAAAGCTTTAAATTTTATGTAATAATTTAATAATGCGTTTAACTAAGGAAAGTTTTAAAATTAGTATAAGCAAGGATTTAAAAATTATAAACGAAGAATTAAAAATAGTATAAATAAAGATTAAAAATTAGTATAAGCAAGGATTTAAAAATAGTATAAAGTTTTAAAACTAGTATAATTTTTTTTTGATTAGAATTTAGTTTTATTTAAACTATTAGATTATTATTATAATTTTGATTTACTCAAATACATGTAAACAATAAAAAAATTAAAATTAGTTAGATGATATAGTTAGATTTAATATGGTAAGATTGATATAGTTAAGATTGATAAAGTTAAATTTAATATGGTAAGATTGATATAGTTAGATTAATTTGGTTAGATTGATTTTTGTAAGAGTTTAAGCATTTTGTAATAAGTTTTTAATATATTAAAATTTTTTTAATTTATATTAAACATTATATCAATCATATCTTTAAAAAATTGTTTAAACATATAAAACTTCTTGCAATTAGTTTATACATATTTCGTTGTATAAATAATGACACTTTAAGTAAATCACCAATGAATTTTAACAATAATGTCTTTAAAAAAAAGTATAAACAATAAAAAAAATTTTGCTAAAACCGTTGACAAGTAGAAGATAATTTAGTAAACTATCAACGCTGTATTTAAAAAAGTTGGCGAAGTTACCTTAAAAAGTGCCAAAATTTAAGGATAATTTGCCATTTTTAAGAGTTTCAACTAGATTGAAATGACTAAACTATTTTTTTTCAAAGCACTATTTTAAATTTTCATACAGCGATTTTTTTTAAAGTATGGTGCAGAACACACGGTGCAGTGTTGGAAAATAGTTCCAACTTAAGCGAGTATTAATGGTTTAGGTAAATTATTTATAGAAAAATATTAAGGAGATAAATAATGGCAACACAAAAAATGAGAATTAAACTTAGCGCATACGACCACGGTTTAATTGATGGTGCATGTAAAAGAATTATTGACACTGCAATTAGATTTGGTGCTAAAATTAGTGGTCCCGTTCCTCTTCCAACAAAAAGAGAAGTGGTAACAGTTATTCGTTCACCTCACAAACATAAAGATTCGCGTGAACAATTTGAAATGAAAACACATAAAAGGCTAATTGATATTTTTAATCCGTCAGCTAAGGCAATAGAAGCACTTCGTCAAGTTGAACTTCCTGCTGGAGTTAGTATCAATATTAAGCTTTAAATAAAAGTAGGAGGAATTAAGCAATGAAAAAAGCAATACTTGGCAAAAAACTTGGTATGACACAAATCTTTAGCTCAGATGGGCTTGTTGTTCCTGTTACTGTTATTGAAGCAGGTCCATGTTATGTAACACAAGTTAAAACAAAAGAAAATGATGGATATAATGCAGTGCAACTTGCTTTTGGCGAAACAAAAGAAAAGCTAGTAAATAAACCACTTTTAGGTCAATTTAAAAAAGCACAAGTTCCAGCAAAAAAATCATTAAAAGAATTTAAACTAGAAAACTCACAAATGTTAAAATTGGGCGACAAAATCACTTGCGATATTTTTGAAGAAGGTGAACTTGTGGATGTGATAGGTTTAACTAAAGGTCACGGCTTCACAGGAACTATCAAAAAATACAACTTCGGTCGTCATAGAATGAGTCACGGTGGAGGTCCGATTCATCGTCATGTGGGATCAATCGGTTCTAGTGCAACTCCTAGCAAAGTCTACAAAGGTAGAAAAATGGCAGGGAGATATGGAAATGAAAAAGTAAACATCCTTAACTTGAAAGTAGTTCAAGTGGATGCAGACAGAAATATTCTGCTTATTAAAGGTGCAGTTCCCGGAAACAAAGGTAGTTTAGTTTCAATTAGAAGTGCAATTAAGGCAAATTAAGGTTCAAGGAGAAAGATAAATGGCTAATGTTAAAATATATAATTTAATTGGCGATGAATGCGGTACTATTAAACTAAGCGATAAAGTGTTTGGTCAAGAATACAACGAACCTTTAATCCATCAAGTTGTGGTTGCATATTTAGCTAATCAAAGACAAGGTACAAAAAGCGCACTAACTCGCTCAGAAGTTAGAGGACATGCAAAAAAACCATGGCGTCAAAAAGGTACAGGTAGAGCGCGTCAAGGTTCCACGAAATCTCCACAATGGAGAGGTGGTGGTTTGGCATTTGCACCAAAACCAAGAGACTTTTCTAAAAAAGTTAACAAAGAAACTAGAAGAGTAGCTTTCAAAAGTGCAATAAGCACAAAGCTCGCAGACAAAGAATTAATAGTATTAAATAATATTGATTTAGAACCAAAAACAAAAGTTCTTGTTAAAGCGCTTGAAGATTTAAAATTAAATAGAACTGTTATCTTTGTTACAAAGGATAACAACGCAAACCTTTTAAAGGCTGCAGGAAACTTGCAAAGCGTTGATGTTACAACAGCGGGACTCCTAAATGTTTACGATATTATTTCGTGTGACAAACTTGTGGTAACGGAAGATGCTATAAAATCTATTGAGGAGGCTTATTTATAATGAAAGCTTACGACATAATTATTAAGCCAGTTCTAAGCGAAAAAAGCTATGCAGACATTTCAAATAAGAAATACACTTTCATTGTTTCTAAAAAAGCTAACAAAATTGAAATTAAGCAAGCTGTTGAAGAAATATTTGGTGTTAAGGTTGCATCAGTGAACACTACTAATGCATCGGGAAAATTAAAAAGACAAGGAAAAACACAAGGCTACACAGCTGATTTTAAAAAAGCTTTTGTGCAATTAAAAGCAGATAGCAAAGCGATTGAGTTTTTCGAAAGTCTATCGTAAAAGTTAGGAGGAAATTATGGCAATAAAAACATATAATCCAACATCTCCTGCTAGAAGATTCTATACAACTGCATCTTTTGAAGAAGTAACTAAAAAGACCCCGGAAAAATCCCTTTTAAAGACTAAGAAAAAGATGTCAGGCCGTAACAATACTGGTAGAATCACTGTTAGGCATCATGGTGGTGGCAATCGAATTAAATATAGAGAAATCGATTTTAGAAGAAATAAAGATGGAATACCAGCAAAAGTTGCAGGTATTGAATACGACCCAAACAGAACTGCATATATAGCACTTCTACATTATGTTGATGGTGAAAAAAGATATATTTTATCACCAAAAGGTTTAAAAGTTAACGACATGATTATGAGTGGTGAAAAAGCTGAAATCAAAGTGGGAAACACACTTAGATTAAAAGATATGCCTGTGGGAACAGTTATTCATAATATCGAACTTCAACCTGGAAAAGGCGGACAAATTGTTCGTTCAGCTGGTGGAGAAGCAAGGTTAATGGCGCGCGATGAAAAATTTGCAACTATTAAACTTCCAAGTGGAGAAACAAGGTTAGTGCCTGTTTTATGCAAGGCAACAATAGGTACTGTGGGCAATTTTGAACATGAAATTGTTTCATTAGGAAAAGCAGGCAGAGTTCGCCACATGGGTATTAGACCAACAGTTAGAGGTTCTGTTATGAACCCAGTTGATCACCCTCATGGTGGTGGTGAAGGAAAATCTCCTGTTGGAAGAAAATCACCTCAAACTCCTTGGAGTAAACCGGCTCTTGGATTTAAAACAAGAAATAGAAAAAAATCTAGCACAAAGCTTATTATTAAGCGTGTGAATTAGGAGTGAAAAATGAGTAGATCGTTAAAGAAAAAACCGTATGTTGACGAAAGACTAATGCAACGAATTAATCAATTAAATGAAGAAAATAAAAAAGTTGTACTTAAAACTTGGAGCCGTTCTTCAACAATTTATCCTGAATTCGTTGGACACACTATCGCTGTTCATAATGGCTTGAAGCATATACCAGTTTATTGCACTATTGATATGATAGGTCATAAATTAGGTGAATTTGCTCCAACTAGAACTTTTAGAGGTCATGCAGGTGATAGAAAAGTAACTAAGGGCAAAAAGTAGGTGAAGAATATGGCTAAAAGAATAAGAGAAAAATCAGCAAAAAGAAAAGAAAATAAAGACCAAAGACCTTTTGCTACCGCTCGTTATATTAGAATGGGTGCCAGCAAAGCAAAAAGAGTGCTTGATATAATAAAAGGTCAAAAATTTAGTGATGCATGCGCTATTCTTGATATCACTCCAAGCACTGCATCTATTATAGTAAAAAAAGTGTTAGTTTCTGCAGGCGCTAATGCTGAAAACAACAAAGGACTTAACAAAGATGAGTTGATTGTTGCAGAAGCTTGTGCAAATCAAGGACCTTCCTTTAAAAGAGTTCAATTTAGAGGTAGAGGTGGAGTTGACACTATAATCAAAAGGACATGTCATATCACAATAGTGCTGGACAGTGCCAAAAGCAAATAAAAGGAGAAAAATATGGGACAAAAAGTAAATCCGCATGGTTTTCGAGTTGGAATTAATAAAGACTGGAGTTCATCTTGGATTGGTAACAAAAAGCAGTTCGCTGTTAATTTAGTTGAAGATAACAAAATTAGAAAATTTATTATGAACAAACATAAGAACTCTAATGTTTCTAAAATTCTTATCGAAAGAACCACTGGTAAACTTATTATAGATATTTTCACTTCTAGGCCAGGTGTTATAATTGGCACGAAAGGTGCAGGTGTGGAAGAATTAAAATCTGAAATTATCGCTTTAACTGGCAATAAAAATATAAACATTAACATTAAAGAAGTTAAAAGACCTGATTTAGATGCAAACACTGTTGCACAAAGTATTTGCCAACAACTAGAAAAGAGAATGAGTTTTAGAAGAACTATGAAAATGGCAATTCAACGCGTTATGCGCGCAGGTGCAGAAGGTTGCAAAGTTATGGTTAGTGGAAGGTTAGACGGTGCAGAAATGGCTAGAACCGAGCACTATCATGAAGGCAAATTGCCTCTTCACACTCTAAGAGCGGATATCGACTATGCAATATGCGAAGCCCACACAACATTTGGTGTTTTAGGCGTTAAAGTATGGATTTGCAAAGGCGAAATCATTGGCAAAAAAGCAGTTGCTCACACTTCAGCTATCAAAGTTGAAGGGGGTGCAGAATAATGTTATTAATGCCAAGAAGACAAAAAAGAAGAAAACAATTTAGAGGTAGAATGACTGGTGTTGCCACTCGTGGAACCAAAATTGCTTATGGCGAGTTTGGATTAGTTGCGCTTGAACCTTGCTGGTTAAAAGCAAACCAAGTGGAAGCAGCTCGTATTGCTATGACTCGTTACACAAAGCGTGGCGGAAAAGTATGGATAAATATTTTCCCTCATAAACCAGTAACAAAGCGTCCAGCCGACACTCGTATGGGTAAAGGTAAAGGTTCACCAGAATATCATGTTGTGGTGGTTAAACCGGGCAGAGTGCTGTTTGAACTTGCTGGAGTTCCAGTAGAACAAGCACGAGAAGCTATGCGACTTGCTAGTCATAAACTTCCTTGCAAAACAAAATTCGTTGTGCGTGACGAATTAAACAAAGAAGAAGGTGGTGAGGTTTAATGAAAGCAAAAGATTTAAAAGAAATGACCAATGAAGAGTTGCAATCTCAGTTAAAAAAATTAAAACAAGAGTTATTTAATCTTCGTTTTTCAAATGCAACAGGACAATTAACTAATCCAATGCAAATTAACACTTGCAGAAAAAGTATTGCCAGAGTTAAAACCATCTTAACCGAACGAGAACTAAAAACGGTTAAGGGCATATAAGGAGATTATAAAATGGAAGTAAAAAACGAAAATAGAAAAGTAGCAAGAAAAACCAGAATTGGTGTTGTTATAAGTAATAAGATGGATAAAACAATTACTGTTGCAATTGTTTCTAATAAACGACATCCAATCTATGGTAAAGTTTATAAGACTACAAAAAAATTCAAAGCTCACGATGAAAACAATGAATGTAACATTGGCGACACTGTGGAAATCATGGAAACTCGCCCACTAAGTAAAGATAAGTATTTCAGACTAGTTAAAATCGTTGAGAAAGTAAAATAAAGGAGTTAAAGATTATGGTTCAACCACAAACAATCCTAAAAGTTGCTGACAACAGCGGCGCAAAGAAAATTATGTGCATAAGAATTCTCGGTGGTTCATTTAGACGAAGCGGTAATATCGGTGATATTATTGTTGCTTCAGTTAAATCTGCAACTCCCGGTGGAACTGTTAAAAAAGGCGATGTGATTAAAGCAGTTATAGTTAGAACAAGTAAAGGTATTTCCAGACCTGATGGTTCGTATGTGAAATTTGATGACAATGCAGCTGTTATTATAGATAACAATAAACTACCAAAAGGCACAAGAATATTTGGTCCAATCGCAAGAGAACTTAGAGAAAAGGGTTTTATGAAAATTATTTCCCTAGCTCCAGAAGTTCTTTAGAAGGGGGAATTTATGGCAAGTAACATAAAAAAAGGTGACAATGTTTTAGTTATCTCAGGAAAAGAAAAAGGAAAAACTGGAAAAGTTTTAATTGTAAACACTGATAAAAACAGAGCAATAGTTTCAGGATTAAATATAGTAGCGCGTTCAACTAAACCTAAAAAGGGTGGAGAGAAAGGAGCTATTAAAAAACAAGAAGGCACTATTGATGTGTCTAACCTTCAAATTGTTTGTGAACAGTGCAACAAAGCAACAAGAGTTGCTCATAACCTTGAAGGCGAAAAGAAGATTAGAGTATGTAAAAAATGTGGCGCTAGCTTAGATAAAGCAATGAAAAAAGAAATTAAGAAAACCACAGTTAAAAAGTCTAAAACAGAAGCAGCACCGGTAAAAAAAGAAACTGCTAAAAAACCAGCAGGTACATTAACTAAAACTGCTAAAAAACCAGCAGGTACATCAAAAAGTGTAACACAAAAGGCACCAGTTAAAACAACAAATAAAAATACATCTGTTCGAAAAACTGGAAGTAAGTAAGGAGGAGTATTAAAAGATGACAAAGAAAAATAGATTGCAAGAGCATTATAGAAAAACTGTTGTTCCTGCCATAATGAAAATCAAAAAATATACTAATCCTTTTCAAGTTCCTAAGTTAGAAAAAATTGTTATTAACCGAGGCCTTGGCGACGCTAAGGATAACGCACAAAGCTTTGCTAAAGCTGTGGAAGAAATAGCGCTAATAACTGGTCAAAAACCAGTTGTAACAGTTGCTAAAAAATCCGTCGCAAACTTTAAACTTAGAGAAGGAAATAAAATCGGTGCGAAAGTAACACTTCGTGGCAATAATATGTATGAGTTTTTAGATAAGTTGATATCGATTGCTCTACCTAGAGTGCGAGATTTCCAAGGAATTAGTCCAAAAAGTTTTGATGGAAAAGGAAATTATGCATTAGGACTTAAAGAACAATTAGTTTTCCCTGAAATAAGTTATGAAAAAATCGACAAAATTAGGGGACTTGATATTGTTATCGTAACTTCTGCGAAAAATAATGAGGACGCAAAACTACTATTAGAACAGTTAGGTTTGCCATTCAAAAGTAAGTAGGAGGAAAGGAAAAAATATGGCAAAATCAGCATTAAAACAAAAACAAAAGAAATTTAAAAAATATAAAACTAGAGAATACACTCGCTGTGAAATTTGCGGAAGACCACATTCCATTCTTCGCAAATATGGTGTTTGCAGAATTTGTTTCCGTGAACTAGCATACAAAGGTGAAATTCCCGGTGTTAAAAAGTCAAGTTGGTAAAAGGAGATACGAATATGATAGTAACAGATCCAATAGCAGATATGCTAACAAGAATGCGAAATGCACTTAGTGCTAAACATAGCAGTGTTTCCATTCCCACTTCAAAAATTAAGCTTGCAATTTGCGAGTTGTTATTAAATGAAGGTTATATTTCTTCTTACAAGGTTGAAGGAGAAGGAATAAAAACAAATATTATAATTGAATTTAAGTTTGGCCCTAAGGGCGAAAGAGTAATCAATGGCTTAAAAAGGATTTCAAAGCCAGGCTTAAGAATATATTCAAACGCAAGCGACATGCCAAAGGTTATTAATGGTTTAGGAATTGCAGTTATCTCAACAAGTAAAGGCTTGATGACTGATAAACAAGCAAGACTAAATAACATTGGTGGTGAAGTGCTGGCGTATGTGTGGTAGGAGGAGAAGATTATGAGTAGAATTGGAAAAGCTCCCATAATGATTCCAAGCGGTGTTACATTTGAAAATAACTATGGGCAAGTAACAGTTACAGGTAAACTTGGAAAATTAAAAAGAACTATTGATAATGGATTATCCACACGAATCGCTGGTAACATGCTTTTTGTTGAAAATCGTAATAATCGCAAAGAACTAAACGCAAAACACGGTCTTTATAGACAACTAATTAATAATATGATTATTGGTGTTAGCCAAGGTTACGAGAAAAAACTTAATATTAACGGTGTTGGTTATAAAGTAACTCAAAATGGTTTAGATTTAGTGTTAAATATTGGATTTAGCCATCCGATAAGAGTGAAAGCGATTGACGGAATCACTTTATCAACCGATAAAAATGTTATTAGTGTTAAAGGTATAAATAAAGAATTAGTTGGTCAATTTGCAGCAAGAATTAGAAGTCTTAAACCAGTTGAACCATACCATGCTTACGGTATTAGTTATTTAGATGAAACTATCTTAAGAAAAGAAGTAAAAAGTGGTAAAAAATAAGGAGAGGAATTATGATAAATAAGGTTAATAAAAACGATAGCCGTAAAGTTCGTGCAATTCGTGTTAGAAAAAAAATATCAGGCTCAAGCGAACGACCTAGACTAAGTGTTTTCAAAAGTTTGAATCAAATTTATTGCCAAATCATTGATGATAGCAATAGCACAACTCTTCTTAGTGCTTCAACTCTTGACAAAGATGTGGTTTCTAAAATTGCAGGTAAAACAAAAACTGAGAGTGCATTCATCGTTGGACAAGCACTTGCCAAAAAAGCTGCTAAAAAAGGTATAACAAATGTTGTTTTTGATAGAGCAGGTTATATCTATACTGGTAGAGTTAAGTCATTGGCAGAAGGTGCTCGCAACGGCGGATTGCAATTTTAAGGAGAAATATTATGCAAAACAATAATGAAAATAAATCTTTTGATAAAAATAAATTTAATAAAAAGCCTAGTCGAAAAATGCCTCGCAAAGAAAAAGAATTCGACCCAATCACAAGCAAACTTGTTAGTGTAAATCGCGTTACCAAGGTTGTTAAGGGTGGAAGAACAATGCGTTTTAGCGCTCTTGTGGTTGCTGGTGATAAAGAAGGAAGGGTGGGAATAGGCACAGGTAAAGCATCTGAAGTTCCAATGGCAATAGAAAAAGCAACATCTATTGCTAAAAAGAACATGGTGAAAATTGCTTTAAGTGATACCACCATTCCTCATGAAGTTGTTGGTAAGTTTGGTTCAAGCATGGTAAAACTTTTCCCTTCTAAAGAGGGTAGTGGAGTTATAGCAGGCGCATCAGTTCGACCAGTAGTTGAACTTTGCGGAATTAAAGATGTTACCTCAAAAGCCTATGGCTCAAGAAACAGTATTAACTGTGTTAAAGCAACATTAGATGCTTTATTGCAATTAAGAACTGCTGAAAAAGTTGCGTCATTACGCGGAAAAACTATCGAGGAAATTATTTAAGGAGGAAGTTATGGCAGAAAAAGAAATAAAGAAATCAGAAAAAAAAGAAGCTGTAGCTTCTGCACCAAAAAAAGTTGCAGATAAAAAACCTGCATCAACAGTTAAGAAAGAATTAAAACCAGTTGCAACTAAAAAAGAAGCTGTTAAACCGGCAGTTAAAAAAGCAGTTGAATCTGCTAAAAAAGCAGAGCCAAAAACTGTCAAAGCAGTTGGAGTTAAAGAACCTGCAAAAGTTGCAAAATCTGCTCAAACGGCGATAAAAAAAGAAACAAAACCTGCATCAACAGTTAAGAAAGAATCAAAAGCAGTTGCAACTAAAAAAGAAGCTGTTAAACCGGCAGTTAAAAAAGCAGTTGAACCTGCTAAAAAAGCAGAGCCAAAAACTGTTAAGGCTGTTGAAGTTAAAGAAACGGTTAAAAAAGAAATGGTTAAAACCGAAAAAGTTGCAGAAAAAGTTGCACCTGAAAACAAAAATATTAAGAAAATCCGAGTAACCTTAGTTAAAAGCCCTATTGGATATAACAAAAAACAAGCAGGAACGATTAAAGCGTTAGGTCTTGGAAAATTAAATTCATCTTATGAACTTGTTGACAATGAATGTATTAGAGGTATGATATTCAAAGTTAAGCATCTAGTTCGTGTTGATGAATTGGTTTAGGAGGTACTTATGAAATTACATCAAATCGCACCTGCTCTAAATTCTCAAACTCCTAGAAAAAGAAAGGGTAGAGGAATTGGCTCAGGTCTTGGTAAAACTAGTGGCAAAGGCACTAAAGGTCAAAATTCAAGAAGTAGCGGTGGTGTTCGACTAGGTTTTGAAGGCGGGCAAATGCCGTTAGATAGAAGATTACCAATGAGAGGTTTTAACAATAAAAACTTTAAAAAAGAATACAACATTGTTAATTTAACAGAGTTAGATAATTTTAAAGAAAATTCAGTAGTAAATCTTGAATTTTTAATAAAAAACAATATTATTAAAAAACAAGCCCCTTATGGGGCCTGATCTCTACCATTTTAACGTGCATCCAGTTTTATACTCAAATTCTCTCTTTACATCCTCCATCTTTTCTACATTGTCATCTTTTAATTTTAATTCCACACTTAAATCGCTGCTATTAAAAGACGGATTTTTCTTCAAATCTATGCCTTTACTTTTACAAAGTATAGATGCAATTTGCAATATTTCATTTTGATTTGCACTATTTGCTACTTTCATATTCCACCCTGTAAGACGAACTAATTCCTCTATGTTTTTTTCATACTTCTTACCAATTACAGGGCTTATAAATGTAAGTTCTATATATCTTCCCTCAAGATTCGACTTTATACTTTTTTTGTAAGGCCTAAATTGTTCTCTTTCAAAAGTTTCATCTATTATATTTAAAGCCTTATTTTGTTCTACCATTTCACACTCATCTTCAGCTTTAATAATCGTACTATCTTTTAGATCTACTCCAGGAGATTGTACTAACACCTGAATTCCTGTAATGTTTTCAATTTCATCTAGTTTTTCTTTTTCCACATTACATTTAGAATTCAGCATAACTACAACCTGGTTTTCTTCTAATCTATAAGATATTTTTTTAATAGATACATTCTGCAGCGTTATCCTTACAATTTCGGAAACTGCATTTATATTTACAGCATTATTTATTTCTACCTTCCACTCAACCTCCTCTTCAAATTTTTTCATCTCCTCATATATACTTTTATCCACTACATATGGAAAATCGAAATTTAAAATCACTTTTTTTTGGTCACTTATAAAACTAATTTTCTTTGTATTAAATTTATTAAAATATTTATCTGCAGCTTCTTTTAATTCATTTAGTTTAATTTCATTATTTTTTAAGTTCTGTGAAACCTTATCCTCAGGGTTAATTTTAAATAAAAACAATCTCCTTGTGTCACTTTCAAAGTAAGGACATTCCACTATAATTCTTTGGAAATCTTCTAAAGTATTTTTACCTTTGTTATTTCCCTTCCATATAAATATAAGTTCTTCTAATGTAAAAAGTCTTTCGCCATAATTATAAAGCACAAATTCCCATAATTTTTTTACATTATTTTCATTCATTTCTTCACAGGAGTTCATAACTTTATCAATACTTTTTTTCCACTGTTTTCTTGGGTTTTTTATATTTATTTCATATACTTCACTGCACTTAGGTGCATATACCCTTCCCCTTACATCTTTTGAAAGCTCTTTTGATAAATTTTCCACTACCTCTTCATTTCCATGAACCAGAAATATATTTTTAGGTGTTAAAAAATCTATAAGAGATTTTATTTCATACTTATCACTGTGGGCGGAAAGTCCTACTTTTTCTACCTTGCAATTTACTGGAACAGTTTTCTCATTTATGTAAAGTTTTTTGTCCTTTTCTTCATTTAAAAGATTTAGTAACTTTCTTCCCGGAGATTCCTCATCTTGATATCCCGTTATAACTATGTACC
>ENA-UOOK01005889-UOOK01005889.1-fermentation-metagenome-genome-assembly--contig:-NODE-5889-length-12067-cov-3.880370_pt1 | contig 12067 bp, 10 predicted proteins | sample MGYA00245777_ERZ724023 | MGnify/ENA primary metagenome ERZ724023 (study PRJEB28704, sample SAMN03018312) | fermentation metagenome | biome: anthropogenic terrestrial biome; feature: soil; material... | reverse complement strand
AGTATAAAACTTATGGTATAATATCCACATGAATGCGGATATTATATGCTCCGCAAGAATTTATAGTCGTGCGAAATTTTTGGCTTATGCAAAAACGCACATGACCAATTATATCATGATTTTTTTAGAAAATCATGATATAATGTTATTATGTAAAAAGCAATTTGTGTTTTTATACTGGAATTTGATCAAATTAGGATAGAAAGGGTATATAGTATGTTACTTAAAGTTTCAAAGTCAAATATTAAAACTGGAAGTATTGTAAAAATACCCGGTTCAAAATCTCACACTATTAGAGCATTGTTTATAGCGAGTCTTGCTCAAGGTCAATCAGAAATCGTACAACCGCTGTTTTCTGATGATGCTCTATCGGCTGTTGAAGTTTGCAAGGCACTTGGAGCTGAGATTTATGAAAATGGAGAAAATTTTAAAGTTTATGGGTTTGAGGATAATCCTTCTATACCTGATGATATTGTTGATGTAGGTAATTCAGGTACAACTTTAAGGTTTGGAGTAACAGCAGCAGCTTTAGCTAAAGGATACACCATTTTAACTGGAGACAGACAGATAAGAAACAGACCAATGGAACCTTTAATAAGAGCATGCAATGATCTTGGTGCCAAAATTTTCTCTACGAGAAATAACGGAATGGCACCTATTGTAGTTAAAGGAAGAATGGTAGGTGGAATTACAGAAATAGATGCTTATACTTCTCAGTTCCTTTCATCACTTTTAATAACCTGTCCCTTATTAGAAAAAGATACAGAAATTGTTGTTACACAACTAAATGAAAAGCCATATGTAGAAATGACCTTATGGTGGCTTGATAAACAAGGTATAAGTTATTACAATGATGACTTTAAGTCTATATACGTTAGGGGAAACCAAAAATATAAACCATTAAAAACAGTTATACCTGGAGATTTCTCTTCGGCAACCTTTTTTATGGTGTTGGCAGCAATTTCCGGGAAAAGTATAACCTTAGAAAACTTAGACATGACAGATCCTCAGGGCGACAAACTTGTGTTATCATTCCTTGAGAACATGGGTGCGAAAGTTACTTATCAGAAGAGTAATGTAACTATTAAAGGTGATAAATTGCACGGAATAAAAATAGATATGAATTTTACTCCCGATGCTTTACCTGCTATGGCTGTTGCAGGTTGTTTTGCCGATGGCGAAACAAGGCTTTTAAATGTTCCTCAAGCAAGGCTTAAGGAAACTGATAGGATTAGTGTAATGTGCCATGAATTAAGGAAAATGGGAGCAGATATATCTGAACTGTCTGATGGACTCATTATTAAAAAAAGCAAATTAACAGGCTGTGAAGTCAATGGCCATTATGATCATAGGGTTGCTATGGCTCTTGCTATAGCAGGATTAAGTATAGAAGGCACGACAGTAATTGATACGGCAGAATCAATAGGCGTTACTTTTCCAGAGTTTATAAGGCTTATTAAGCATTGTGGTGGTAATGCTGATACATATTAGAAGTAGAGTGGAAGTGAGACGATTCATTCAGCACATTGAGAATATGGAGGATTGACGTGATAGGAAACAGTTTTGGACGTTTATTTAGGATAACTACGAGCGGAGAATCTTATGGTGGCGGATTTCGCAAATTGTCTGATATACCTGAGCAGCTAAGAGGAGGACTTATTACCATTATTGATGGAGTACCTCCCGGAATAAGGATAACGCCTGAATTAATTCAAGAGGAATTAGACAAAAGACGTCCCGGCCTATCAAAATTAAGTACTCCTAGAAAAGAGAGAGATAAAGTCTATTTGTTTTCAGGGGTTATGGAAGACTATTTTACCACAGGAGCTCCAGTAGGGTTGATTATTCCTAATAGTGATATAGAAGATTACCATATAGAAGAACATAGGAGAAATAAAAATTATATAAGACCGGGGCAGGCTGCATATACTTATTACAAAAAATATGGACAATTTGCTGATTGGGCAGGTGCAGGACGTGCGTCTGGCCGAGAAACTGCTTCCAGGGTAGCAGGAGGAGCCGTGGCCAAGGCAATATTAGATGCAATAGGAATTGATGTAATTGCGTATGTAATAGAATCTCATGGAATAAAGTGCAATCCTGTTACATATGAAATAGCAAAAGCAAATTATAGGAAGAATGAAATTAATTGCCCCAACCTCGAAAAAGGGCAAGAGATGATTGATGATCTTGTTAAAGCCAAAGCAGAGGGTGATTCTTGTGGGGGAATTGTAGAAGTTCTTGTAAAGGGGATTCCAGCGGGTCTTGGTGAACCTGTTTTTGATAAACTTGATGCAGTTATTGCCCATGGATTAATGTCTATAGGAGGAATAAAAGGGATAGAGTTTGGTGATGGTTTTGAACATGCTAGAATGAAGGGTTCACAAGCTAATGATACTCCATACTATGATGAAGAAACGGGGAGAGTAAGGTTTAAAACTAACAAGGCAGGAGGAATTCTAGGTGGTATATCTAATGGAGAAGAGATTAGGCTGCGAGTTGCAATAAAGCCTACACCTACAATAATGATGGAGCAGGAAACAGTGGATATTGAAAATTTAAGAAGTATATCCCATAAATTTACTTCCAGAAGTGATCCTTCAATATGTACTAGAGTATACCCTGTTTGTGAAGCTATGGTAAGGATTAGCCTACTAGATGCCATCCTAATGACTAAAGCATATAGAGCGGTATCCTGTAATATTGATCCAAGGTGGGATTTATTGTAATTATGGATGACAATAATATGGCTAATTATAAAAATAAAGATATAATAAAGAATGATAAAAACAATATAATTTTAGTGGGTATGCCAAGTTCAGGGAAGAGTACCATAGGAAGTATCCTTGCTCAAAAGCTTAATATGAATTTTATAGACACAGATTATTTAATTCGGGAATCTCAAAAAATGGATTTAAAGGACATTGTTAATGCGTTTGGACATGAGCATTTCCTTAAAATTCAGGAAAATGAAATATTGAGGCTAAATGCAGAAAATAGTATAATTGCTACGGGAGGAAGCGTAATATATGGGAAGAAATCTATGACCTATTTGAAAAATATGGGAAACATAGTATATCTAATGCTTAGCATTGAAGAATTAGCAGCTAGAATCGCTTCAGGTAGAAGATTTGCTAAAAATGCAGGACAAAGTTTTACAGAATTATATTATGAAAGAGTTCCTCTATATGAGAAGTACTCGGATATTATTGTTAATTGCTCCAATAAAGAAATTGATGTTATTGTTAATGAAATAATACTCTGCATTGGGACACTCTTTAACGTAAAAGAAATACCTTTTACGTTAAAAGTGTCCCCTATCCATACTCGTCCTCGTTACAACCTCGTACATTAGGTCATTTTACTTAAAAATTCTTTAGCATTCTTAATGGATATAATTACACTTTCTTTAGCAGGTCCACCGGGTATACTCCTACCTGAAACACACTTTTCAAGACTGATTTCTTTAAAAATATCTTCCTCAATTACTAAAGAAAAGCCTTTTAGCTCATCAAGAGTTAGTAAGTCTATAGACTTTTCCTTATCAATTGCATAAAGTACAATTTTGCCGGTTATTTCATGAGCATCCCTAAAAGGCAAACCTTTTTTTACTAGATAATCAGCTACATCAGTTGCATTTGTAAAACCACCTTGAGCTGCTTTGTACATGGATTTAGTGTTAATTTTCATGGTTTTTATCATATCGGTGAATACTGGAAGACATAATTTCACAGTATCAATAGCATCAAAAGCAGATTCTTTATCTTCCTGCATATCCTTGTTATATGCAAGGGGCAAAGATTTCATTACAGTAAGTAAAGCCATCAGATCACCATAAACTCTGCCCGTTTTTCCTCTTACCAATTCTGCAACATCAGGATTCTTCTTTTGTGGCATTATACTGCTGCCTGTACTAAAAGCATCATCCATTTCTACAAAGTGGAACTCATGGGAAGACCATAATATCAACTCTTCAGAAAACCTGCTAAGATGCATCATAATTATTGAAAAACAACCTAATAATTCAATAATAAAATCTCTGTCGCTAACGCCATCCAGACTGTTCTCTGTTATTGTGCTAAATCCAAGTTCTTCAGCTACCATATGTCGGTTAAGTGTATAAGTAGTTCCCGCTAAGGCACCCGATCCTAAAGGCATAACATCAGTTCTTTTATAGCAATCGCAAAGCCTCTCAAGGTCTCTGCCAAACATTTGAAAGTATGCCATCAAATGATGCGAAAATGTTATAGGTTGAGCTCTTTGAAGGTGAGTATAGCCGGGAAGTATTGTATCAAGGTGTTCATAAGCTAAATTTAAAATAGCATTTTCTAAAGCAACAAGCAGTGCTTTTATATTACTTATCTCATCTTTAAGGTACATCCGTATGTCAAGAGCTACCTGATCATTTCTACTCCTTCCGGTATGAAGCTTTTTCCCAGCAGCTCCTATCTTTGATATAAGAATTTTTTCTATATTTGTATGAATATCTTCTGCATCGGCATCAAATAAAATAATTCCTTTTTCAATATCATTTAATATCTCATTAAGCGTTTTCTTAATAAGCTCAGCTTCATCAGAAGGAATAATATTACACTGCCCGAGCATGTTTACGTGGGCTATGCTTCCCATAATATCCTGTTTGTACATTCTGCTGTCAAATCTAATGGAAGAATTAAAATCATTTACCGATTTATCTGTTTCCTTAGAGAATCTTCCACCCCATAATTTCATAAAAACCTCCATGTCCCCGATGTGCCTCACATCCGTTATCTATTTATTTTTCTGCTGCATTAATGCTTTAACTTTTAGTGGTAAACCAAATAAGTTAATAAATCCTTCAGCATCTTTTTGATTATATACATTATCTCTTCCAAAGGTAGATAGTTCTTCACTATATAAGGAGTATGGGGATTTTGATCCTGCAGGCATACAATTGCCTTTATATAATTTCATTCTTACAGTACCCGTTACTGTCTGCTGTGTATTGTCAACAAAAGCTGAGAGAGCTTCTCTTAAAGGTGTAAACCATTGTCCAAAATAAACAAGTTCAGCAAATTTCTGAGCTATAATATCTTTATAATGAAGTGTATCTCTATCAAGGCATAAAAGTTCCAATTCCCTGTGGGCTGCATACAAAATTGTTCCTCCAGGTGTTTCATATACACCTCTTGATTTCATTCCAACCAGTCTGTTTTCTACCATATCGACAATTCCTACACCATTTTCTCCACCGATTTTATTTAATACTTCAATCATTTCAATTGGGGAGTATTCATTTCCGTTTACCTTTATCGGAATTCCTTTTTCAAAATATATTTCTACATAGGAAGGCTTATCTGGAGCTTTCTCCGGAGGAACCATCATCTTTAAAAGTTTATCATATTGTGGTTCATTCCATGGATCTTCCAGGTCAGAACCTTCATGACTTAAATGCCATAAATTTGCATCCATGCTGTAATTATCTTTCTTTGTTACAGGTATTGGAATTCCTCTTGCCTCAGCATAATCAATAGCATCTTCTCTTGATTTTATATCCCAGATCCTCCAAGGAGCAATTATTTTTAGGTGAGGAGCTAAAGCTTTAATAGTCAGTTCAAACCTTACTTGATCATTTCCTTTGCCTGTTGCACCATGGGCAATGGCAGTAGCGCCCTCTTTTTCTGCTATTTCAACCATTCTTTTAGCTATGATTGGTCTTGCAAATGATGTACCAAGCAAATATTTGCCTTCATAAATAGCCCCAGCCTTTAAAGTAGGATAAACATAGTCTGTTATAAACTCATCTCTAATATCTTCAATGTATAATTTACTTGCGCCTGTTTTTATGGCCTTTTCGTTAAGGTTATCTAACTCCTTGCCCTGACCTACATCAGCAGCCATTGCGATAACCTCATAATTAAAATTTTCTTTTAACCAAGGTATTATAATAGAAGTATCCAATCCTCCTGAATAAGCTAAAATAATTTTTTCTTTTTGACTCATATATCAAATCCTCCTTAAATATTTTACAAATTATCTTTTTATGCTACAATTATTCTAACATATGTTACAATAGTAATAAATAACTGATTTTATGTAAAAAAATATTTATTTATTATTATACAACAAAATGCATAAATATGCAATAGGGAGTGGATTTATTTTTGATCATCATGGGTATTGACCCCGGATTTGCAATTACTGGATATGGTATAATAACGTATGAAGGAAACCGATTTGGTGTGGAAGAATATGGCGCCATAATAACCAAGACAACTGATAAATTCTCGGAAAGGTTGAGAATCCTGAATAACAAAATAAAAGAATTAATTGGGATATACAAACCGGATGCTTTTGCAATAGAAGAACTTTTTTTTAATAAAAATGTTAAAACTGCGATAAATGCAGCCCAAGGTAGAGGAGCAGCAATAGTTGCTGGAGCAGATTGCGGATTGGAAATTTTCGAATATACACCCTTGCAAGTAAAACAAGCTGTAGTAGGTTACGGTAGAGCAGAAAAAAGCCAGGTTCAGCAAATGGTAAAAATTATATTGAATCTGTCAGAAATTCCAAAGCCCGATGATGTGGCAGATGCTTTAGCTGTTGCAATATGTCATGCTCATTCGTACAGGTTGGATAACATACTAAATTGCAATAATAAGCAGAAGGAAGGGAGCTTAAAATGATAAGCCGTGTAAAAGGAATAATAGAATATAAGCATACTGATTATATAATTGTTGATGTTAATGGAATAGGTTATAAAATTTTTACTTCTTTATCTACCATAGAGTCATTAGGGAAAGTGGGAAGTGAAGTAAAGCTATATACATATTTACAGGTAAGAGAGGATAATTTAAGCCTTTTTGGCTTTATATCCCCTGAAGAATTAAAAATGCTTGAGCTTTTGCTTAAGGTGTCAGGAGTAGGACCAAAAGCAGCAATTTCAATAATATCAAATCTTTCACCATCAAAATTCAGCTTAGTTGTCATCACTGATGATGTAAAAGCTTTAACTAAAGCACCTGGAATAGGTAATAAGACAGCACAGAGGATAATTTTGGAGTTGAAAGATAAAATAAAGAAAGAACAGAAAGATATAACAGCTTATTCAGATGATAATGACTTGATTGAGCTTGATAGAAAAAGTACTAAAGCTTCGGAAGCCATAGCAGCTTTAATGGTTCTAGGTTATACTGCTTTAGAAGCAAGTAGAGCAGTATCAGCTGTTTATTCAGATGGATTGGAACTTGAAACTATTATAAAGAACTCATTAAAGAGACTAATTTGAGAAGCTAATTTATAATACTGTATACTCGCTAAAAATTAATTTGGGCTATTTACTTAACTGGGAAGGGAATGATTTTTGGTATGGAAAAAGAAGAAAGGCTTGTTACCTGTGAGGTTATAGAGGATGATTTGGAGGAAACAAGCCTTAGACCTAGAAGGTTAAAAGAATATATTGGGCAGACCAGAGTTAAGGAAAATCTGTCTATATTTATAGAAGCTACAAAACAGAGAAAAGAAGCTCTTGATCATGTTCTTTTATATGGCCCTCCAGGACTAGGTAAAACTACATTAGCAGGTATAATAGCTTCAGAACTTGGAGTTAATTTAAGGATTACATCTGGTCCTGCAATAGAAAAACCCGGAGACTTGGCGGCAATACTTACAAACCTAGGTAATTATGATGTGCTTTTTATAGATGAAATTCATAGACTAAGCAAAAGTGTTGAAGAAATACTTTATCCTGCAATGGAAGATTACGCACTGGATATCATAATTGGTAAAGGACCAAGTGCACGATCAATAAGGCTTGATTTGCCTAAATTTACCCTTATAGGAGCCACTACACGCGCAGGGCTTTTGACATCTCCTTTAAGAGATAGATTCGGAGTTATAAATAGGTTGGAGATGTACACGCCAGAGGAATTAAAACTTATTGTGAAAAGATCAGCGGCTATACTAAAGATTGAAATTAATGAAGAAGCAGCTCGGGAGGTTGCTTTACGTTCAAGAGGAACTCCAAGAATTACAAATCGTTTATTGAAGAGAGTAAGAGATTTTGCTCAGGTTAAAGCTGATGGATTTATAGATTCTGAGGTTGCAAAGATGGCACTTGATGCACTGGAAATTGATAGTTTAGGTCTTGATGGTATAGATAGAGATATGCTGTTATGTATTATTGAAAAATTTGCAGGAGGCCCTGTAGGTCTTGATACCCTTGCTTCATCAATTAATGAAGAAGCAGGAACAATTGAAGATGTATATGAACCATATTTGCTTCAGCTAGGATTTATTAATAAAACTGCACGAGGTAGAGTAGCAACAAAAAGAGCATATGAGCATCTTGAAATCCCATATTCAACATAAGGTATTAACAAAAGGGGACAGTCACCTGTTTGGTTGTGAATATGAATTGATATAATCCGACATAATTTAGGCGATACCAGGTACAAAGGAGGAAAATATGAACAATGGATTTGTAAGAATAGCTTCGGCTGTTCCTAAACTAAAAGTGGCTGATTGTCAATATAATGCAAGTAAAATAATTGAATTAATTTGTGAAGCTGAATCAAAAGAAGTTGGATTTATTGTTTTCCCAGAGCTTTCAATTACATCCTACTCATGTGGTGATCTTTTTCTTCAGGATGCTTTGCTTAAGGAAACATATAACCAACTTGGGGATATTATCGCACATACATCAAAGTTGGATATAATATCTATTGTAGGAATGCCATTACGAATGAAAAACAAGTTGTATAGCTGTGGGGTTGTGTTGTATAGAGGTAGAATATTGGGTGTTGTTCCAAAAAGCTGCATTCGAAATAGTAAAGGTTATAATGAAGGAAGATGGTTTTCTTCAGGTTCTTCTATGACCTCAGACATAAGTATTAATATTCTAGGGCAACAAGTTTCATTTGGAAAAAATTTAGTGTTCAATGCCCAAACAGATAACAATTCCGTAGCTTTTTCATTAGAGTTAGGAAGTGACCTTCAAATGGTATTACCTCCTAGTTCATATCATTCAATGGCTGGAGCACATATAATATTTAACCTTTCTGCAATTATGGAGGAAACAGGTCTATATGAATACAGGCAGGATCTTGTGAGATTGCAGTCCAACAAGTGTAATGTTGCATATGCATATACCTCTGCCGGAGTAAATGAATCTACAACAGATGGTGTTTTTGGAGGATATGCTGTAATATCAGAAAATGGAACTATTCTTGAAGAAAGCAAACGATTTGAAATAAAAAGTCAGATAATTTATGCCGATATAGACATTGAGAAAATTATATCGGAAAAAAGCAAGAACAATTGTTTTTTTGATAATAATTTTATGTCAGAAGATTTATATAAATATATTGACTTTAGCTATGAACCAAAGCAAACCAACGCAGCAGTAAAACCTGAAAGAAACCTTATCAGGTATATAGATCCATATCCTTTTATACCTTCAGATAAAAATGTAAGAGATAAAAGATATCTTGAGATATTTGATATTCAAACATGGGGTCTTGCTATGAGAATGCTTCATACAGGTTCAAAGAGAGGAATAATTGGGGTTTCTGGAGGTTTGGATTCAACTCTTGCTTTATTAGTTACAGCTAATGCTTTTGATAAACTGGGGTTATCTAGAAAAGATATAATTGCTATAACCATGCCCGGGTTTGGCACAACAGATACAACTTTTAACAGTTCATTTCAGTTAATAGAGTCAGTTGGTGCAAGTTTTAGAAAAATAGATATTAAACAAGCTTGCTTACAGCATTTTAATGACATTGGACACAATGCTGAGAATTTGGATACAACTTATGAGAATGTACAAGCAAGAGAACGTACTCAAATTCTTATGGATATTGCTAATAAGGAACGAGGTCTGGTTATAGGAACAGGAGATTTATCAGAGCTTGCTCTTGGATGGTGCACTTATAATGGAGATCACATGTCAATGTATGGTGTAAATTCAGGAATACCAAAAACCCTTATTAAATCTTTATTGTTCTGGGCAACAGAAAACATGGATAATAATATAGTAGACAGAAATACAAAAGATATACTTCGCAAAATTATTGATACTCCAATAACTCCTGAATTGTTGCCACCTGATTCAAAGGGGGGGATAAAGCAGAAGACGGAGGATATAGTTGGACCATACGAATTACATGATTTCTTTATATACTATGCTGCAAGATACGGTGCAGCTCCTCAAAAGCTACTGTTCTTAGCTCAGCAAGCTTTTAAAGATAAATATTCCAAAATGGAAATTGAAAAATGGCTTAAAGTATTTTACAAGAGATTTTTTACTCAGCAATTTAAGCGTTCTTGTATGCCTGACGGACCGAAAGTTGGCACCATAAGTTTCTCTCCAAGAAGAGGATGGGTGATGCCCAGTGATGCTCAGATGTCATTATGGTTAAAGCAGTTGGAACATTAAGAGAAAGGATAGAAGCACAGATTGTTTCCTTACATGGGGACACTCTTCTCTGAGAGAAGAGTGTCCCCATGTAACAACTCTTGCAACTCTCGTACAACTCTTATCATCTGTCTTTGATTATATCTTCACGTTTAGGTCCATTTGAAATGAATCTTACAGGTATCCTTATGGCATCTTCAATAAACCTGACATAATCTTTGGTTGCCTGAGGTAAATCACTATAGTTCCTGATTCTTGAAATATCACATTTCCAGCCTGGTAAATTCTTATATATAGGCTTTGCGTTGTCAAGCTTATGAGTAATAGGAAAAGCTTGTGTAATTTGTCCATCAATTTCATAGCCAATACATACAGGAATTTCATCTAGATATCCAAGCACATCCAGCAAGGTCAATGCGACTTCAGTAGCACCCTGAACCATACATCCATAACGTGTGGCTACAGTATCAAACCATCCCATTCTACGTGGACGACCAGTAGTTGCCCCAAATTCTCCAGCATCTCCACCTTTCTCACGAAGTATAGAAGCTGCTTCTCCATGAATTTCTGTAACAAAAGGACCTGCACCGACACAGCTGGAATATGCTTTTGTAATAGCTATTATATTTTTAATTTCATATGGAGGAATTCCTGCACCAACAGTGCCAAAGCCAGCAAGAGGAGAAGATGAAGTGGTAAAAGGATAAATCCCAAGGTCAGGATCTTTAAGAGCTCCTAGTTGACCTTCTAAAAGGATATTCTTATTTGCTTTAACTGCTTTAATAGTTAAAGTTGTAGTATCAGTCACCATATACTCAATTTCTTTTCCAAAGCTACAAAGTTCATCATATATCTTATCTGGATTTAAAGGTTCTGTATTATATAAATGCTTTAGCAGCACATTTTTCACATCACATATTGCTGTAATCTTTTCCTTAAGAATATTAGGGTAAAAAATATCGCACACTTGAATTCCTGTTTTATAATACTTATCTGAATAAAAAGGTGCAATACCAGATTTGGTAGATCCGAAACTCTTACCGCCTAACCGTTCTTCTTCCAGCTTATCAAATATAATATGCCAAGGCATTACAACTTGAGCACGTTCAGATATCAGAAGATTAGGAAGTGGTATATTTCTTTTCTTTAAATTATCAAGCTCAATAAGAAGAGTAGCGATATTTAAAGCTACACCTGTTCCTAAAATATTTGTTACATGATCATAAAATACACCTGAAGGAAGAAGGTGCAATGCAAACTTACCAAATTCATTAATTATAGTATGCCCCGCATTACTTCCACCTTGGTATCTAATTACAAAATCTGACTCTGCTGCAAGTAAATCAGTCATTTTACCTTTACCTTCATCACCCCAGTTAGCACCAACAATAGCTCTAACCATACAAAAGCCTCCTTCTCTTATTGGGGACGGTTCTCCAATTATTTGAGGACAGATCTCCCAATTATTATTACAATTACTATCAATTACTATTATAGCCTAACTAAAGATATTTGAAAAATTAATAATCATTAACCTTGATATAACTGTAGGTTATAGCTAATTGCACATAATGAATATAAGATTCTGCTGCAAAAACTCTTTTAGCGTCAGCATTTTGAAATTTGCATCACTTCATCTTGCAATTTAATGGAAAGCGCTGATTCGACATC
>ENA-UOOK01005886-UOOK01005886.1-fermentation-metagenome-genome-assembly--contig:-NODE-5886-length-12077-cov-18.896523_pt1 | contig 12077 bp, 10 predicted proteins | sample MGYA00245777_ERZ724023 | MGnify/ENA primary metagenome ERZ724023 (study PRJEB28704, sample SAMN03018312) | fermentation metagenome | biome: anthropogenic terrestrial biome; feature: soil... | reverse complement strand
TTAAACGGCCATAGAGCTCTCCCGAAGTTTCAATTCCTCATTAGGTATTATAAATAACAAAGAAGGGAAAGAAACAAGGAAGAAGAAAGAAGTTTCAATTCCTCATTAGGTATTATAAATTAGAATTAAATCCCTCTACTGGATAGCTTACCTCATGTTTCAATTCCTCATTAGGTATTATAAATAGAAATCTCCAAATATAATTTCTGCTGACAAGGCATGTTTCAATTCCTCATTAGGTATTATAAATAAATACGACCTTTCATTGAAAGAACATATATTCTTGTTTCAATTCCTCATTAGGTATTATAAATCTTCAACTGTTGTAATCTTAGCGGCCATGCCTGCGTTGTTTCAATTCCTCATTAGGTATTATAAATTTGTAGAGGAAAAAGAAAACCCTCTACAAACTCTGGGTTTCAATTCCTCATTAGGTATTATAAATTGCCCCATTTTCTGTTTTGAACTGTGACTATATCTCCGTTTCAATTCCTCATTAGGTATTATAAATATGTAATTCCAGAAGGTGATATTTATAGGCTTATTGGTTTCAATTCCTCATTAGGTATTATAAATAGGAAGCTAAGCCATGGGATATTTTTGATAGAAGGAGTTTCAATTCCTCATTAGGTATTATAAATAAGCATTAGACGGTTACAAGGCGGGTTATATCATGCGTTTCAATTCCTCATTAGGTATTATAAATTTTCGTTTGGTTGATTGACAAGTAAACAAAATTTCAGTTTCAATTCCTCATTAGGTATTATAAATTCAACAAAAAATTGTTCTTCCAAATCAGCTATGGAAGTTTCAATTCCTCATTAGGTATTATAAATTTTCAAAATATTTCTTAAACAATCCAACAAAACAAAGTTTCAATTCCTCATTAGGTATTATAAATGACTACAAGCGGCTATTAGATGCAGCGTATCGAATGTTTCAATTCCTCATTAGGTATTATAAATCTTCAACTTCCTTTATTGCTTCTTGTAGAAGACTATTGTTTCAATTCCTCATTAGGTATTATAAATTCGTATATAACAGGGGAATTGATAGGGATATCTTAGTTTCAATTCCTCATTAGGTATTATAAATTTGCAAAATTTGAATCTCCTTCATATGCGGTTATATTGTTTCAATTCCTCATTAGGTATTATAAATGATGAAAACGGCTATGCAAATTGGGATAAATGGTTGGAGTTTCAATTCCTCATTAGGTATTATAAATGAGAAAATTAGAATTGATAAGGATGTATGGAGATATAGTTTCAATTCCTCATTAGGTATTATAAATTTTTGGGAACACTATTCCTACTTTAATTGATAAAATGTTTCAATTCCTCATTAGGTATTATAAATTTCCAGAGGGAAACCCATTAGAAAATCTGTTTATGGGTTTCAATTCCTCATTAGGTATTATAAATTGGACAAAAAGGAACAGTGTTCACAGCAACTTATATGTTTCAATTCCTCATTAGGTATTATAAATCCGCTTGCGGGAGTAACCTTATATCTGCCTTCCGTGTTTCAATTCCTCATTAGGTATTATAAATAAAAAAGACGGCAAAAAAACATGGAATAATGAAAAGTTTCAATTCCTCATTAGGTATTATAAATTTCACAGTGTTGACTTTACCTGCTTCGTCGAGCACGGTTTCAATTCCTCATTAGGTATTATAAATCTGCAAGAAAATCTTTTGCCATTATTTCAGCTACTTTGTTTCAATTCCTCATTAGGTATTATAAATAATTTCCTAATGATATAGTTGGTTGGTTTATAGATATGTTTCAATTCCTCATTAGGTATTATAAATTTGTTCCGCTCCCTCGTACAAGTCTACCGCATCTAAGTTTCAATTCCTCATTAGGTATTATAAATGGGTAAGTCGAAGCAAGAATAATCATTATTATCCGAGTTTCAATTCCTCATTAGGTATTATAAATCCATATTTTTAGCTAAAGTTAGCCATTCATATTACTGCAATATATAAATATTTGTTAAATAAAATTATTTGTTATTTGCTATTAATCTGTATTTATCAGCCTTTTTATTATAAATTTTCAAATGTCGATCCCCCGATGTTTTTACCTTATTATAGGTCGACATTAAAAAAATATCGTAGGTTTATTTTTTTCACAGCCGATTATTTCCTTATTGGAATATTTGTCATTACTTAAGGTATATATAATTAATGAATCCTCATTCTTATTCATTTTGTTCTCAAGTTCAATTTTTAGTTTTTTTAAATCACCTTCAGTAATTTCTCCCTCGAATACCGAATTTTGAACCCAAGTTAAATATTTTCTGCATGTCTTCAACGCCTTAGCTACTCTGTTTTCTCCAAAATCGTATACTAAAATAATATACATAATCTCACATCTCTTACCATTTAGCTATAAATGGTAGATATTGTTCATCTTCGGTTATAAATTTCTGCAATTTGTATGCTTCAAGGCGTATCAATCTTTTATAGCTTACGCGATTAGGGAAATTCGGGTACTTTATCGTAGTCTCAAGTTTTTCATTAAATTCCTTAATAAACTTCATTCGCCCCTCATCACTAAGTATAATGCTTCCCAAATCTTTGTTAAAGTCTTTTTTAGTTATTATTTTCTTATTAATTACAGAAAATATTGTCCTATCAACTATTATAGGTTTAAAAATTTCTGCTACATCAAGGTTAAGTGAAAATCTCCTGTCATTTGTACTATGCAGATATCCAATACGAGGATCCAATTGAGTCTGATACAGTTGGGATAAAACCAAAGTATAAAGCATAGAATTTCCAAAACTTATCAGAGAATTAATTCTATCTTTAGGAGGCCTTTTTGTCCTGGAAGTAAATGTAAAGTCTTCATCATCCAAAATTTTATTAAAACTTTTATAGTAGACCTGCCTTACATTGCCTTCAATTGCCATGATAGTTTCTATTGTACTCTGGAGCTGCAATGTATCAAGAAGATTTGTTATTTCTTCTATTTCCCCTTCTAAGTTAGAATTTCTCCTCTCATAATACTTCAAAACCTGCAGTATATTTTTTATAGCACCATCGATGAATGTCTTAGCTATAATAACCCTTTTCTCATAATTCAAATATGCCTCACTTTGCTTTAAAATTACGTATCCAGAATTTAAATATTCCCTTGGATAAAAAGTTCCCACATAATATTCATAGTAATTGAAAAAATGAATTGTAATTTTATTTGAACATACAAATTCAAGAAAACTTTTATTTACATCAACCTCTCCGAAAATATAAATTGACTCTACGTTATTCACTGGAATATACTTTTTTCCTTCTTCTCCTTCGAACATTAATGTATTATCCTTTCGGCACAACCTGCCATTATTAAAAATAAACATATCCTTCTTCACTATTCCGACCCCCTTAAGAATAACAATATTCATTATATCCGCAATTATAGCAAAATTTACACTTTTCAACTTTAGGTGGAGTTTCATTCTGCATAATATCAACAATACTATTCTTCATTACCTCAAGTTCTTGCAAAGTCTCTTCATTTAAAATAATTTCTGTTCTCTTCTTTTCTTCGAGATAAAGTAGCACCCCTTCAGCATCTATTCCCGCATCTTTTAATACCTTAAGATAATATAGAAGTTGCCATTTTGATGCCTGACTGTATTTTGAAGTCTTTTTAGTTTCACCTATTACAAGTTTTTCTTTAGTACTTAATATAACATCAAATTTGACATTACCAAATGCTATCTCCTTCTTATTCCTTTTATACGTTTGCTCATGGAGAAATCTCCCAAAATCTATGTTTTCATCATTTTGATCCGGAACAATATTTCTCGACATGAGCCACACCTCTCTTTTGCATATATTGTAATACCAGATTAAAGTACCGTTTACCTCCATAATATCACCTGAATCCTTAAAAAATTAATTATTAAACATGCAAAATTTGAATAAATATATTAGAAAAAGAACATACTGTCATCTTCTTCTCTCTTATAACCTGTCATGTCATCATAATAACTACCTATTCCGATTCTCGGTATATAAAGTATTTCATACTCCGGAGTAACGGTAAATTTATCAAGGGTCCTCCAATACTTCTCCGGCATCGATATAAAATACTGCTGCATCTCTTTTTTAATAGGAATAAGTTTTTTTTGTCTTTCATTTATATTTTGTATTTCATAACAGTTTCTATATTCTTCAAGTAAGTCCTCTGCCTTTTCATCATACTCTATAAATACATCCAAATATCCTCTGTTTTCTTCTATTAAAGAAAAATGCCCTACTTCCCATTTGTCATTTTCGTCAAAATTCATTTCCTGTATCGATTTAATGAAATTCTTTGAAGGCTGCTGGGATTTTATATCGCTTATTTTTTTATAGTATTCATTTATAAGTTGCAGGTAATCTTTTTCTTCAACTTTTTCATACGGCCCCAAAATCTCGTCAACTACATTGATAGTATCCAATCCATAAATTTTTTCTCCGAAAGTCCTTCCGTCTTCTCCTACCATTTTTATTAGATTTACATTTCCAATAAAGCCCCGGTTATTTCTATTGCATCTTCCCGCACATTGTATTATTGAATCAAGAGGAGCAATGTCCCTATACACTTCATCAAAGTCTAAATTAACCCCTGCTTCTACTACTTGGGTAGTAACTAAAATGACTTTTTCTTTACTTTTCAATTTCTTTTTTATTAAATTTATCCTTTCCACACGATGCTTAGGTATCAAATTGGTCGACAAATAATAAAGCTGATGCCCATATTCGTTATTATTTTCAAGTGTTTCCTTTATCAACTTGTATAATTCAAGAGACTGACCAATCGTATTCACCACAATCATATATGACTTGTCTCTTCTATTTTTGCTGAAATAATCGCAAAATCCCTCTAAAGTCATACCTTCATCTAACTTACATACAATTTGGGTTCTGTTAAACTTCTCACAATAATTTTCATAAATATCACTATCCAAAAGTTCAAAAGCTTTCGGGAAAAATAAAGGCTTTGTAGCTGTCATTATTATAATATGGCAGTTAAGTTCTTCCGCTAATTCAGTAAATACATAATTCAAAAGCTCAAAATATTTTATATTTACAGCTTGGACCTCATCCATCAAAACAATAGAATCTTTAAGAGCATAAAATTTTTTAAGCATCTTATTTTTGGCTCCTATGGCTGTTTCTAAAAATTGTACAAATGTAGTAACAATAACCCCGCTTTCCCAGTTTTCCATAAAAGTCTGGTAATCAACTGCATTATAAATTTCATCATCTCTGTCCTTTTCATAATCGCTTAAATGGTGGTGTTTCATAATATAGTGGTATTCACTGCCTTTTACATTTTCATCGGCAATATATAAATCTCTGATATCATTATAGTTTTGATCTATAATTGAAGTATAGGGAAGAACATATATGACCTTTTTTAGTTCAGAATTTAACTCTTTCAATTTCAATGCCGCAAAAAACCCCGTCATGGTTTTCCCAGAACCTGTAGGAGCAGTAATTGAAAATACTTTTTTATTACAATTCTTAGAGATATTCTCCTGAACCCTTTTTAAAATGCTGTTTCTCATATTATTAATTTCGTTTTTTTCTTTATTCGAGAATTCGTCCTCTCTTATTTTATTAAGTTCCGAATATCCAATAAATTTTTGTTCAAATGGCTTAACTTTTGATGCACTTACTTTGTCAGAAGCAATTAACGTTGAAAAAATTTGTTGATGAATCCAATATGCATCTTTTTCATCATATAATAAAAGAATTTTCTTACGTAAAAGTATTAATGTTTTTTCAATTGAATTTTCATCATCCATAAAAGCCTTAAAATCTTCTCCGAATCCTAATGATTTATATTCATTATAAATATCCGTATAATTTTCTTTAATGTTTTGTTTTTGCTTATTCAAAATTTGAAGTTTCCAATACATAGCATCGGATTTATTTATTTTATTTCCGTGATATGACATTGGAAGATACTTTTCAAAATTCTTCACCCTGCTGTGATGAGACAAAACGGCGTTATAAGCAATAAGGGGGAGAACTCCCTCCCCCATTTCCCGATTAAACATAACATATGCCGTAAAAACAGCCGATATGTGAGCATGGTTTCCTTCCGGCTTTTCTCCTTTCTCTCTTTTAAAAAGCCTGTCTTGAAAGTATGTCGTGTACTTGCCGAAGTCATGACCGCAAGCAACAATTTCATTTATCTTAGAATATTCCTTATTCCCATAAATCAGCGAATATTCCTTTACCTGAGATAAATGTACGATAAGTTTCATATCAGGATGAGAATAAAATTCCATATTATCACCTTCACATAAATAATATATTTTCAGATTTATACGATTCTTCACCGCTCTTTACAACATAATAATCATTTTTCAATTTGAGGTCTATTTTAACCCCCCTATGATCAAATATATAGGTACCGCTTTTTTTTATTTCCCTGTTCTCATCAAAGTCCCTGGGCATACGTTCCTTCACAAGCTGATAGTTTTCAATCTTTATATTCTCTATCTTCTCTGACGGAACAACGGAACTTATAGGCACATATTCATTACTTTTTTCAGAATATATTTCACATCTTTGTACATTTTCAATATCCCCTTGAAAAAATACTGTTCCCATACACGGAGGATAAGCGAATTTATTCTTTATAAGCCGTTCCTGAAGTTCTTCCATAAAACCTTCTTCGGAAGCAGCATATATTCTGTAAGATACTATACTGTCATCATTACAACCTGTGATAATTTCAAAAGGAATTTGAGTATGCTCGTCGGGAAAACAAAGCTGCGATGCAGACGTAGCCTTAATATAATTCAAAGTTTGAGTAAGGCTTCGGGTAGGTCCGTTTTTCTTTACAGCAATATGAAGTTTATTGGACGACAGTACTTTATAATAGCTGTCCCTCTCATAGCCCAAAATGGAAGCAATGAGGCCTTCCACCGTAGTACGGGGAGGCAATGAATAAGACAAAGAGGATGAATTGGTATAAAATTTTCTGAAATGAGCAAATTTCCCTTCTATGTCAAACACTACACCTTTCATAGCAGTCACCTACTGTATTTTTATTATATTGAAATTTTCCAAAGCCTTTTCCAATAATATCTTTTCGCCCTTATTTTCCAAAGATAAAGCTTCATCATAGAAATAATATATCTTATTAATGCTGTCCCTGTTTTCGTTTAAATAGGCTACAAGCTTTGTTATGTCCAAACTACATTCATTAACGTCTCTGATACTTGAATCATCAGGATTCAATTTAATATAACTTCTCAAATCCCTTAAAATCGTTTCCGTATCTTTAAAATCAAGTCTCAGATAAAACCTCGGATACTGCCCTATCTTGCTTCGTGTCGCAAGAAGAGGTATTGCCTTATATAAAGCTTCATCCAAAAGGAAGATATCCTCTTCCCTTAAATTTGTCTTTTCTGCCCTTCTTCCGCTTATTACTCCGGAAAAAGCTATCATGGAATATTTAACTCTGTAATCCTTCCCTATAGCACCTTGTTTATTGGTATCGGAAGATGCAAAATGAGAAGTTATGCTGGATTCAAGAAGTTCCACCTTGTTGAGAGAATATCCCCAGTTAAACTGTACCGGCCCTGTTAACGCTTTATTATCTTTTGAGGTTATAGTTGCTCCGAACAACCTGACATCTATAAAAGTATTTTTTAGTTCTTCAAAGGAATCCTTATCGATTTTCCCATCCTCCACGAACTCTTTGACTCTTGCGGCAGATGTAACAGGTTCACCGTCAACCTTCTGAACATATAAAATATAGCCCTTATCATTAAGATAATCCCTTATATACCTCTTTAGTCTTAAGTCAGATACTAAATTTAAACCTCTTTCATAATCCATTCTCGGCCTGTTTTCTTCGTCAGGATCTCCATTGGGGTTCGTGAGCTTAGCATCATAAAGATACAAAATTTGTCCGTTATTCATCTTTCTTTTCCTCCTTTTTCTTCATAGTTTCATATGCATATCCAGAAAGGATATAGTATAAATTTTCATCCTTATTATATTTCCAATTCTTTTCGTTTAATCCCATCAACATCTTATGAGCAGAAAAAATAGCTTCCGTATACCTTAATATTTTCTCCTGTCTAAGTTTATTTAAAATCTCATTTGACAACCTCTTGACTTTTACAAAATCCATACCGTTAAAATTAATCTTATTCAATATAGGTTTATAGGTACCGCTATTATCTGCTGCAGCTGCCTTGCTATTTTGACTTCTTCCTACCGCTCCGACTAAGCATCCAAGTAAAAATAAGCTTGCCTGCTGATCATCATATCTCATATCGGTTATATATCCTTTATAATTGTCTTTAAGATTCAATTTAGATACATCCATAATCTTACTCCTTTCCACATTGCCCATATTTTCCAAAAACAACATATAATATAATCCGTCGGAAATCCTGAAATCTATAAAATCTTTGCTGTTTGGGCTTGAAACATTATAATCTACTTGTTCAAACCAGTTTATCTTTAAGCACTCAGTAATATTTGAAATAATTTCTTCTCTATTGAGCTTCCTTCCATAAAATAGAGCTTCGTAAATATTCAGCACGTTTTGATACTGGGTCGGAACCTTTTGACTCAGCCTTATAGGAGTCATATAATAAACAAGATTCAGCCCCCTCTGATATTTTCTTTTAGGTATCAGCTGAAAATACTTTTCAAATGTGAACTGAGCTTCATTTATGCTTTCTCCTATTTTCTCAAAAATACCCGGATTTATATCTTTAATAAGTTTCAATATCTTTGTAGCCTGATTCATTTTTTTATAAAAAGCAAGATTTATAAGATAATGATTGCCTTCGCCAGCAGCTTCATCCAATTCCTGCAAGCCATATTTATATATTTTTAAATTTTCAATGTTATTGGCTGTATTTATGGTTTGTTTAAGTTTATTGCTCAACCTATATAAATCATTTTGTTTAAACTCATAACTACTGTAAATAATATGGGGAATTATATATACATCCAGTTTAGAAATCTTCCCCTGCATATGATTTTGAACAAATTTTTCTCCTGTAAGGAGCTTATCCTTACAGCTTTTACATAAAACCATATTTTTATCGTAATTCTTTCTGTCAAAATTGTTGGCAAAAATCAACTGATTTGTAGTATAGTATTTTATACTCATCTCACTTAAGTTTGATGTACATCCTTCTTTAGAACCGCAGAAACTACAGCATAATTTTTCATTATCAGTCAGATTTTTATTCTGAACTGTAAACCTTTTTTTCACCAAATCCCTATACCATTTTGAGGAACCTACAGCCTGTCCGTCAATACTAAGAGTATAAAGCCCTATTTGCTTTTTCTTTGCTCCCTTGGACTTTTCAAGATATTTTTGAAGCTCCTTCTGTAAATAACTTTGGACTTCCTTATACGGCTTTGATTCTTCTTTATATTTTTCATATATTTCCTTGAGGCTTTCTGATATCACTCCAATTTTATACAAATCCAGCATATACCTGTACTTTGGAGTTACATCCTCCCCGAAATCATAATAAAATTCATCAGTAATTAAATTTAGTTTTTCTTTTATATCAGCAGGAATTTCCTTTTCTGCAAGCTGACTTACTACTTCGGAAGTAAGGGAAACGGAATTCGTAAAAGTAACGTACCATTGATTTGCGTTAGGCCCTCCATCTCTTCCCAAATTCAGATATTGCGAAACGGTATTTTCATCCATTTCTTTTACTTTAAAATTAACCTTTTTATTGGCAGTGTCAAAATCTATAATAACTATTTTCTTCGGATTATTTTTGTCATCCTCAATATTAACCTTAACGATTCTGCTGTCAATTATGTCCTGTTCGGCAAGAATCTTTTCACCTATTTCTATTATCTCCTCCAACATATTTTCACCTCCTTCTAAGATCGCTTTAATTTTATTTGTCTAAATTATTTTTTATAATAAGGCCGAAACCTTGAGAATTCTTACTCCCAAGTCCGGCACAAAAAGCCATATCCATAAGCTTCTTGGAGCCTTCTATCTCAAAAATTCCGGTATAGCCTTTTATGATAAAGTCCTTATATTTAATAATCTTCTCATGAGGAGTCCCTCGCGGCACAATCGAAAATTCACTGTTTTGGGGTGGTTCGTCATACAAAGCCTGATACTTGTTAATCAGATTTTTTTGTATGTTAGTAGAAAATTCCTTTTCGTATGGATTATAATAATAAGTTTTTTTACTGTTTTCAAAAGTTACAAAGGTACTGTAAGTTGTTATGGGAGACATGGTTTTTATTACTTCTTTCTCGGATATTTTCTGCTTGATAAGCTCTACCTTTGATATTGATGTCCTGTTCTGACTCACATAGATAAAATCTTCCGTATTAATTATTGAATTAAAAACATATTTGAAAAACTCATTATCAATCGAAGAAAAATATATGCTGATATCCTTTGGAAATACAAAATGCTTTTTTTCTCTGTCAACCAACAAAGGTTTTTCCAATACATTGGAAAAACTAAAAAGTTTATAGCTTCTCTTATTGTATGTATATCCTTTATTGTGCATAAAATCAGCAAAGGAATCCTCATTTATAAACTTATATAAAACTCCCTGAATTATATAATTGTAGGACATAGGCAAAAATATCTTATCATTCGATGAAAAAGTTATTTTACAAAGCATGCGCATCATCTCCTATGGTTTTTTATATAAACCGTATTTTAAACAATATTCTTTAATTTAACATAATTTTGGCTATCTGTCAGCTGCCAAGTCTATAATTTCTGCATATATTTGTATGTTCAAAGTAATTATTCTACAACATTCCAAATATTCCTTCCTGATTTTTTAACAATTAAATGGTGACAAGGCATATGAATAAAGCACCTTATCTACCATTATTATATTACCAAACAACAATAACTTTTTAGATCTCAATTATCTTCTTAAATTCTTTATAATATTTCTTTAAATCTCTTTTTAAAGAGTTATAATCATTCGAATCATCAGAAAATTCAAAATGATTTATTGAATTTCTTTTCTGAGAAACCTGATAGGAAAGTTTAGCAATTTCAGGATCCAATCTATCTGCAATTCTTTTTACTTTTCCTTTTACATCCGTACTCAAATTTTTCTCGGTTATTGCCTCTGATTTTATCATAAGAGCAATTTTGGCAATTCTTTCCCTATTATTTCTATCCGTTTCATTACATACATATGTCCTTATGGTCTCTTCCAAAGCAGTAAAACCTTGTTGTATTAAATTATTTTCAATAGACCACTCTACTACATTCAGGCCAATTTTTAAATTATCTTCAGTATTGAATTTTTGAATTTTATATTCAATTTTATTTGTCAACCGAAAATTAGGTCAAAAGACCATTTAATTTTAGGTCACTTTCTTGTAAATAAATGTGCCTCTAAAATTTGTGTACAAAGGCACAAATACTTTAAGCTGTTAAAGATTTAATAGATGCACCATTTTCTCTTAATGTTTCTCTTAGCCGATAAGAATCACCCTCCATGTCGACAAGAATTGCCTTGTAAGTAAGTCTATCTATCATCGCACTTGTAACTGTCGGATCACCGAAAACCTCAATCCAACGCTCAAATGAAAGGTTAGAAGTAATTATTGTTGATTTCCTTGCTGCCCTTAAAGAAAGATTATTAAACAGCAGATCTGTCCCTTCCCGGTCAAACGAGGTGTACCCAAGTTCATCTGCCACTACAAGGTCATATTTTTCAAATCTATTCTCAAAATATCTCAAGGTCTTAGCGCTATTGCTTTCCTTCAATGTAGTAACCAGTAGTGGAATTGTCGTGAACAGAACCTTATAACCTGCCATGCAAGCCTTTAATGCTAAAGCAATACTAACCATAGTTTTTCCGGTTCCCGGGTTACCGGTCATTATGATATTTTTGCCTTTTTCGATAAAATCAAGTGTTGCTAACTCAGGAAGTCTTTTCTGCATATCTACTGGGAGACAGTCAATTTCAATATCTTCAATATATTGCCTGTAAGGCAAATGTGCATTTCGAATACGACATTCAATGGAACGCTTATCCTTTTCTTCCATCTCATAAGTTAAAAGCTTATGAAGAAAAT
>ENA-UOOK01005883-UOOK01005883.1-fermentation-metagenome-genome-assembly--contig:-NODE-5883-length-12089-cov-6.731178_pt1 | contig 12089 bp, 11 predicted proteins | sample MGYA00245777_ERZ724023 | MGnify/ENA primary metagenome ERZ724023 (study PRJEB28704, sample SAMN03018312) | fermentation metagenome | biome: anthropogenic terrestrial biome; feature: soil; material... | reverse complement strand
CAAAGAGCCGATCGGTCCCGTTCGGGAATCGGTCGGCTCTTTGCTGTTTTGGGGACCGGCGCTGAAAGCGCCGGAATGCTGGCGGTCATTTATCGCTCTAGTCTGCTCCGCTTTTTTTCTTCATACATTTTTCTGTCGGACAACTTGATGATCTCATCCGCCGTGCACCCTTGTTCCGGCATTGTAACGATCCCCTGCGATACCGATATTGTTACGTTTTTATCCTTCACCGGAAAGACGCAATTTTCAAATTCGTCCCGAATCCGTTTCGCGATCCGGCCGGCTTCCTTGTCCCCTGTACGATTCAGGCAGACGAAGAATTCGTCGCCGCCGTACCGGGCTACCCAATCGGAATCCTGGCGGATGCAGGTTTGAATGATTTTCGCGCTCCGCTGGATGATCCGGTCCCCCACAGCGTGGCCAAAAGTATCGTTGATCGCTTTCATATTGTCAATATCGAGAAAAATCACCGAAAGCTGCCCTTTATTGAGGATGGAAGCCGAAATATCGGCAGGCAAACGGTCATTCAGAAAACGGCGATTATAAACGGAGGTCAACCCGTCCATAATCACCATCTTGTTGAAATCCTTCACTGCGGCATAGAACTTCTGCCCTTTTTCATATTCGCCCGAGCCAAGCAGCATGGTGTCCGTCGTATCCTTCAGGAGTTCCAGAATGACAGGTCTCTCGGCCGATTCGATCGGGAGAGCCGTGACAAGCATAATTTTACAAGGCGTGCACTCAAGCTTGATAAAGCTTCTTCTTTTCCGGTAAGCCCGGACTGAGATGCAGTTGTCGCATATATGTCCGTTTTGCCAATACGCATAGCATATTTTATCCGTTTTCTCCATGCAGTGACCGGAATATTCCAAGACTCTTTTCTCAACGGGGTCCACCAGCCGGACTGCATCGTACATTTGATGGAAAAAATCCAATTTCTCTCCCAGAGAATCGAGCGTTATTTTTTCAGACATAATCCGTTTCCCTGCATTTCCTACCGTATTTTATGGCCGCCTGCTCTGAATCGAAAGCAAATTTTCCCATTGGGGTATCTGTTCCGTCCGGAAGTTTGCACCCTGGCACATGAATAGCACTCGACAAAGAAGTATAGCACGCTCCAAAGCAAATGGCAATTCCTTCCGCTGCCCGTTCAGGCGCCGGTAGGGGCGGCCGCGCCGCGCGATTTGCCTCAAGGGCGGAAGTAGACCGGATTGGACACCATGGCATACATCGGCGGCAGTCCATGCTCGTAGCTGCGCCAAACTTCAAAGCGGCAGAATTTCCGGCCGGGGTAACGGCGTGTCAGCGCCATTTCCACCGTATCCGCCGGGCAGATGATTGTTTCGCAGCCGTCCTCGGTAATCAGGCGGATCTCGTCGCCGCCGCGAAGCCGGAAAAAGCGCAGGCGCACCGGTTCGCCGGGCTCCGCTTCCTCCCCCAAGCCCCGCCCGGCACAGTCGGCTTCCACGCCCGGCCCCTGCGGCAGGTAGCTGATATAGCTGTTCCCCGCGCGCAGCGCCTGGAGGAGATCCCCCGGTTCCCGCGACATCGCATACAGGCAGGTGCACGGCATGGCGACGCTGCCGAAAAGGCCGGGCCGGTGGTAATCGCTTCCCCCGACGGCGGGCAGCCGCCTCCCTTTCGCCAGCTGCCCCTGCCACCACGCGATGGCGCGGACATTCCGCTCCGACATTACGCCGTTCCAGATTTCCACGGCGTCGTACTCCATGTCGTCCAGCCCCCACAGCCAGGGGCAAAGCGGGCAGAAGGGATGATTGATGACCACCACGGCGCCCTTTTCACGGGCCTCATGAAGTTTCCGGGCCGTTTCTTCCTTCGAGTTGGTAAAAAAGCTCCCGTCGAACGGCCGCACAATTCCAAGGAAACCGGCGTGGCCGCGGTAATGGGTCCACTCCGTGCCCGGCAGCACCGTCAGCCCCTCTTCGCGGGGTAAGGCGTAATTGTGGGCATAGTTGTTGTGGTCCGTGACGAAAATATAGTCCAGCCCCATCCGCCGGGCCAGCCTGGCCACCTCGGCCGCCGGCAGAACGCCGTCGGAACCGGTGGTGTGGATGTGCGTGTCGCCGCGGAAAAGGCGTTTCCGTTTCATGGTCAGCGTGACCGTGTAGGTGACGTCCACCCCTTCCGGCGCGATCTTGTAGGCGCCGACGACGACCGCCCATTTCCCCGGGCGGACGGGCGCGGGGGTATATCCGTCGGACGCCCCGTAGCCTGACACCCAGACATGGTCCCGGTCGGAACCGGACGAGCCGAGATACTCTCCGTCGGCCCCGCAAAGGGACAGATCGACAATGTTCGTCTGAACCGAACGGGTTGCGCCGCCCTCCTGTGACGTCCGGTCCTTCCGGTAAGTATAGTTCAGATCCAGCCGCTCCGCGCCCGGCTCCACCGAGAACGGCAACGTGAAATAGCTGCCCTGCCGGTCATGGTCGATATGCAGGTGCAGCGTTTTGGTATTCTGCATGGAAATCTCCTTCCTTCCCGCGCCGCCCTTCACGACGTGCTGTGATCCGGCGCGTTTCTCTTCGGCGCTTTTCCGCGGCGGTGCGGGAAAGGCGCTTCCCCCCAGGAAACCAGCCGGATCCCTTCCTTTTCAATCAGGCGGAAGAGATCGTCGCTGAGCAGGAAGCGAAGCTCCATTTCCCGCTTGGACCACTCTTTCGTATGCGCGGAAATGGCCGGGTCAGGGTACGACGGATGCAAAAACATCTCGGTAATGCCCGCCGGCAGAGAAGCCACACGGCGCAGATAGTACTCGCTCAGCTGGTCGTAGCCGGAAATTTCCCGGATGGAATACGGATTGGTGATCAGGTTGTCGAGCAGATCGACGCCCATCACCGCCGCCAGCCCGACGATGAAGGTCTGCAGGGAACGCACAGGCCGCGGCGCTTCGCGGCGGAACTGATCCGCCAGAAAGGAAGGGCCCTTCGGCAGGCGGAACGGCAGTCCGTATTTCCGGCAGACACGGAAGGCGTTGATGAAAAAGGGCCGCCCGTTGATGCCGTACAACGTGCCGCAGTGGCTGTCGGCGTGGTCGGGCGCACAGCCGTTTTCAACCATCCACTTCACTTGGGCTTCCAGCTCCGCCGTCACCTCGGCGGACCTTGCCTGGTGTGCCAGCAGACGGGTATCGTGGCAAAGCCCCTTCCCGTCCTGCAGGGACGGCACCGCCTCAGCCGGCGCCACCGGCTGCCACGGGGCAAAATCCCAATCGGAATTCAGCGTCCAGTGGACGCCGGCGGGCAGGCTCCGCTCGGCGGCCAGCCGCACCGCCTCGGCTGCCAGCGGCGCCGGCGCCATCAGCGAGGTGGACGTGATGCGCTTTTCCTGGAGCAGCCGCAGGATCGCGCGGTCGGCGCTGTCGCAGATGCCGAAATCGTCGGCATTGATGATCAAATACCGCTCATTCATGCTGCTGCGCCCCTTTTCGGGGGAGTGTGTCCGAATCCCGGAAATGCAGCAGCAGCGAGACAAGAAAGCTGGCTGCCATTGCGACCAGCGGGCACACGGCTATCAGGAAACGGGCCGCGCCGCCCGGGTTCGGGCCCGGCTGGCCGCCGTTCTCAAAATGGTAGATCTCGTTCACCAGCAGAAACGCAAGGCTGGTGAACAGCCCGCTGAGCCTGTTCATGAAGCCCATGGCGCTGGAGTAGATGCCCTCCCGGTGCAGATGGTAGCGGCGGGTATCCTCGTCGATGATGCGGGCGCCGATGAGATCCATTGTCGAAATCGCGCCCGCAAAGCCAAAGCCGACCACGCAGCTTGCCACCACGGCGCCGGTCAGGCTCCGCATAAAATACAGCGGGATGAACGCCAGCCCAAGCACGGCAATGGCCGTCCGCCACACCGGCATCAGCGTGAGCTTCCGGATCAGGGCGATCCATGCCAGCATCCCGAGAATGGCAACCAGGAAGACCGAGCCCAGCAGCAAAGTGGACTGCTTGCTGTCAAGGCCGAGGGAATACTTGACGAAAAACGGCACGGCCTGCATGACCAGCGCCATGGCGGCGCTGTAGAAAGCGTTGGTGAGCCCGAAAATCCAGAACTTCGGGTTGACGAGCAGCGCCTTCAGGCTGCCCCAGAATTTCGGCTTTTCCATGACCTCTTCCTGCGGCAGCTCGTGGCAACCGAACGTGCAGTATAAGATGACGACGAGCGCCAGTACCCCGTAGACGACGGCCGTCCAGTGATAGCCGAGCTGGTCGGTGACAACCGGCGTCAGCGCGATGCTGATGACCATGGCCACAAGCTGAAAAGCCTGACGCATGGAATTCGTCCTGGCCCTGCGGTTGTCGTCATGGAAAAGCTCCGGGAAAAGCGCGCCGTAATTGGCGTTGATCAGAGAGTCCAGCGTGCCGGTCAGTATGTACATCAGCAGCATATAGACAAAAAGCTGCGTCTGGCCGGAAAGCGCCGGCGGGTTATAAAAAAGAATAAAAGACAGAATCAGCAGCGGCGTACCGATCACCAGCCACGGCCGGCGGCGCCCCCACGGCGTGCGGGTACGGTCCGAAAGGAATCCGTAAACCGGATTGTCGATGGCGTCGATAAAGGTATAAATGAACAGAATCAGCGAATAGCTCTTTGTGGAAAGCCCCAGCTTGTCGACATAATAAATCGCAGCGTAGGTTTTGACCATGTTGATGGGAATCGATGTGCCGAACATGCCGATGGCATAGCGGAACGGATTGGTCTCCCTTGCCGTATCTGTCTTTGTATCCATGTCTGCCGCCTTCCCCTTTCAGATTCTGCGTTTTCATCTTCGCTGCTTTTATTATATCTGCATATGCGTACGAATACAATCTGGCCGGCGGCAAAACTGAAAAAATCGCCTGTCCGCGGCAATCCGTGTCACAGGAAAGCGGAGCGGGGACCATGCGAGACGCCACGCCATGATAATCCCGGCTCAGCTCCCCGTCACGCGGAATGGAGCGGACGGCTAACGCAAAATGGACGCCAGGACCGCCGCGGCGACACCCGCCCCGATCGCTCCGATCACCGCGGCGACCAACTTATCCCACCAGCGGCCGGGACGGGCCGTGATCCCCTTGACGTCGTTCTTGATTTCCTTCACGTCGGATTCCAGCCCGTCGACCTTCTCATCCATCCGTGCCATTGCCGCCGTGAGACCCCGTATGTCCCTGACTTCCGCCTCCAGGCCGTCGATGCGTTGATGGGCCGATTTCGCGCTGTCCAGCGCTTCCTGCGCAACATCCATCTGTATCACCCTCCCCGGTACGCGCGTTGCGGGCTGCCCCGGCCGCACGGTCTTCGCAGGCAATCGGCGTTCCGGCGGGGCCGGGGCGCAGTATAGCGGCAGCCGACGACGTCTTCCTGCATGTAATAAAAAGCGGCCCCCGGTTCTCCCACTTCTTCCGGCCGTACCGTGCGCCCCTTTTCATAGTACCGGCGGAAGGACCGGTATGCTACACTTTCCGCTCCAATCTGCATGATAAAGGCCGCCCCGGAACAAAAGGTCCCGGCGTCCGCAGCCGGAACGGAAAAATCGCTTTCCGGAGCGGGCCTGCGGAATATCTCGGCGAAAATTCGCCGTCCCTTCTTTTGGGGAAGCTGGAAGACTCCCCTTTTTTACAGGCACACGAAAGCGCCGCGTCCCAAAGCACGCCTCAAAAGGCAGAAACGAAGAGCCCCGGCACGAAAAACCGGAGCTCCTTTTACCCGAAAGCGTCCATGCGCTCAGCTTCCCTGTAAATAGAGCTGAGCGGAATAGGCGGCGTTGGCGCCGTCCGACATCGCCGTCACGATCTGATAAAGCTGTTTCTTTCTCAGATCCCCCGCGGCGAAAACTCCCGGGATGCGCGTGACGCCGTTTTCATCCGCGTCGATGAACCCGCCCGAAAGCAACAGGTTACCATCGATCATCTTTGAGTTCGGCTCCATACCGACGGCGATAAAGACACCGTCGACAGGCAGATCGTCTCTCTCACCGCTTTTCGTGTCCTCAAGCTCTAAGCGTTCGACCTTCTGCGAACCGAGGATCCGGCGCACTTCCCTGTGGTATAGCACCGTGACGTTCGGCTTTCCGAAGATCTGTTTTTTCAGCGACTCCATGGCGGATAGCCGGTCGCCATGGTAAACCAGATCGACATGCCGGCAGATTTCGGAAAGCCCGGCGGCATATTCCGCAGCCGTATTTCCGCCTCCGACCACCGCCACGTCTTTGCCGCGAAAGAAGTTACCGTCGCAGGTCGCGCAGTAGGAAACACCCCGGCCTGAAAACTCTTCCTCTCCCGGGACGCCGAGCTTCCTGCGTTCGGAGCCGAGGGCAAGGATCAGCGCTTTCGCTTCATACTGGTTCGATCCCGTCACAACGGTTTTATATTTTCCATCCAGGCGAAGCGCCGTCGCCTCTTCCATCGCGGTCTTCACGCCCGAAGCCTCAACATGGGAGGCAAAATCGGCGGCAAGCTCCGCGCCGGAGATGTTCTTAAACCCCGGATAATTGTCGATCCTGTAGGTCAGGGCGGCCTGCCCGCCGAGAGAAAGCTTTTCAACGATAAGGGTGGAAAGGCCGGCTCTGGACGTGTAAATAGCCGACGTGAGCCCGGCGGGCCCGCCCCCCACCACAATAACATCAAACATGGAGTCAAAAATCCCCCATTCTTCCATCGCCGCCACCGCGCCGCAAAGAAACGGTCGGAAGGATCAACCGCGGATCGCCGTGGCCGCGCCTTTTCTGCCGCGAAGATTCAAAGGGCGGCCCGAATCACGGCGTCGAGCTCTTCCGGCGTAAAAGTCGGCTCGTATCTTCCCAGGACCGCGCCGTCGCGCCCGATGAGAAACTTGGTGAAATTCCATTTCACGCCGTCGCCCCCCAGGTTTTCCGGGTAATGCTCCTTTACGACGTTTTGAATTTTCCGCCCGCTTTCCTTATTCAATTCAAAGCCTTGAAACGGAGCCGATTTGGCAAGGAACTGAAAAAGCGGATGGGCGCTTTCCCCACGGACATCGATTTTCGAAAAGAGCGGAAAAGTGACTCCGTAATGAAGCCTGCAGAACGAGGAAATCTCCCGGTTGTCGCCCGGCTCCTGCGCGAGGAACTGGTTGGAGGGAAAGCCGAGGATCACGAAACCGCGGTCCTTATACTTCCGGTAAAGCTTCTCGAGCCCGTCGTATTGAGGGGTAAACCCGCATTTGCTCGCAGTATTGACGATCAGCAGAAGTTTTCCCTGATATGCGGAAAGCGACACCTGATCCCCTTTGATGTCGTTCACGGTATAATCATAGACGCCCATATTGACCATCCTTCCATTCTGTTTCAAATTGACGCCTTCTAAGGCACGTTTTCATGTCCGACGGAATCCGGCACGGTTCAAAGGACGAGTGTCGGCGGTGCATAAACCCTCGCGGCCAATTCCGAATCGAGCAGGTAAAGCCCCTTGGCGTCGCTGCCGAACAGGTCGTATCTCTTGAGAATGTCTTCCGTATTCTTTTCCTCTTCGCTTTGTTCCTTCACAAACCAATCGAGGAACTGCATCGTGCGAAAATCTTTTTGTTCATATGCGGCCGCATAAATGCGGTTGATGGACGCCGTTACTTTTTTCTCATGCTCGAACGCGGCGCTCGCCGGCTCCCGGAAATTCTGGAAAATAGGATTAGCCGCTTTGACGTCCTGTAAAACCACCTTCTCGTTGTTGTTCAAAAGATATTTGTCGAACAGCATGGCATGGTCGCGCTCTTCCTGTGTCTGGATGTAAAACCAGTTGGCAAAGCCGTTCAGGCTTTTATCCATGTAGTAGTTGTAGATGTCCAGATACAAATACGCGGAATACCATTCCATGTTCACTTGGTCGTTCAGCAATGAAACTAGTTGTTTATGAAGCAATGACGACATCTCCTTTTCATGATTCCGTTAAAACATAGGTTGGCGTGCCGCCGCCTTCTGGGACCGGAGCAGCGGGATTTCACAATCCCCCATGCGGCGAAAATCAGCAGCAGTCACTTCCGATCCCCTTTCGCAGAATCAATTCATATTGGCCGGCTGCATGGGCATTCCGGCAATCGCCGCAACGATCAACGGATCTTTCCGTGTCTAAAGTATACCATTTTTGTGTACTTAAATCAAGCCCGCACCCGAGAAAGTTTTTCGTCAGGCCCGACGGCGCCTTTCTCCGCTTTCATAAAACAAGTTGATCTCATCCGCCGACTGAAAATCCGGAAACCCCTTGCAGGCAAGCCTGCCAATATTGAATTTGCTTTCCCGTTATGATAAGATATAATATATTTTAGGCATACTATTTACGGAATAGCAAAGGCAATTTCCGTCTGCTGCCCGGCACTCATCATTGCGCTGGATAAGCTGAAAGACCTTCCATGCGCCTTAGAGACCGGAAAGAATCAATAAAAATCATAAGGGAGGAATCAGCATGCGAGTGATTATCGTCGGATGCGGCAAACTGGGTTCCGGGCTTGCAAAGGCACTGACTCGAAAAGGGAATCAGGTCACGATCATCGACAAAGATCCCAATGCGTTTGAACTGCTCGACAAAGATTTCCAGGGCACAAAAATCGTCGGGGTCGGGTTCGACCGCGACATTCTGGAACAGGCGAATATCCGCCGCGCGGACGCGATCATCTCCTGCAGCAAAAGCGACGAAGCCAACGCCCTGATCGGCAAGCTGGCGCGGGACATTTACCACGTTCCCCGCGTCATTTCGCGCCTCTACGATCCAAGGCGCGCGGAGATCTACCGCAGCCTCGGCATTCAGACGCTCTCCACCACCACCTGGGGCGTAGAGCGCGCCATGGAAATGCTCAGCTATGAAAAGCTTGACAGTGTTCTGAGCATCGGCGATAGCCAGGTCGAGATCGTCCGGGTGGAAACGCCCGCTCTTCTGGTTGACCGCACCGTCAACGAGCTGACCGTATACGGGGAGATCCGCGTTTTTGCCATCAGCCGGAACAACAAGGTTTTTCTTCCGTCGCAGGGCACGGTTCTGCACCGGAACGATGTTATTTACATCGCCGTGCTCGCCTCTTCCACAGACCGCCTGAAAGCCCTGCTGGGCCTAAACTGAAAGGGAGGGATACCAAATGAACGTCATTATCATCGGCGGCGGCTACACCGGCGTCTACCTCGCAAATCTGCTGCTTGAAAACCACTGCTCCGTAAAAATCGTCGAATCCCGCAAAAGCGTTCTTGCAAAACTGCAGAAGGATATACCATCCGAATATATTGTCAACGGAAGCGGCACGGACCCCAACCTGTTGGAATCCATCGGGATCTCCGCCGCCGACGTGTTCGTATCCGTCACCGCCAAGGATGAAGTCAACCTTGTCGCTTCCACCATCGCAAAATTCGAGTTCGGCGTCCCGAATGTGATCGCCCGGATCAACAACCCGAAAAACGCGTGGCTGTTCAATCCCACCATGGGCGTCGACAGCGGCGTGAACCAGGCCGACCTGATGGCGCACCTTATCCTTGAGGGCATCGACATGAAGAACATGATGACGCTGCTCAAGATCAACAGAGGCGACACCTCCATTATTCAGGTCCGCGTCGCCTCGAATGCGAAGGCCGCCGGAAAACACATCCGCGAGCTCAGCATCCCGGAAAAGGCCATCATCATCTCCGTTCTCCGCGGCGAAAAAAGCTTCATCCCCCGGGGCGATACCGTCATTCAGGCCGGCGACGACGTGCTGGCCCTCGTCGACAAGCAGGCGCAGACCATACTGGAAGGCCTGTTTGTTTCCTGACTGCGGCTCCCGGCTCTCTCCCTTTCCCCATAAATAAGAGAAAAACAACATGAAACGGCAAAACCAACCGCCGGACGAGGACGGTTGGTTTTGCCGTATTTCTTGATTTATTACCAATCGAAAGCTGAAACGGAGGTCCGGCGGCAGGGAAATTCCGCCGCATCCGGCCGTTCAGATCATCTTTTCAAAATCGCTTTCGGAGATCACCGCGACACCGAGCTGATTCGCCTTGGCAAGCTTGCCGCCGGCATCCTCGCCGGCCAGGACGTAGCTCGTTTTTCTCGAGACGCTCCCGCTTACCCTGCCGCCGTATTTTTCAATGATCGCCGTCGCCTGCGCGCGCGTTAAAGTGGGCAGCGTCCCGGTCAGGACAAAGGTTTTTCCGGAAAAGCGGCTGTCGCCGGAAACAGGCGCCGCAGCCTCCATATTGACGCCGGCGTCGCGCAGGCGTCCGATCAAGTGGGCGGTGTTCGGGAGATCGAAGAACCGCCGCACGCTTTTCGCCATAATCCCGCCGAACCCGTCAATGGAAACGATCTCCTGCTCCCCCGCCTGAAAAACGGCATCGACCGTCCCGAAGCGCGCCGCAAGCAGCTTGGCCGCTTTCAGCCCGATATGCGGGATGCCGAGCGCATACAGCAGGCGGTAAAGGTCGTTTCGCCGCGAGCGAGCGATCGCGTTCAGCAGGTTCTCCGACGACTTCCGCCCCATGCGCTCAAGTTCCGTCAGCTGCGCGAGCGTCAGGCCGTAAAGGTCCGCCGGCGAGCGGACCAGGCCTCCGGAGACAAGATGATCCAGAACGGCGGGGCCCAGGCCGTCGATATCCATGGCGTCCCGCGAGCAAAAATGGATCAGGTGCCGCAGGAGCTGCGCGGGGCATTCCGGATTCGTGCAGCGCGTCGCGGCTTCCCCTTCTTCCCTGACGACCGGCACGCCGCAGGACGGGCAAACCGCGGGCATGCGGAACGGTTCCGATCCCTCCGCATGGCAGACGACGGAAACGACCTCCGGTATGATCTCACCGGCTTTCCGCAGAATGACGGTATCTCCGATGCGAATATCCTTCTGCGCAATAAAATCCTCGTTATGCAGGGTCGCGCGGCTTACCGTCGTGCCGGCAAGCGTGACCGGCTCAAAAACTCCCGTGGGCGTGAGCACGCCGGTGCGCCCGACCTTCACCTCGATATTGAGCAGCTTCGTCCGCCTCTCTTCGGGCGGATACTTGAACGCCTCCGCCCAGCGCGGGAATTTCGCCGTGCTGCCCAGGGTTTCCCGCTGCGCGAAGGAATTCACTTTCACGACGGCTCCGTCGATGGAGTAATCCAATGAGCCGCGCATCTCACCGATGCGCCGGATTTCGGCAACGACCTCGCCGATGGTCCGGCAAGGGGTGAAAAACGGCGGCACGGCAAAGCCAAGCTCCCTTAGAAATTGCAGCGCCTGGTCGTGATATTGGAGTTCCATTCCGTTCACCCGCTGCACGTTGAACACAAAAATATCCAGCCTGCGCGCGGCGGTAATGGCTGCGTCCTTCTGCCGGAGGGAACCGGCTGCGGCGTTGCGCGGATTTTTGAACGGCTTTTCGCCGTTCAGCTCCTGCCGGGCGGAAAGCTCGAAAAAGACCTTATGGGACATATAGACTTCGCCGCGAACTTCCAAAAACGGAAGCGGCTCTTTCAAACGCTTCGGAACGGAACGGATCGTGCGGATATTCTCCGTGATGTCTTCCCCCACCAGTCCGTCTCCGCGCGTCGAGCCGCGCACCAGCAGGCCGTCCCGGTATTCAACGGAAACGGAAAGGCCGTCGAATTTCGGCTCCACGATATAAACGACCGAGTCTCCAACGGCCGCGCGGACACGGCGGTCGAACTCCACAAGCTCCTGCTCCGAAAAGGAATCGTGCAGGCTTTCCATCGGCACCGTATGCGTCACGGGCGAAAACTTCGCCAGCGCATGGCCGCCGACAGACTGTGTCGGGGAATCCGGCGTGACGAGCTCCGGAAACTCGGCTTCCAGGTTTTCCAGCCGGCGGTAAAGCGCGTCGTACGCCGCGTCGTCAATTTCAGGCGCATCCTCGTCGTAGTATTTTTTGTTGTGATACCGGATCTGCGCCGCCAGATCAGCCGCCTGTTTTTTCGCTTCCTCGAAATTCATTTTCCGAACAGCCTCTCCTGTTATTTCTGCTGTGCCACGACGGCCGGAACCGTTCCGACGATCACCGTTTCGGCGACAAGCACATTGGTTTTTACGTCCGCAGTCGCCCGCATGCCGGGCAAAAAGGTGTAAACGCTCGCCGATATGTCAAGCATCATGCGGTGCCGCGTCTGATTGTAGCCGGCAGACTCAAACGA
>ENA-UOOK01005881-UOOK01005881.1-fermentation-metagenome-genome-assembly--contig:-NODE-5881-length-12091-cov-5.374045_pt1 | contig 12091 bp, 10 predicted proteins | sample MGYA00245777_ERZ724023 | MGnify/ENA primary metagenome ERZ724023 (study PRJEB28704, sample SAMN03018312) | fermentation metagenome | biome: anthropogenic terrestrial biome; feature: soil; material... | reverse complement strand
GCTGGTTGTTAAAAGATTGCGCGAATTAGGACTGACCGAGATCATCATCTGGAATAACTGTGCCAAGCCCATTCCCGCCGCGACCCGCAACCTCCATTCCAAAAAGAACATTGGAGCGTTAGGCAGGTATTATGCGGCTTTAGACGCCTCACGGCCATACATCTTAATGGTTGACGATGATGTATTACTTACTAAGAAAGGTTTGAATACTCTTTTAAAATATGCGGCCCGTTATCCGGCGGTGGTCCAAGCCGGATTAATTTTTGGTTCGCCCTTTAAGAAAAAGTACCGGCGGACCAAATATTTATCTGATCAAGTAAAAGCTCCTAAAAAAATTGATGTGGCTATTTCCAACCGAGGGTTAATCTTCAAAAAAGAACTTTGTGGGCCCATTCTTGCTCACTGGGCCTGGGGTTCTCTGAAGGCGGTTGATAAGGGCTTTATCACTACCGATATTCCGGTAAGTTGCGCGATCCTTGACTTAACAGGCCAACACCCGGTGGTAGTCCCGGTCAACGGCAGTGGCTACTTTGATCTTCCGGATGAAGCTCCTGAAAAAGCTTCGCGTAATCAAAAAAACTTTTACGAGGAAAGGACCAAAATGCTCAAATGGCTTGTCAATAAAGGATGGAAGCTTTTGGGCGATTCGGGGAAAAATGGCGGCTAACAGATCACTTGCCCTTTAAACGGGTAACCGCCATCCTTTGCAGTCAATTGTTTATGCCCTACAACGCTCAGCTAATTCCCTTTTTGGGATAGGGTTACTTTTAGGCTATCATTATCCGGGGTTTATTGGAGGATATTATGGATCGAAAAAAAAGAGAGAAAGCGCATCTCAAAGATATCTGCGCGGTATTGTGCAATTACGCCCGTCCTAAAAGCGCCAGGGCTTGTGTCAGACGTTTGCTTAAGTTAGGCCTTACTGAAGTCGTCGTTTGGAATAACGGCGCTAAACCAATTCCGGAAGCGACGCAGAATATTTTCAATTCCGAAAATATCGGGCCAATGGGCAAACATCTCGGGGCTTTAAACACAACCAAACCTTATGTGTTAATCATTGATGATGATTATTTATTAACCAAAGCAGGTTTGGACGCTCTACGCAAATGGGTCTTGCGTTATCCGGCAGTAGCGCAACAAGGCAGTAAGTTTAAACCTCCTTTCAACAATTATAGCAAAAGAGATTTGTATCTATCCCAAAGAATAAAAGCTCCGCAAAAAGTGGATCTGGTGATGCCCAATAAGGGAATGATGCTTAAAGCCGACTTGTATAAGCTCATTCCCCACCATTGGGCTTGGGGAGCGCTAAAAGTTTTAAGTCCGAATATTTTTACCACCGATCTTTCCGCCAGTTGCGCTATTTGGGACTTAACGAAGAAGCATCCCGCCATCGTACCCGTAGCCAATGGTTTCGAAAGACTACATGATGAAGCTCCCCAAAAAGCCTTACGCCGCCAGAAGAATATCTTTCGTGAAAAATCTAAAATTTTACGCTGGTTGGTGTCCCATGGGTGGAGGTTGATGAACGGCAAGTAGGTGAAAGTTAAAAGTCGCAAGTCGCAAGTCACAAGTCAAAAGTTGAAAGTTGAAAGTATGTTCACTTGAGTCTTTGGACATTCGACATTCGACTTTAGACTTTGTAGTTTCGACATTCGACATTCGACTTTGGATATTCGACTTTAGACTTTAGACTTTGGATATTCGACTCGAAAAAAGAGGGGATTTGAAAATGGATCAAGAAATTATCGCTAAGCTTATTAAGCGTCACAAAGCATTGAATTCGGTCGATCAAATCCAACCTTTACATAAAGGACAATCGCCTGAAAAAAAATACATCCTACTCATTGATAACCAGGAAAAATTCATCTTGCGAATGGCAAAGAAGGGACGATTTCATAAGTATCAAAGAATGTTCGATATTATTCGTCATTTTCATAAAAAAGGAGTTAAATGTTTGAAACCGGTTGCTTTTAACAAAATAGCCGACCGTAAATATTGTTATACGGTTTTCGAATATCTCGAAGGAAAATCCAGCGAATCAATTCTGCCTTATTTATCAAAGAATGAACAATTAGAGATCGGAATCGCCGCCGGCGCCGAATTAAAGAAACTGCATAAATTAAAATGCCCTAAAACGCGCCGCGATTGGTTTGACAAAAGGCACCCCCAATTCTTGGTGGATTTAAAAGCCTTCAAGAAGCTAAATCTGACATTTTATAAAGAGAATTATGTTTTGGATTATATCAATACCCACCTTGAGTTGATGAAAGGAAGGCCCTACCGGTTTTTGCACTATGATTACGGAGTACGCAACATCATCATTCATAATAACCAATTTAACGGAATCATTGATTTCAACGGCTATAAATGGGGCGACCCGATCCATGATTTTTACAAGCTGCCTTGGGGGAGCAAGAGCTGCAGCATCCCGTTTGTCACCGGCGAGCTAATCGGTTATTGCGGCGGGCGGCCGTCCGAAACTTTCTGGGAGCTGTATAATCTGTATGTGATGCTGAATTTGCACCGCAGATTGGCCTGGGCTTATCTGAAGCGGCCTTCAAGGCTGCCGTCGCGATTGAAAACAATTGAGGAAATTGTGAAAGAACATGATTTGAGATCGAACAAAGCGCCGTCTTGGTTTAAGTACTGAGCCTAGTTAAACTATTTTCAGTTCGCGATAAATCACCATTAATTTATCGCGGTAACTTTCGTAATTAAACAGCTGAACCACTCTTTGCCGGGCTTTTTCACCCATGGAATGACAAAGTTCGGGATTATTCAACAGTTGTAAGATTGTTTCGGCTAAACTATTCGGGGCGACACTTAAAGGCGGTTGTAGGGTTTTGGTTCTCCCACTCAAAACAAACAAAGGAATATGCTTGTTTGGGGTAACCGGCACTACCGGGTCAATTAAGATTCCAGTTTCATGGTCAATTATGATCTCCGGAATGCCATCCACATTTGTTGCAATACAAGGCTTCTTAAAGTAGCCGGCTTCAGCCAGGACATTGCCAAATGGTTCCCAGATGGATGGTAGGATTAAAATCTCCGCTGAAGCCAAGAAATTCCCGATCTCCTTTCGAGCTCCCCAAAATTTTACGAATTTTGTTATTCCCAGTTGTTTAGTTAATGCGATAAGGTCTTTTTGTAATGAGCCGTCACCTACAATCCAAAACTTCACCTTTCCTTCTTTATTTCTAATTATACTGGGCGCCGCTTTTAGTAATGAATCGAACCCTTTTTGCGGTTCCAATCGTCCAATGGCTAAAACTACTTTTTTACCGTCGGGACTGGGTATGGGATTGACCGGTTTAATCCGTTTGAAGTTAATCCCATTGTAAATGGTGACTATTTTATTCAAGTCTATTTTTAAACGTTGATTCAGCATAAAGCGGCTGGCCTCGGAGACGGAAACAATTCGATCTACATATTGATACTCATTAAAAATAAAATCAACAGCTGATGATTTATATTGCCACGCCAACCCATGATCATGCGCAATGATCCCTTTTACTCCGTTTTCCTTTAATGCTCTCGCTTGGGCTATACCCCAGTGAAAATGAACCAGATCAGCTTGACACCGTAAGGCGACTTGAACAATTTCTTTGTACCACCTATATCTGAAACCCGCTTGGTAAAAAGGAATTTGGCGCTTGTGAAATTGTTGCGCCCAATATTTCAGGACGGGATAAGGGGAGAAAACATGAAACTTAAAACCTTTTGCCGGTTTTCTTAAAAAATCACCCAGGATATTTTCGATTCCGCCCATTGTGTAAAAAGAAGCAACATGTAAAATATTTACTGTTTTCATTAGTATATTCGCTATAGCCCTTCCTAAGATAAGTACATTGCTTGATTCATCATATGTGAGTAATGACTTCAATTTGCTATGCGAGAATAATAAAAGAAGTGACAAAATAATAATATTATGAGCATATTTCAGATGTCCATTTTCAATACTGCCGACATAAACTTTATTTAACAGACTGATCAGATTATAAGTCGAGTCATCAAAAATTATTAATCATTAAATTCTCACAATAGATGGTGATCTTATTTAGTAACTAACATTTTTGGGCCTCTTTAAAGGATTGGAGGGTTTTCAATGAAGGTGAGTATTGTGGTGGTAAGTCATAATTCGCTCAATCTATTGAAAGATTGCTTGGATCATATTGAAAAACATACAAATTGCCCTTACGAATTAATTATTGTCGATAACACATCCCGAGACGGTACTCAAAAATGGTTGAAAAGTTGGCGGAAGCTAAAACATTCGCAAAATGTTCAACAACTAAAGATTATTTATAACGAGAAAAACCGGTTTTGGCCGGGTGCGGTTAATCAAGGGATCAAGCATTCTAAGGGTAAATATATTGCTTTAGTAAACTCTGATGTAGTAGTTACGGTTAATTGGTTGCCCAATCTGCTAAAGCTGTTTAAAGAATTACCCCTGGCTGCAGGAATAGCCCCATTAATGGGCGGAATCCCTAATTATTCTTACAATGACCAAGATTATCGGACCCATTTCGGAGAACTTCCCGTTAAGTATCCGCCTGATAAAGAATTACAAGAATTCTCCGCCGGATTCCATCAAAAATATGCCGGAAGCTATCTGGAAACTAAAATTTTATGTTCCGCATGCATGGTCATTAAAAGAGAAGTTCTACCGGAAGTTGGAGGGTGGGATGAAAACTTTAAACTCCGGGGGGATGATTGGGAATGGTGTTTGAGGGCCAGGTCCTTTGGTTATCGGATTTATGCGGCTGTCGATACTTTGGTTGTCCATTATGGGGTGGGGTCAATCAAAACAATGAAATCCGAAACGAGAAAAAAGCTAATGGATCGGGACTTCAATTATTGGGTAAACGTGCTATATAAATATCAAAACCCGGCGACGATGCCTGAAAAGTTACTAACCATGGATCAGATCAGATATCAAAAAGTCCCCTTTTTGGATGTCAGTCACCTTTGCCCTGAAATCATCCAATTAATGACTTGGGATGATGTTTTTATCAATAAATATCCGTTCTTGTTCTCCGGGGAATCGAAAATTATTGCTAATCCAAATTAGAGGTAATCTTTTAGGAAATAAGCCCGTTTAAGATTTTTTCGATTCAATATTTTTAGGGCAAATTCTACGTAACAGTGTTACCATGATAGCATCTAGGATCTTCATTAAAAATAATTCTTTGTGGTATCAATGATTGAGAAAAGGATAAGCCTATTTGGGTTATTTTATAGTCTTTTCTTGCTTTCCTTAGGAATTAATCCTTTAAATGTCTTCCAGCCCTGCGGATTGGAGTTAAAAACGGGAGTATATTTATTTCCCCAGCGTTTTAAAGTGTCGAATAAAATCCAGTCTAAAGCTTTCCGGTAAATTTCTTTTTGATTGGTTAAATTGTCGAGATGCTTATTGTAAATATAAAGGACTTTGTCAATCCAATGAAAACGGTAGCGCTCGATCAGTCGCGTTAAAACTCGAACATCCTCACCGTAGCGACCTTGATAAGGATCATCCGTTGGCCAGCCTCCGATGGCTTTTAAGGCCGAAGTACGGTAAAAACGCGGCCGTATGGTTTGTTTGGCTGATAAAAAATGATACCGGTCCCGATAAAAGCGGCCGCTCCTCAAAATAGTCTTGGTGATTGCTCCTTGATGATCGTAGCTTGTTTTCAGATAATTACCGTAAAATACCGCAACATCTTCCGGTTCTTTTTGGGCGGCCTTGAACAAGACCTCAAGAGTGATGGGGAGAAATAAATCATCGCTGTCCAGCTGGACCAGATAAGTGGTGTCGATTTGGTCCAAACCGATATTTAACGCCCGGGATTGACCGAGATTGGTTGGGTTATAAATGATGGTGACGGGTGTGTTCTTGGGGATGATATTTTTTACTACTTCTATGGTATTATCGGTCGAGCCGTCATCTACTAAAAGAATTTTCCATTGGTGGTAGGTTTGGTTTAAAACGCTGTAGATAGCTTGACAAATATAATGCGCCCGGTTATAGGTTGGAATTAAAACCGTTACTTCAGTCTGCACCAGATTCACCACCCATTTTAGCTTTAATCATTCGATTTTCAATTTGTGCTTCAACCAATTGCTGGTGTTCTTCAATCCTTTTTTTAAACCGGTGGCCGGTTCCCAACCGGACAATTTGATAATCCTGCCGAGATCGGGGGTTCTAACCATCGGTTCAAATTGATATCTTTCTACAAAGGTATAGCCTTGGGATTGGTTATCCAGTATTTCATTGATTAACTGGGCTAAGTCCAGGATTCGAGTTTGTTGTCTGTTGCCGATGTTGATTACTTCGGGTGGCAACTCCATTTTAAGTAGTAAACAAAGAGCTCCCAAGAAATCATCGATGTAACAAAAAGTCCGGATTTGGGTCCCGTCGCCGTTAATTTGCAGGGGCTCCTTTTTAAGGGCCCAAGTGATGAAGTTGGGAATCACGCGCCCGTAATTGGTCTTGACGTCCATATTCGGCCCGTAAACATTAAAAGGCCTGACGATCGTATATTTTATTCCATGATTACTGCAGAGATGTCTGGTTAACTCTTCGCCGAAACACTTACCTACCGCATAAGGACTACGCGGTTTACCCAAGATCAAGCGGCTGACGGTATCTTCCTCACTAAGACCCCGATATGGCATACAGTCATAAACCCCATAAACTTCCGAACTTGAAAAGTAAAGATAACCCGCTTTATTTCTGCGGGCAATTTCGATAAGGTTCTTAACCCCATCGGAATTGACGGCCAAAGTATCAATTGGTTTTTTTTCATAATCGATCGGGTTGGCTATGGCAGCCAAGTGGCAAACTAAATCGAAATCTTCTTTTAATTTTGGAATAGTCTGAGAAATATCGGTTTCAATTACTTTCAACCTCGGATCGTCCCTTACGTCGGCTAAATTAGTTAGACTCCCGGTGGAAAAATTATCGAGAACCATGATTTTTTTAGTCTGTTTCAAGGCGAGTAACTTTTTGACGAAATGACTACCAAGGAAACCGGCACCACCGGCTATTAAAAACCTTTTGTGTTTAAAAGTATTATTTAGCACGGTATTGCCTCCTTACAAGTCCCGACTTGTTATTTTTGTTTCAAATTGATAAGGCGCCAATGATTAGTACATAAACCTGGTTAAAAATTTTTCGGCGATTAATTATTTTTTTCTTCTTTAAAGCGTAAAAAACACCGAATCTTAATATAGTTTACGTTATCTTTAGCTTAATGTGTTTATGATCCAAGCATTTTAAGGGTTACCTTCTTAGTCGCGTGTGATTAGAGTCTAATTGGACTAAACGTGTCCCGGAATGGCAATCGATTATTACTAAATTAGCGATTCGTTTTGGCGAGCGGGTGAGCTTAAACTTATCATAATAAATTGGAGTTTACACAAAAAAATTGACAGCCCCTGCTTTTTGGAAAAACAATGTTGATAATGGAATAAGTAACCTGGTTTGTTAAACTTCGATCCGGCAAGTAAACTTGCCAGTCGCCCAAAAGTGTAAATATTTAACATAGCATTGGTATGATAACGTCGCTTGCACCTTGAAACCTTAATAATAAATGATAAATCCACTTGAAACGGCCATTATGTCTGCTTTTGTGGAACAGCAAATCAAGCCAGCGCTTAAAACGATTGACTTTTGTTAGACTGTGGTGATTTGGACTTTTTTTAAACCGCTACCGGTGAAAGCCTGAATGTCTTGAGTCTGTGCCGAATATGCTCCACCAACTTTTTTAGAAATTCATCCGCAGGAAAGCTGATATGCCTGTATTTGCCACTACCAATCACATTGCCGGAAACCCTGTAAAAGATCATTCGAAGGGTTTTGATTTCATGGTGATGCACATAATCCGGCATAACGTGCCGCTTGAAAAAGTTTTGCAGGTTGTAGGCCAACATCTTGATAAGCAGGAATAACTCATTGCATTTCTTATTTTGCTGGCTGTTTTGGTCAAACGCAAAACCTTCCTTGAGTTCATCAATGTTATTCTCTATGTCGCAGCGCTGATTGTATTCATTGAAGATCTCTTCCGGCGTCAGGTAGTCATTATTAGTAACAATAGCTTGATATTCATACCTGAACCAATCGCCATCTAGAGTAAGTTGGCCATTGGGCGCTTCTAACAGTTTCTTACGTATCAGTATAAATCGGCGGGCTTTTTTCCAAGACGGCAATGGTACAGTGATTTCTGTGACTGAGAAGATTTTATCAATCTCCTGCCACGGAAACTTCGAATTGTTCTGATTGACATAGTCAATGATTTTATGGACGGAGTTATACATTTTGACTTTGGCGACATACTCAATATTGTCATTTTCCCATTGTTCAAAGTTGTCTTGGTCAAAGCCGCCACGGTCAATTCGGACACGTTTGATAATCCAGCTTTTTGGCAGAATTGCTTTACAATACTGATAAAACCTGATAAATCCTTGGTTAAGATGATTTCGGCCATTTTCAAGCGTAACATTGAGCACTTCATCCGTACCGGCGATGACGCCGATTTTTTCCTTGAAGGACGGACGGCCTTTGTAACGCGAATTGTATCCAATGCCGCTACCTTCCTGATGTCCAAAGACAGTCACGACAGTATCATCAAAATTCAGCATAATTTCACGAGGCGCTTCAGTTAAAGCTTGGATTTCCAGGGCCTTTTTATTTGCCCGACGAAGTTGGGTGACAGTCCTTTTAGGAAGATCAAGCAACAGGTCACGACAAACCTTTTCACTGGGAACTTTATCGCCCATAATGTCACAAAAAACCTTATCTTTACGGAGCATATCCATGTGTGTAAATCGGGAGTATCCCAAAACAGTAGCGTCGATCATGAAATTAATGATGTCTACTGGATTGAATGTACTGTTATGGTGCTTCTCATAGGTAATGCAGTTGTCAAGAATTTCGGGGAGGCCTATTTCTTCTAGAAAAGCTTGAAAGTATGTGATGCTGAGGTTTCCCGATACCGTGTCGTTATCGAAGGTGGCTTTGGTATTAAGGCTAGAAAAACTATTTCTTTTTTGGTAATTAAGTGCTAAACTCATTTTAAGGGATTTCTCCTTTCGGGTGTGTTTTTGCTAGCACTTAAATTATACCTAAAAAGGAGCTTAATCCCTATATTTTTACCATTTTTAATGGTGAAAATTTTATACCGATATTTTGTTGTCAAGGTGCGTTAATTCTAATGTTTGATGTTTTACTTGCCGGATTCAAGTTTAAATCCGTATTTAATTTGCGAAGTTTATTCTTCAATCCTTTCAATCGCCATTCCGATATCAGAACGAAGGTAAAAAAAACCACTATGATTATGGCCGTAATTAACGCCCAATATAAGTAGTGGTTTAAAGGACTATATAAAACGGTAATAAAATTCAATAAGACATATACCAGGGCGATGATTAAAAATAAACCGAGAACGTACTTGATTTTTAATTTCGACATGATGTTTCTCCAATAAAATCTACACACCACAATAATCCGTTTCTTATACTTCGCCTAATCATTTAAAAATCCTGCCTAAACACGATTTGCCGCTATATTTACGCCGATGATCCCTCCAAAAGTCCCAATAAATGCGCTAATTAAAGACTTAGTAAGGTAAACCCCCCAATAAACGGTGTCTCCAATAATAAAAGCCAAAATCAATAACCAAACCGAACTAAGAATACCAGTGCCAAGCCCGGTCAACCATCCTTGTTCGCGACTTCGAAAACCGGCCAGAATGGAACCGATTGTTACGCCGAAATAAGTTAAAACTAAAAATAAATTTTCCGACCAATAAACCGTTCCAGTCCATCCGAATTCGGTCAACAAGGCAATAATCAGCGCTAAAACAGTCACAATACCTATGACCAAGATACTCCCGTAAATAATCGAACGAAAAGGAAAGGAATTTTCGTTTTGGATCATTAGCAGCCACCCCCTAGTTTTTATTAAAACTTATGGGATGACTTTTGAAAATATGACTTGCGCGAGGTTTCCGATTCGCCCAATTTGACTGTTGATTTTTTAAGCAATCTTTTCATCTATACCAAGATAATGAGACAGCTTGATTAATTAAAACAGTGAAATAGTCATATTTTCCGAGTTATAGGCGAAATTCAAACTCAATAAGCTTCGAATAGTATGAAGCGGGAAATAGATCTCATCATTTAAAACGATTGGCTCAAAAGGCAGCGTAATTTTACTTAACCCGTCTATTGAAACATAATTGAGTTCATTTTTAGCAATTTTAATGGTCCGTTCATTGGTTACAATTGAAAAAGTTTGAGTCGTTTCATTAAAGAAAACTTCAAAACCGAAATAATTAGCTAAAGCTCTCGGGGGTATATAAATTTGATTACCAAAACTAAGAGAGTTAGGCTCCAATAGATACTGTTCGTTCTGGAAAATAATTCGAAGTGGAATTGATTGATAAGAGTTTAACTCAATTACTTTTCGATTTGAACTCCAAAAAAGCGCCTGTTCCTGATGGGGTTGAATAATTTGCCTGATTCTACCGGTGTTGTTGCTTAGTTTTTCAACCCATTTACGGTTTTTAGAATCAAACTGAAGAGCCTTTAATTCACCGGCAGTGTTCGCGGCAATTAAAACTTTATGATTTTCTTTAGTGATAAAAGTTAGCTTTTCAATAATACAACTAAAATCGGAAAACTGTCCTTCAAATTGAAATTGATTCTCATTTTTTCCTAAGACATATAAAATTTTTTGAGAGGTACTAAAGATTACTTCTAATTGTTGGTCATTATCCCAATCTCCGACGGTTAAACCAAGAATTTTCCCCCATGGATAATTCTCCCAGACTGATACCACCGCATTGTTTTCGATTTTCAGAACTGCGATTCCACCGGATTTGTAAACAACTAAAATTTCATCAACTAAATCATTGTCAATATCAACTACGATAGCTTCATTAATCGGTCTCCAAGTACCAGGACTCTTCCAAACCAGATCTAAGGAGTTGAGCGAAGATTTCAAAAGAAATAAATAACCTTCATCGTTTTGAACCAATAATTCTTGGACCCCGACTTTTGAAAAGCTTCCGATGATAATCTTGTTAATTGTGGACCAGACATGTTTTCCATAGCTAAGTATGTTCCATTGGTCATCTTTCCAAGTGTATAGATAAATCAGCCCCGGATCTTCAGTACCGGCTATTATTTCTGGCACATTATCGCCATTTAAATCTTTGATTTCAAAGGTCGTTAGATTAATATCATGAGGCCCGAACCGTTGGAGCTCGGTCCATTTTGTCCCGCTTTCTTTAAAATAAAGAATTTTACCTTTAATAATCGACAATGCGTTTAATTTTCCATCTTTGAGCAAGAGCTGGGTGTTATATGGGGCTAATTCCAATGGCGAATGGATTTTGAAGTCGAAAATCAAGTCTTCATTCGCAGCAAACGCATTGACGCTCAGTAACGGAATATGTAATAAGAATATGAAAAAAACTTGTCTAAGCCGATTCAAATAACACATTGAGTACTCTCCTTAACATGGGACTGAAAGGTTAAATAGCTAATTACTTTTAGAGTTCAATTGTATATTTCAATCAATTAATGAATTATCCTCTTTAAATATTTAAAGACTCTAAATCGAACCCGAAAAAAACAAAAAAGTTTGTGTAAAAATTTTTACACAAACTAATTTTTCTGGTCGGGCAGGCGGGATTTGAACCCACGGCCCCCACCACCCCAAGGTGGTGCGCTACCAAGCTGCGCTACTGCCCGTATTGACAAAGTGTATTGTATCATTTCTTTAGTTACGAGTCAATAGCTAGTTTTTTTCATTTGTCACAGTTATTCTTATTTAAGATCAAACCGGATCTACCCGGCGACTTTTTAAGACATTGCCAAATTGATCTACGGTAATCTCTAAGCGATGCATAAAATCGCCTAAGGAAGCCAGTTTCGATACGCTTTCAAGCCGCATAAAATCTGCCAGCATCGTATCTAACATTTTATAGACCCCAGCCAATTCAGCCTCACGTTTATGTAATTTTTCCTGATTAGCTTTAATCGATTTTTGGAGCCCATCATTTTCTGCAATTAATTTTTGAATCTCTTCCATTAAACGATCTTC
>ENA-UOOK01005880-UOOK01005880.1-fermentation-metagenome-genome-assembly--contig:-NODE-5880-length-12091-cov-5.582004_pt1 | contig 12091 bp, 11 predicted proteins | sample MGYA00245777_ERZ724023 | MGnify/ENA primary metagenome ERZ724023 (study PRJEB28704, sample SAMN03018312) | fermentation metagenome | biome: anthropogenic terrestrial biome; feature: soil; material... | reverse complement strand
GCAATTACCACACCAAGATCTGATGTTCAGTATGTTGCCACAGAGTACGGTTGTATAAATCTAAAGGATCTGAATATGTCGGACAGGGTAAGAGCAATGATTAGCCTTGCCCACCCGGATTTCAGGGATAGGCTCAGCGAAGATGCCAAAAAGTATAATCTTATTAATTTATAAATATTAATCTATGTACACTAAAAAATAAGGGCTCCTTAAAAGAAGCCTTTATTTTTTAAATATGTTTTTAATCCCTTATATTCCTAAGAAGATACATGCAGCTGTTGCCACCACGGTTACAAAGGCGGGAATTAAAACTGAAATAACAAACACATGGCGGTATCCCATCTTGTGTGTCAATCCGAGTTGCTGAAACACCAGGAAAAGACCTGCCGAATGCGGTAATGTATCAAGGCTTCCTGCTGATACTGACATCAAACGATGCAGAACCTGTAAATTACATCCGCTGCTGATAAAATAATCTCCCAGAGATGTCAGAGTAAGACGAAGACCGCCGGAGGAAGACCCGGTAATTCCGGAAATAATAGCAGTTGCAAGAGTTCCTTTGACATAGGGATGCAAATTTAAGCCCAGAAGCCACTGAACAATTTGCTGATAAGCATCTGTAGTCTGAACGACAGCACCAAAAGAAACAACTGCCGCAAGGCCGCCGATTGCCGCAACTCCGCCGGCTAATCCGTTATTTAGCAATGAAATTAAGCTTTTACCCTTAAACTTGTCAAGGTTTATCAGGTAGCAAAGTACCGTGCCAACCAGCATGGCACCAACCGTAAGCATGGCAGAGTTTGAAATAAACTGGCCTCCGATTATGATAATAAGTAATAACGCAATTATAGGAGCAAATGCTTTGCCTGTAGAAGGTAATAAAGTTCGATCAGATACTTCATATTTAGAAGCATCCATACCTTCCGGAAAACTCCAGGACTCTCCAAGCTGATGCGCTTTGCGCTCCTGGCTCATACAGTATACATAAGAAGGGATGAACAGACCGATGGAACAGATAATACTAAAAATGGGTGCAGCTGTCATAGTCGTACCTAAAAATTGCGTAGGGATTATGTTGGTCAGCTGTGGAGTTCCGGGCAGTGCAGTCATGGTGTATGTGGAAGAACCCATTACAAAGCACGCCGCAGTCAGATGGCGCGGAAGATTTGCTTCCTTAAACAGCATGAACATTATGGGACCTACTGCAAAAATAGCAACAAAAAGGCTGACACCACCGTAAGTTAATACAGAAACAATCAATACGCTGACTAAAATAACACGTTTTGCACCGAACCAGTCAATCAATTTATGCCCGATTGCAGTTGCACTTCCTGATTCATCCATGAACTTTGCATACAGGGCAGAGAAAGAGAAAATCAAAAAATAACTTGTATAGGTACCTGCATAGCCTGCCATATAATTCGTGGAATAAGTTGCCCATAGTTCCAAACCATTGGTGATAATTACAACAAATGAAGCAATTAATGTAAGCGGAAGTGCACCGATTCCCTTATAGGAACCGACAATCAGAACCGCGATTGCTAAAAAAAGACCGATAATACAAAGAGTGCTCATTGTTTTCCTCACTTTCTAAACTTTTTATATACTTTTTATATATTACTATTTAAAACTTCTGAAGGTGGCCACAATCAGATTCATATATTACTTTTGCAATCAATATGCCAAGTTTTCAAAAATTTAAACAGCAAGGAAGATATAATTGAAATACCTTGATATACCAAGAAAACTTTCTGATTCTCGAACTTTTAATTTAGGTACGTTTCTAAGGGGGTAATTTACTTTTATATTTGCGACACCGCAAAAAATGCAATACTGCAAATTATTCTTGCAGCAGCACTAATGCATTAACTTAAACTGTATATAGTATAGGGCAAAAAGATGTAAAACTAAATCTGATAAATATTTGTTTTCCGTTGTTTTAATATATGGTATAATAGTTAAGGTATAAGTATAATTTTTAAATTTCGTATAAGACTTAAAATTACATACTTAATGTCATTAAAATAAATGGAGATAAATATGTTTAAAAAAGAAAGCAAGCTTAAAAGGTTTGATTTTATATTGATGATTACAACAATATTGTTATGTATTTACGGATTTATAATAATAAGAAGTGCCACAATGAGTAAGGCGGTGGGAAGCGAGCCTTTTTTAAAAACCCAGATAATGGCATTCAGTCTTGGCATGGCAGCAATGTTCGTATTAATTTTAATTGATTATGATTTATATGGAAGCTTTTATATTCCTATTTATATACTGACAAATCTTTTGCTTTTATATACTCTGATTAATCCTGTGAAAGCTGCGGACTGGGGAAATGTAAGGTCATGGATTGCCTTAGGTCCCATAGTATTTCAGCCTTCCGAGGTTGCTAAATTCGGTGTAATAATTTCCGTGGCGAAGTTTATAGATATCAACAGAGACAACATTAATCATCCCGTAGTTTTATTAAAAATACTGTTATTTGCATTTTTGCCGGTAGGATTGATTTTAATACAGCCTGATTTGGGTACAGCCTTGGTTTTCGTATTTTTTATTGCAATAATGATTTATATTGCGGGAATAGACAGAAAATATGTGCTTTCAATTTTGCTTATAGGATTAATATTACTTATTGTGGGAATCGGTGCATTCTTTTATATAATGGAGGACTACGAGAACAATGAGAATTCACAATTTGAAAGTATTGTAAATAACTATCAATTCGGAAGAATTATAACCTTCTTTTATCCTGAATCAGATCCTGATGATTTAGGTTATCAGGTAATTCAGTCCAAGACTGCCATCGGCTCGGGAATGCTGAACGGAAGAGGTTTGTACAAGGGCGTTCAAAACCAATTGGGTTATCTGCCCACAAAAGAAACTGATTTTATCTTTGCGGTAATAGGTGAGGAATTGGGACTTGCGGGAGGTGTACTTCTTTTATGTCTGTATGCAATATTACTTTACAGGCTTATCAGAATTGCAAGAAATGCCGCTAATTTATTTGGTTCATTAATAGTAACGGGCATTACCTCAATGCTTTTATTCCATATCTTTGAAAATATAGGAATGACAATGGGATTAATGCCTGTCACGGGAATTCCTCTCCCGTTTATAAGCTATGGCGGAACCTTCATGGTTGTAAACATGGTATCCATAGGGCTATGTTTATCCGTTGGAATGAAGAGAGGAAAAATTGATTTAAATGATTTCTAGCCTACCAGCCATTTCTCAGAAAAAAGACTCTGAGAAATGGGGTTAGGGCATCTCATTCGAAGCAGCTTCCTCCTATGAACTCTCTTAAAATTGACGTGTTGGGTATTGCACTTTCATCTTCAATAGGAAGGAAATAGCTTAAAAATTTCAGCAGCCGCTGCTTTTCCGGATAGTAGATGCTGTCTTCATCTATCTCCATTATAATAGGCTCTGCATATTTTTTGAGAACACATAGCTCATAAACCAATGCCGAGTTAAAAATTGCATCAGCATTCTCCTGAAATGGGAAAATATACTTTTCGGCGCCCTTCACTACATTGTCCCATAACTCCATAGTTTTCAAAGCATTGTTTCCCCTGTGGGTGTTATCTCTTACAATACGCCTCAACAGTCTCAAATCAGATGTTGAAATTCTGTTATGTCTGTCAATATTAAGCTGTGTCAATGCACTTATGTATATTTTAAACTTATTGACCTGAGGTATATTCTTCGTAAGGTCGTCATTCAGCCCATGAATTCCTTCTATTATAATAATGTGGTCTTTTGTCAGCCTTACAGGTTCTCTGGTATATTCCCTCCTGCCTTCCTTGAAATTATATACGGGTATTTGAACTTCTTCTCCCGCAATCAAATCCAATAGGTGTTCATTAAAAAGCTCCAAGTCTAATGCCTCAATAGTTTCAAAGTCATAGCCTCCGTTTTCGTCCCTTGGTGTCAAATGCCTGTCAACAAAATAGTCATCGAGTGAAACCGCATGTGTTTTCTTACCGTTTACCCTCAATTGAATGGATAATCTTTGCGCAAATGTTGTTTTTCCCGAAGAAGAGGGTCCCGCAATGAAAACTATTTTAATATTTTTGTCATTGGAAATTTCATCCGCTATATATGCAATCTTTTTTTCGTGAAGTGCTTCGTTAACACGTATCATATCACCGATAGTTCCGTTGACGATTTTCTTATTTAACGCGCCAACATATGCTACGTCCATTATCTCCCCCCAATCCTCAGCCTCCTTGAATACTTTGGAAAGCTTCTTTTGTTCAATATATTCGGGAAGTTCGAAATTGCTTTCACGGGTTGGAAAATTTAATATAATTCCGGGATAAAATAATCTTAAATCAAACTTATTGACAAAACCTGTGTTGGGAGCAAGGTATCCGTAAAAGGTGTCATAGTACCCGTCCAATTCATAAACCCTTATTGAATCCTTAGTCCAATATTTAAGCATTTCAATCTTATCTGTCATACCCTGTCCCGAAAATATTTCCGAAGCCTTTTCGACACTTAAAAAATTAGTGACAATAGGCTTATGTGCATCAATAATTTCCTGCATTTTATTTTTAATTATTTGAAGATGCCTTTTAGACACCAAATGCTTATATTGAAGCTCCGTATAAATCCCCTTATTTAACGAATGATTTATCGAAACATCTATATCATTATAAACTTCCTTGCATGCCTTAACATAAATCAATGACAATGTGCGCACATAAATTCTGTGTCCGTCGGGATTTGTAATATCGATAAATTCTATGCTGTCATTTTCTTTAAAATCTCTGCTGCAAAGCCCTTTAAGCTTATTGTTTACCTTAACTCCCAAATAATTAAAATAATCATTTTTATGATATCTCTTCAATAAATCGTACAATGTTTCATTTTGCATTACTTCAACCATTTCATCTGTTCCGGCTATTTTTACTTTCATGCTTAGTCCTCCTTCAAAACTTTCCTCTTGCTTATATCCGATATAATTTCCAATCCGTTTAAATATGATAGGCTTCCTTCAAAACCGTCAAGCACTAACTTGTACGCGTGCAAAACCTGATATTTTTCATTGTCTTTTTTTCCGTATTTTTTATCTCCCGCAACGGGATGTCCTATTGATGCTAAATGTGCGCGTATCTGATGGGCTCTCCCTGTTTCGATTTCCACCTCAAGCCATGTATACATTCCCTCTGTCTTCACAGGTCGGGCATAGGTTATTGCTGTTTTTGAATTTTCACTGTATTCATTAATAATTTTTACCATATTTTTATTTTCATTTTTGACAAGGTAATCCTTCAGCTCAAGATTATCTTTTATAATGCCATGTACCTTTGCCATATAGAATTTTCTTATTTTTCTGTCTCTGATTGCCTTATTTGTTTGTTTGAGAGAATCATAATTTTTAGCAGCAATCACGAGACCTGATGTGTTTTTGTCCAAGCGGTTGCAAACTGCAGGCTTAAATGTAAAGCTTATATTTTCTTCTTTTGCATCTAAGTATATTTTAATTTCGTCTACTAAATTTCTCATGCCCGTTTGGTCCGGCTGAGTGCTTAAGCCTATGGGCTTGTTCACTACCAAAATGTTATCGTCCTCATATACGGTATCAAAATGTATGCTTGTTTGCTTTAATGTTTTTTTCTCTCTGAATTTGCCGATAGTATCATCAGACAAATACAGCTGCACAATATCGTCTTTTTTTAAAACCGTTTCAGGCTCCGTTTTTGCATCGTTTAATTTTATATTCTTTTTTCTTATCATTTTATAAACAAATGACTGATTTGACTTATTCAGATATTTTTTTAAAAACCTGTCTAATCTCTGACCTTCTTCGTTATATGTAATTTTTATTTCTTTCATATTTTCTCCGTTTGTTTTATTGTGGACATTATTATTTATTATATCAAATTTTCCTTAAAAGTATATTTAATTTGCAAAAATTCCATATTTTAATTAAATGTGGATATTGAATACATGTCCTTTTTGTGCTAAAATGATTAAAGCGATTAAGCTAAGAGGTGAAACATGAGAAGAATAATTAACGCAATAAGAGATTTTATATATAATATTACGGATTACGGGCTGATTGCAGGTGTAATCGTTGTTATGGTAGTTATATTAGCATGGAGATTCGATCTGTTGTTCAGCAGGGGAATTAATAAAGAAGTAATTGAAGACTTGCCTATATATAATGAAATACCCGTTGCGGAGAACCCCGATGAGGAAGAGCCGGATGAAGAAGAGCCGGACATTGAAGCACCGGGGTTAATTGCAACAATCAATATCCCTCAAGGTTCATATCCTTCTAAAATAGGAGAAATTTTACTCAACAACGATTTAATAAAAAGTAAGGATGAGTTTCTGACTCGCTGTGTTGAGCTTAACCTTGATACAAGACTTCAAAGCGGAACCTTTGATATTGAAGTAGGAACACCTCTTGATGACGTTATTAAAATAATAGCAAAAGCTAACTAAAACAAAGAGGGACATCGGTGTGTCCCCCTTCCTTAATATCTTTGATTTACATAATAATCAATAACCGATTTCTTCCTTTTTTCGGAAAATACATTTTCTTTTTTTAACACATCCAACAGCCACAGGCTTTTGGAATGAAGCACGGCATATTCATAATCCTTCAATACTATTTCGTAAAGCTTGCCTTCCAATAATGGTGATTCCATTTTAATGAAATATGATTCCACATTTTCAAATTGAAGAAACCTTAAAAGGCGAAAGGACGTTTTGTCCTTTTCATTGTAATAATAGTCTGCTTCACCTAAATATTTGCTGTAGTAGCTTATATGCTTTCCCTTATCTTTAATATCCTGTGCTATCATGCGGTGGTATTTCGCCATCATGTTATAATACTGATAGTTGTACATTCCTTTTTCAAAGCTGTCAATACGCTGAAATGGTTTAATATTCTTATCGAGCATATACTTATAATTAAGCTCCAAGTATTCCTTTTTATTGATATCCCCATTCATATGCTGTATTATAAGCATATCTCTATGCTCAAAAAAATCATCAAAGATTGTCTTTTTGGGTTTAAAATAATTCATTCAATCACTCTTTCTAAGGGAGGCTTTTCATACATATTGCTAATTTTAACAGAAAAATATGCTTTTAGCAAGTGCAAAAGAAAACCAAAAAAACAATCGCCGGTTTAACCGGCGACATATTGGCTAATTAATAGCTCTATCTCTCAATCCTTCTGGAATGTCTTCAATATCATGATTTACACTTATTATAAAATTAACATCAAATGTTTTGGATAAATAATCTAATCTTTCTATAATTGATTCTAATGTATCCTTTCCTGACTTTGCTATTTTATACAGTCCGTCTATGTATACCTGTTCTATATCATAATCTGTGGCGATTACTCCACACACAAAGCCTTGGAACTCATCTTCATTGGTCAGTCCAAACTCTTTTGTATTTATGTATCTTATCCTGTAATCTAAATCGAATATGTGTCTGTTATTTGCCTCTAAAAAAACCATCTTGCCGTGAATGCTGTCTATAGCGCTGTTTGCCATATCAATCATCCTTCTCGTCTTACCTGTACCGCTATGTCCGCACACTAATTGAACCATAATAATCACACTCCTATCTTTATTTTATAAAAGTAAATTACATCTATATTGTATCACATGTTGTAAATGTTTACACCAATTATTTTTAGATTTTACAAATTAATTAAGTTAAATAAATTTATTCTTGCTGCCTTGATGCCTGTTTTCGGATTCCATTTTATAAAGAATTTCATCCTTTAATTTCCACCAGCTCATACCCCAATTTACAAACAGGGAGTTTTCCTTTGGAGCCCTCCCTGCCAATCTCTGCACAACAATATCCTTGTTTAAATGTTCAAGGAAAGCAACAACTCTTTCCACATATTCGTCCTTTGATATAATATTTATTTCTTTGTTTTTATATAATCTGCCCATTTCGGTATTTTCCATAATGTAGAGGGAATGGATTTTAACTTGGTCGACTCCTAAAGCAGAAAGTATTTTTGCTGTCTCAACAGTATCCGTAACAGTATCTCCCGGCAGGTTTAAAATAACATGCGTGCAAATTTCAAAATTATACTTTTTAATTCTCAAAACCCCATCAATAAATTCAGCCAAAGTATGACCTCTGTTAATATTAATCAGAGTGTGATAATTAACTGTCTGAAGTCCTAATTCCATTGTAATATTGACATTATTTTCATTATGTATTTGTTCGAGAAATTTTAATTTATCATCGGATATGCAGTCGGGTCTGGTGGAAATTGCAATTTCTACAATATTATCCATAATTGCATCACTTATATAGCTTTTGAATCTTTCCGTATCCATATATGTATTTGTATAATTTTGAAAATAGGCAATGAATTTATCTGATTTGTATTTTTTTGAAATGTAATCCATGTTTATTCTTAACTGTTCCTTTACGCTTAGGGAGTTATCGAGCATTTCAAAGCCTGTACCCACGTCCGCACAAAAGGTACAGCCTCCGTACCCCAATGTGCCGTCCCTGTTAGGACAGGTACACGGAATATTTACAGGAAGCTTATATACTTTTCCCCCATATCTTGATTTTAAATATTCAGAATATTCGTTATATAATTTAATCATTTTTTTCCTTTTTTTTATAATTTTTCTATTATATCATTATAATTTAGTTAATTGATTTAATCAATTAATTTACCATAAATTAATAAAATTATTTTCTTTTATTTTCTTCTTAAGTGTAAATAATATTAATACAAATTTAAATAAAGGAGGCTTCATATGAGAATAAAGGAAGGTATCGTTCCGACTGTTTTAGGAACAGTCGTTACAGTAACGGGAGTGGCACTTAAAAACTCAAATTTACCTGAGTCATACAGGAATGGACTGGTGGGATTCGGATTGGCAAATATTGCCTTAGGCTCTGCCGAATTAGTATCAAATAACATGCAGCACCGCAATATAATGAACAAAATGACAAAAATGGCACCCTTTAAGTAACCCCATTTCTCATAGTTTTTTTCTGAGTGCAAAAAACATGCCCATGTGGGCATGTTTTTTGCTATGTTCTTTTGTCTTAGGCGAAAATCACATACAAGAGAGAATACAATCCTGCAATTCCGATTAAAATATAAATTATTCTGCCTAATTTATTCTTCCAGCCTCCAAATAAGTTTTCCACTATGTCAATTTTCGATATTCCATACAAACCCCAGTTTAATGCTCCTATTATAATTAGAATCGAAGCTATTGCAGTTAATATTTTCATACTTCCTCCTCAATATTGCATAATATTAATACATTATATTGACGAGAAATGAAAATATGTACAAAGCTTAAATTTTTTTATATAATTTCGAATATTTCCGACAGTTCATGATAAACTCCGGATTCATTATTATTAAACCTTGAAATACAGCCTGCAGCATTTTTAAGTTTATCTGTTGCATTTTTCATTGCAATTCCCATGCCTGAATTTTTAATAAGTTCAATGTCGTTATTATCATCACCTATTGCAACTATATGGCTTGCATCAATATTTATACCTTCCGCATATTTTTTCAAGGCACACCATTTACATCCCCTTATGTTAAGAATCTCCAAAAGAGACCGGCTGCTTATATTTTGGTTTAGTATAATGTTAAATTCTCCGGGCATTTTTTCGATATCTTCTTTGAAATCGGCTAATTTATGATAATCATTAAAATAGCAAACCGATAAAATATTATTTATTTTATCCGCCCTAAATTCCTTATGTTTAGCTCTTCTATAATCTTTCTTAATATATCCTAAGTATACTTCTTCGTAATTTTCACATTCGTAAATCATATCATATCCCCGTTGGTATTCATCAACATGAATTACCGGGTTTAAACCATGTTTAAGCCCCAATTCATATATGTTTTCAAATAATGAAAAATCCAAATAATTGCTTTCAATAAACTCATCGTTTACATAATGCCTTACAGCAGCTCCGTTGTTTGCTAAAATCACAGGTTCCACTGACTTTATGCCTTCTGTAAGACTTTTAGCCATATAATAATTTCTTCCTGTGGCTATGACAATATGTATGCCTTTCTTATGAAGTTCATTAAGGATATATGCGTTTTTATCGCTGATTAATTTTTCGTCGTTAAGAAGAGTTCCGTCTAAATCCAATACTACCATTTTGTATTTCATATCTGTCTCCCGTATATTTAAGAAAAGCCGGGATTTCTCCCGGCTCTTTTGTTCACTTTTTTACTATTCAGCTACATAAGAATACATGAAGTATTTGAAGCCTAAGGGGCTTGAGAATGAGCCTTCAAGTTCAGGGCTCTTCATGAAAATATCCGTGTAGTAGTAAATAGGACATATAGCTCCTGTTTCCATCAATACATTTTCAGCTTCATGCATTAATGCAAATCTTTCTACAGGGTCCTTGGAAGCTTTTACTTCGGCAATTAATTTATCATAAGATTGTGCCCAAGTTTTTCCGCCTTCCCCCTTGTAGGAATATCCTGCATAAGATGCATGTTCTCCCTTGCCAAACTGAGAATCATTGTTGCCGCTTGATGTAATCCACATATCGAGGAATGATATAGGATCGTTGTAGTCTCCCAACCAGCCGTTTCTTGCAACAGAGTAGTTCCCGTCCTTACGTGTGTTAAGGAATGTAGACCATTCTTGTTTATCTATGGTCATGTTGATTCCGTATTGTGCATAGGTGGCCTGAAGATTTACTGCAATTGCTTCGTGACCTGTTCCTTCATTTGTAAGGTAAGCAAGTGTCGGGAATCCGCCTGAAACTTTTCCTGCTTCATCTACTGTAAATTTACCCGATGATTCGGCAACTTCTCTCAATAAAGCAACCGCTTCTTCGGTATTTTTTTCGTAATCGTCGGGATCAACGCTGTAGTAGCCTGCTCCGTCTCCGTTAGGTCCGTTCAAAGCGATATATTCGGTAGAACCGTCCGGTTCAAGAAGTCCCATTGCAACGAAGCCCGCAGCCGGTACCTGACCTGCCTGACCGATTTCTTCAACTATATATGTTCTGTCGATCATAAGACCGAGAGCATGCCTTATTTTTGCTTTTTCAACTTCATCGAAACCTGAGAAAGCTTTATCATTTACGTTATATGATACATAGTAGGTTCCAAGCTGACCTTCGATGAAGAATTCATCGGGATAACCTGCCTGCAATGATTTGATTTCATCATTGGGAACCTGGTCGATAAACAAGTATGAACCGTTTTGATAGTTAGCTAAGGTTGAGCTGTCATCATCATTGAATGCAAACACTATTTTATTTGTTTTTACAGCGTCCGCATCATGATAATATTCATTTTTCTCCATTATCAATTGGCTCTGTGAAAACTCAATAGTCCTGTATGGTCCGTTTCCTATATAAGTTTCAGCTGCGGTAGCCCAAGCTTCATTTCCTTCGGCAACCTCTGCCTTTACAGGCATGTATGCTGGGAATGCCGCCAATTCATTGAAATACGGAACATCTACGGGAAGAACAACAGTAAGTGTTTTTCCGTCTTCAGATGCTGTCACATTAAGCTTTGCATCGGGATTTACTATATTTTCATCTTCATCAACTTCAACCATTTCAGCATAGCCGTCCACAACCTCAAACATATAGCCGTAATCTGCTGCCGTAACAGGATCTGCCGCCCTGTTCCAAGCATATACAAAATCCTCAGCCGTTAAATCAGAACCATCGCTCCATTTCAAGCCATCTTTAAGTTCATAAACATATTTAACTTTTCCATCTTCTGCCGGTTCAGCTACAGGTAATTCCTTTGCACAATCCGCATAGAGTTCAAGAGAACCGTCAGCTTTTTGACGATAACCTACCAATCCCGAAAATGCATGGATTATATAAGTAGCTCCGTCAACCGCACTGTTCAGTGCCGGGTCTATAGTGTCGGGATATGCGCCAACATGAACTGTTATACTGTCAGCAACTTTCTGTTCCTCGGGAACTTCCGGAGTTTCCGGTGTTTCCGGGGTCTTCGGTGTTTCTGCCGGTGGTTGTTGATTATTTCCACATGCTGCTAAAGAAAACACCATGGCAAAAACTAAAATCAAAGATAAGACTTTTTTCATTACTTTCCTCC
>ENA-UOOK01005879-UOOK01005879.1-fermentation-metagenome-genome-assembly--contig:-NODE-5879-length-12093-cov-5.406214_pt1 | contig 12093 bp, 12 predicted proteins | sample MGYA00245777_ERZ724023 | MGnify/ENA primary metagenome ERZ724023 (study PRJEB28704, sample SAMN03018312) | fermentation metagenome | biome: anthropogenic terrestrial biome; feature: soil; material... | reverse complement strand
TACTTGACACAAAAGGAAATAAAGCCTCTGTTGTTACATTCTGTTTAAGTCCCTTGATTTTATCAGCAAGTAAGAACTAAAGCGGATCAGCGCCTTTCATCATTATCTTATCTCTATGAGCGTCTTTTGATAAAGGTCAAGCTAAAATCGGTTTATATAAACTGAATATTAAATAAAAGCTTTGCTAAATATAAGGGGTGCGAAATGTAAGTTAGAGCGCTTGTCCAGTGTGAACAAGAACAAACGGGGAATTCCCCGTTTGTTCTTAGAAGAAAGACTTCATTCCTTCTTCGTTTATAGATCCACTCTCAATTTCACAGTTAATAGCTTAAAAAGATAAGCAGTAACCACCCCAAATAGGATTGCGCCAATGAGAGTCATTAAAGAAGCAGCAGGCGGAACCTCTTTAAAAAGTGGTAATCTGTAAGCCGTTCCAGCAAGTCCTAACGTCAACCAGAAAAATAAGCCCAGCCCCACCCCTTTAAAATAATAGAACCTACTTGAAGTAAATTTGATTAAATAGGCGAAGATTACCCCTATTACCGCTCCAATCAAAGCTTGGGCAATAAATCCAATCAAAAAAGCTAAAACGCCTGGATAATTTTTATACAACATGAACCTTTCCGCGAAATCTACAAATCCCCGATCGGTCAGCTTTAAAGCTTTAGCAACAATCCCAAAAATATCTTGGGCAACTCCTCCAACAAACCCCGCAATTGCCCCCGCCGTTAACCTATCTCTCATGACCACTTCTCCCCTAACATATTACCTTCCCTATAATTTTCTTCATGCGCACAAATTTTTATCCCTTTCCACTAACACTCATCTTTATTTCTACTCGTATTCTTTCGGTAATGAACAAACGATTTTTTTCTCAAATTTTATAGCAGGTTAAATCTTAGGCAACTCCATCATTTTCTTCATAATCAAGAATATGAAAATAATGCCAAACACATAATAGATTTGTAGCGTTTTTTTTAATTGGTCGGTGATCGTTTTTTTACTGCAGGTTATCACTATATAATCCCGACCGTTGGCCAAGCATATGATGGAGAACCCGTAATCGTCATTATTAATGGTCACCTGATGATCGTCATTTTGTCACTTGCTCTGATTGCAAGTATTAGACAATTTTCATGGCGGTTTTTTTACCATTAGCTATGTGTTCTTTCATTATCATTTCGGCTTTTTCAACATCCCTATCCATAAAGGCTTTGATCAACTCATAATGTTCTTGTCTTGCTTCATTATGTCTGGCCTTCACTTTTAGCTTAGACATAATTCTAATTCTACTATTTTGATCGTAAATTTTTAAAAGAGTTTGGGCTAGGTATAAATTCTCCGTTGAGTTGGCGATGATGCTATGAAATTCACGATCGGTTCTGATATGCTCCTCGAGGTCAAATTTCCGGTTTGGATCAGCGTAAATCTGCAAATAAGGATCAAGTTGGGAAAGATCAATATGCGGTGTGGCTAATCGCGCCGCTAAAGGTTCTACCGCCTCTCTGACCGTATAAATGTCAACAATGTCTTTTATTGTTATGTTGGTAACAAAAATACCCCGTTTTGGGTAAATTGTGACCAAGTTTTCGTGTTCCAGTTTACTGAGGGCCTCTCGAATTGGAGTTCTACTGGAACGAATTTCCTCCATTAATTCTTTTTCTATAAGTGGAGACCCTGGGACTAATTCACAGTTGATTATTTTATTCTTTATTATTTCATAAGCTTGATCTCTAAGGCTTTTTTTGGACAATAAAATGCACCTCTAATATTTTATTCAGCAAATGCTTACAATAATAATTATTATTATTCTTTCGACATTATAACATACATATCCTTTATGTACCAACCATCTAAAGCCTAGAGCAAAAATAAAATTATTGGAAACACGATTAATAAATAGACTAAAGTCGTTGAGATAAACGAGGCCATCGGAAGATGATAGTTAATATTATTTATCTTAGCCGCTACAACTGCATTTACTGCCGTTGGAGCTAATGAGAGAATACCAACTGTCCATAAAATTTGGGGATCGGAAATCACTAGCCTGGCGAGAAGAAGGGTGACTGCTGGGGTTAAAATAAACTTAATTCCTAAAAGCTCTAGTGTTTTACGATAATACCCTTTCATGGCTTCAAAGTCCATGGCATAACCCACCGGTAAAAGCGAAGTCCAGGCACTTAAACGAATTAATAAATCAAATGAGGTTTTTAAAAACTCCGGTCGCGGCAGCCCTGTTACATTCAACAATAAGCCAATTAATACTCCCAACACTGGCAATTGAGTACGGTTTAAAAACAGGGATTTAAATGATATTCTTCTCTGAAATAAGATATTTTCTTTCTGGTAAAAATACTGCGCCAAAGGATAACAAAGAAGATAAATTACAAAACTATTAAATAACATTACTAGCCGCCCCAGTGTGTATCCCTCTTCTCCAAAAAGAATATAAATCGATAGTAACCCTACTGTGCCGCGGTTAGAAAGCATCGAGGCCAGAATATAACTACCCTGTTCCAGTGAGTTGTTAAATTTCTTTTTTACTAATATAAATGCCAAGATACCCGGAACAATCTGCATTACAACTCCTAGGATTGGTAGCCAAATAAAGCCCATGTTTATTTTCATAGTCCAAATACTCAAAATTCCAAGTAAAGGAAAGAAGAGATAAACGTTCCACTCCATCAAACGGTCTACTGTCTTAGCGTTTAATCTTTTCCATCGCCTCAATAGATAACCGACAGTTAAAGGTAGGAGTAATTCAATAAATAAAGATAGTAATTTCTCTACTATAAACATAGATTCACCACACTCACCATAGTCTTTCGTTGCCCTTTACCTGAAAGAATTCGAATTCTATTTAGACAATGCTTGTTGAGGCGCCTGACTCTGATTTGCATGTGACGAGCGGTAGCCAGCGTGAACGAGCAGAGAAGATAAAGGCAAACGCCTTCATCTTCTCCCATCAATCTTTTATTTCTTGACAAACATTTTTTTTACATGGTGCATTACTTTAGTCTGACTTAGAATCGTTAGCACACAGGCAGCAAAAAAGATAAAACTAAGAGGTCGGTTAATAAGGCGCCATAAGGCGCCATGATGGAGAAAGAGCGCCCGTCGAAAAGATGAGTCTGCCAAATTTCCGAGGATTAAGCCTAAAATTAACGGGGCGGAGGAATATTCCATTTTATTTAGAAAATAACCAAGCACTCCAAAAATAAAAACCAGCAAAAGGTGGAAGGGATTATTGTTATACGCATAAACCCCCACTACACAAAGGACAGCAATAATCGGGATCAGAATTTTCTGGGAGACTTTTAAGATGCTAACCATTGGCTTGGTAATAATTAGCCCACAAATGAAAAGAAATACTGATGCCCATAACAAGAGAGCGGCAAACTGGGGAATAATCTGTGGATGCTCGATACTTAATAAGGGGCCTGGCCTGATCCCGTGTAACATTAATGCTCCTAACAGCATCGCTGCCGGGGGACTACCGGGAATGCCTAAACTAACCAAAGGAATGATCGCGCCCCCAATGGCAGCATTATTCGCAGTCTCTGGCGCCATTACCCCTTCATATACCCCAGTCCCGAATTCTTCTTTCCGTTTATGCCGACGTTTAGCATCATCATAAGCCACCCAGGCGGCAATGTTTTCCCCAACCCCGGGCACGGCGCCAATACCGATTCCAATCGTTCCCCAGCGGAGAATATTAAAGAAATTCTTTTTGATTAAACTCCATATATTTATTGTGACCCGATCCTTTTTCGCCTCAATTTTAAACTGCGCTGAACGCATTGATTTTACAATCTGCGGTATGCCAAAGAAGGCAATGGTCATTGGGACAAAAGGTATCCCGGTAATCAAATTGGAAACACCAAAGGTCAAGCGTTCCCATCCTTGAATATCTTCCTGTCCCACCATACCCATGAGCAAGCCAATCAAGCCCGCAATCCAACCTTTAATTGGCAAATCCGGCGCTGAAATCGAACCACAGATCAATATGCCAAAGATCGATAGCCAAAAAATCTCTGGAGAAGTAAATTCCAAGGCTAATTTGGTCATAAGTGGGGTCAAAAAAAGAAAGATCAGCATCCCAAATATAGTTCCAATAAAAGATGATATACGGGCGAGAATATTAGCGTTACTTGATTCCCCTTTCATTGCCAGTGGATATCCATCCAGACAAGTGGCCGCAGCCGAACCTGTTCCAGGAATATTAATCAAAATCGCAGTGATTGATCCGCCATAAATAGCGCCGACATATACACCTAGCAAGATGATCAAGGCCTTGTCAAAGCTATACCCGTAAGTTAAACCGGTAAAAAGAGCAATGCCAATAGTAGCTGAGAGCCCAGGCAGTACCCCAAAGGTAATCCCGACCATCATAGCAGCAAACATCATTACTAAATTCCCCAGCGTAAAAAAACTAACAGAGGAGGCTAGAAAATCGCTGCTTATTTGGAGAAAACTTTGCAACAAACTCATTTATTTAACCTCCTATTTCTTATGGTAAAGGAATTCTGGCCAGTGTGCGAAAGAAAAAATCTACAAGGAAGGTGGTTATGCCACTAATAATAATAATATTTAAAAACTTCGTCGCTTTAAAAGTGATCATCATCAAGTTTAGGAAGATAAAAGTAGCCAGCCAAAATGGAATGTGGATTCCTAAAAGAGGAGTACGCTCCCACAACACAATCATATATAGAAATAAATAGCCAAAGACGATCACTGTATTCCAAAACTCTTTACTCTTAAACTTCACTAAAAATTTTTTCGGCGACAACCAACGCAAATCCCCACCTTGTCGCCGGGCAGTCACCAATAAGATCATAGCAGAGACTAACAGAAAAAAACCAATTAACAAAGTGGGTAAGCCAGGCGCAATATAAAATGCGCAGTCCGTTACCCGCATGGCTTCAAAAGAAATAACTAAAGAATATATGATCAAGGCAATACTGGCAACCATTAAGATCAGGGCGAATAAAACGTCCGTGTCACGCATGTTCTTTTTATCCTGGTCAATAATCATCTTTCTCCTCCCCTCATCAAAATCATGCAAACCGGTTGCAAACAGCAACCGGTTTGCCTCTTTAAATTTAAAGCTTTTTTATTCTAATGGCGCAATTCCAAGCTCAGTAGGGGTTTTCTTTGCCAGTCCCAATTCATATGACATCCATGAAGCTACACTCTCCATTTTTAAGGCCAGTGTTTTCGCTTCTGCGCCCCAAAGGCCCATTTTTTTCGAGCTTTGTGTTCTAACGAACTGATCTGTTTTTGGATCCTGTAAAGCCTTTTCAAAAGCTCGTCCAAAAGCAGCAACAACCTCCTCGGGCACATCAGCAGGCATCATAAATCCTAACCATTGGAAGAGGTTACTATATCCATTCTTGAGAGAAGGATAATAATCGGTCGCCGGTTTGACATAACCAAAGTTTTCAAAATCCAAACCATTAACTTCTGTCATCACCAACGGTCTTAGCATGCCGCTTCTTACATATTCAATAACTTCACCGGCAGAGCAACTGACCGCATCAACCTCTCGGCTCAACAAAGCAGTAATTGCCGGCCCACTACCATTGTAGGGAATATGTTGAAATTTAACTCCTACTGCAGAACCGAGTTGAATCGCCTTAATATTCCAAAGTTTACCGCGTCCGGAATCACTGATTTTGATCTGATTAGGATGCTTACGCGCGGCCTCAACTAAATCCTCTATTGTTTGATAAGGTGATTTAGCATGAACAGCAATTACACCCGGCGACCCCCCGGCAATAAAGAAATTCCATTGATCCGCAGTTGGCGCCACATCATTTACCCCGAAAAACATCGATGTTTCAGAAGCGCCAAGCACTGTATATCCATCATGGGGCGCATTCCAGACTTTCATACCGCCATTACCACCGTTAGCGCCGGGAAGATTGTTACAAACTATGTTAACCCCAAGATCACGTTCCATTAAGGCCGACAGATGCCTGACCCAAGTATCGGTTCCTCCCCCCTGGCTTGAAAAAATATAAACAAAGATGTTCTTATTAGGGTAAGGTTTTGCCGCTACCGCCATTCCCATCACACAGATTAACAAAATAACAGTTAAAAAGGTCATCAATGTTTTTTTTCTTAGTTTCACTTAAAATGTCCTCCTTTTAATAATAGAATTAATTTCTCTTCTGCCGAGAATGGTTTTTAACTTATAGCTTTTACCACCTACTTTCCTAGAAAAATAAGCGCTGTTCATAAAGAACATCCTTACCATTAGTCTCATTTTTCACACCCCCCTGATTTAAGTGGGCTTTTATCTTTCATCCACAATTCGGTAATCGGATTTAACTTGACTTTTTTTAAGAGGGTGCAAAATGTGAGATTAGTTACAGGATGGAAAATAAGTACTGCATGCTTGCCGCAGGATTCCTCTTTAGCAATAGCGCTTCTATAGTTGAATCATCCAGACGTTCCGATATTTCCATCATTTTTAGGGTATTAGCGGTTACTACTTGAAAATTTTCAACCGTATTAATTTCCTTGGAGAAGACATCATAGGCAAACCAGTCGTTATAACCCAAACGGCGAAGATAATAAAAGAATTCAATAAAGTCTAGGAAATTATAGGCGCCGGGAATCATATCCCAGTCCCAAAATTTATCATTATCATTTAAATGCACATAGAAAAGACGTTTTTCCCTTGCTAACATCACCGCAGCCTGGGCCGGTCGCTCCCCGGCTTGAATCGAATGACCAATGTCAAGGGTAACACCGACATTAGGCAATCCTAATCGTTGGCAAAAAGCCAATGTTTCTCCGGCATTCCCCAATAAACAGCGCGCCCGAGGGTCATTCCACTTATACTCGATACAGATTTTAACCTCCGGTTGATAAGAAGCGGCTGCCCCGATAGTCTCTTCCATATAATCATAAGCCTTATTGTAATCCATCTCAAAGAGATAATCATGCCCTTCATTTAATGGGCAAGTAGTTATTCTTTTACATCCCAACTCCACAGCAAAATCCATTGCTTTTTTTAAGTCCGCCACCACTTCCCGCCTTTCCGATTCCAGCTGTGAAGAGAAAGACCCTCGCAGCCAATGCCCGGTTCTGCGGGAACGAAAATTAATTGCCGAAACTCCTAGGTCATTCTGGGTTAATAAAGTTTTTAATTGTGCCGGTTCGGCAAAATCCTGAGGATAACAAACTTCTAAGCCGCTAATATTCTTTACTGCCGAAGCCATTTTCATTTTTTCGGCAAGCGGCCTATTTTCTTGATAGGTTATGTATCGATTCTTTACCTCTCCCAGAAATCCTGAAATAATAGCCAACTTTGGCATGGTGACACCCCTCAATAGTATTTTTAGCAGCTTTGCCTTAAAGATTGCTTTAAAAATCTTGTGCTTGCTTCGATGGACTGCTTTTCCCAAAGTAAAACTTCTTCTTGTGACTTATTTTCGTCCCTACGAATTGTCATTTCTAAAATAATTGATAAGTTAGGCTTGTTTCTTAAAGCGCGGTTAACCAATTCTGCTGTTGCTAGCTGTCCTCTTCCTAATGTTGTTCCTGTGATGAAGTATCCTGCTTCAACTTTTTTAATTACGAAGTCCTTTAAATGCATCGACAAGAGATAGGGCTGTATCAGATGAAAAGTCTCTTCCGGACGTTCCATAAATCCTAGACCGTTCGTAGTATCAAAGATTAACCCTACCCGTGAATGATTAACCTCTTTTACAATCTCCACTAATTCCTTAGTACAAAGGTCAAAGTGATTTTCAATCCCCACGCTCATCTCCGCTTCTTCCAAATAGGGGAGAAGAGCCTTGAGCGCTTTTATGCTTCTTAGTTGTAAGTCATCATCTTCCCGAAGCGATTGATGATCTCCTAGAACGATCCGTAGAAACTTACTGGAAAGGACCCTCGCTATCGATAAGTGTTTTTGACAATTCTCCATAGATATACCCTTCATGCCCAGTTCAATAAATAAGCCAAGTCGTTTAGCCCTTTCCCTAATCTGAAATAATTCCTGTTCAGATAAATTTACATAGTTTAGATTTTCACAAAGTTGCACTCCTTGGTAACCTAATCGAGCCGCTTCATCCAAAAAATCCAGTGTATTCATGGGTTTTTCCGGAATAAAGTCACGACATCCAATGGCATAACGATAAGCAAAACTACCAATCCCAAGCTTAAATCCATTTTTAATCATCGATCCCCCCTTTCCTGTGCTTGTATACAACATATATATATCTCGTATATATAACTTATTCTACTTCTTTTAACCAATTCCTGCTTAATATTTTTTATTTTATTTTGAAGTAGAGATCTGCTCCATGAGTCACGATCCCAATACGAGCATCACCTGTTAGTTTTTTGCACTCATCCTCCACAGCCTTACTCAAACTCTCCGACCACTCCAGCCCGATTCGGGAAGCTTCTTCTTTGTTAATACCATCACTAATTAAAACAATCCGGGCGCGTTCCCGGTTTAGATTCATGGCCAAATAAGTAGCTAAAGCGACCTTATCCTTAATCTCACCTCTGCGATATGCTTCCTTTGCCTCTTGCGCATTACAAGTTCCCAGTTTAACAAGATCGGGATGATCGGGAGCAATGCCTTCCGGATCGGATGCTGCTAAAATAAGTGTTCCTCCTGGTTTAACTGCCATACAGCAGTTGTTTAGGGCTTTAATCGATTGCCAAAAATCTAAATCCGCCGGGTAGGAACTGGCGATAACGAGATCACAAGGTTGAGCAATTTCAAAGCAATATATTTGTTCAGCAGTTTTTACCCCCTCGCGGTGAGCAAGGACCGGGTCACCTGCAACTACTCTAACTATTTCATGGTCCGCATTAAGAACTGTATTTAGGATCATAGTCAAACCGGTTTCACACGCAATATATTCAATCTGCTGTCGAACCGGATTTTCCGCATTACCTGTTATCTGGTGAACATTCTCGGCGGCCAAGTAATGAGTTTCAGCAGTCGTAACCATTCCACAAACGCCAGGTTGAACCATTTTAGCTCCTCCAGCAAAGCCCGCATACATATGAGGAATGATATTACCGATAGCAATACTAATATCGCTTTCGTAATAAATTTTATTTACCATAATCGGAATAGAGCCGTCACTTACCTTAACTTCAACCATGTTTTCTATATCCTTATAATCATGGTTAATGAAACGAATTCTTGTGGTCATCTCCTCCCCATAACGATTGATAATCTCCTCTGTTGTCATTAACCGGTGGGTCCCCAAACATATTAAGGCTGTGATCTCTTCGTCTTTTACGCCAACTCTGTTTAATTCATTAACTAAAACCGGCAAAATAACTTTTTGCGGAGTTGATCTGGTCATATCATCAACCAACAAAACTACACGCTTACCTTTCTTTTTCACTAATTCGTCAAGTGTAGGAAGACCAATTGGATTACGTAGGGCTTTTTCAACCTCTCTCTCAGGTTCTGGAACTCCAGGTAAATTACGGGGTGATGCCACCCAGGAAAGATTATCAGCCGGCGCCTCAATCGTAATTGTTTTATTACCAAATGGAATTTGAACTTGCTTCATTATTAACTCCACTCCTCAAATATTTTTGGCTCTGCAACATGTATACAACATATATACTTCATTGAAAATGAAAATCCTCTCATTTTGACTCATTTTTTAAAAGGGACTTTTGATCTCATATATTTAAAAACGTTCTCCAATACCTTGACACGAAATTATTTACAAGCTAAAATCATATTAGAAACATTCACGCTATAATCTTGTTTGGTAACGAAATAGCAAGCTATGTTTTTTTAACCAATTTAATTGTCTGACAATCTGTTAACCCAATGATAGGACCTAATGAATTTAATCGAAATGCGAGGTACATTCTTGTGAGTGATTTTATTGTTAATAAAGTTAGTAAAACCACCGTTACATCCGCAATTATGGAGGAGTTTGTTCGCATCTTAATTGAAGGTGAGGTCAAACCAGGAGACAAAATCCCTTCTGAACAGGAATTAGTTAAAATGTTAGGGGCAGGTCGTTCTTCAGTTCGTGAAGTTCTCTCTGCTCTAGAGCTTATCGGCATTATCGAACGGCGAGTAGGAGATGGGACCTACATTACCGATAATATAAACAGCAAAGCCTTTTCTTTGATCATGACAATCGTAGCGCAGAACACTTCCGTGTTATTTGAAGCCAGGAAAGTCATTGAAGTTGGCCTGGCCTCACTGGCAGCGGAAAAAGCAACACCGACCGATATCCAAAAATTGAATGGCTATTTGCTGCAAATGAAAGAAACTATTGATGATAAAGAAGTATTTACCAACATTGATCTTAATTATCACTTACACTTAACCACGATGTGCGGAAATTCTTTCTTACAAAACATGATGATTCCCCTCTCCACTTTTCTCAATGCCTGGCGTGAAAAGTCTGCGCGTTCAAAGGCTGCCCGTGAAGCGGCGGTTGATTGTCATACCAAGATCCTGGCTAAAATAGAAGAAAGAGATCCTATTGGGGCCAGCGCCGCAATGTTTGACCATTTAAACCAAATTCAAGAATTTTTTTTAAAGGAGGATCAAAAAGAAGTTTAACTGTTTCATCCGTTGTTCGAAGGATTATTGCAAACTGGTATTACATTACAAGGAGGAATCCTAAATGGAGTTGACTAAAGAACGCCTAGTAGAACTTAAGCAAATCAGCACAAACCTTCGTCACACTATTTTAGAGATGATCCATACGGCGGGTTCCGGACATATCGGCGGCAGTCTTTCCTGCGTAGAAATTATTACTACACTTTACTTAGAGAAAATGAATTTTGATCCTCGTAATCCATTAGACCCAGGTAGAGACCGCTTTATTCTCTCTAAAGGCCATGCTGTCCCAACACTTTATGCCATGTTGAGTTACTTGGGATTGATTCCCCGTTCCGAATTGCTAAAACTACGAAAGATCGGTTCCATCTTGCAAGGTCATCCGGATATGAGAAGCGTACCGGGGATTGAGATGTCAGCCGGTCCCCTCGGTCTCGGTCTCTCCGCCGGAATTGGTATGGCGTTAGCTGCTCAACTAAACAAGGAGTCCTATCATACTTATGTCTTACTGGGAGATGGAGAGCTACAGGAAGGAATCATCTGGGAAGCCGCCATGACCGCTAATAAATATAAACTCAACAACCTAACCGCTATTTTAGATAATAATGGGGTGCAGTTAGACGGTTGTTGTGAAGAGATAATGCCTTTGGGACAGGTAGCGGCCAAATTTGCGAGTTTTGGTTGGCAGACCCTAACTTGTGACGGACATAATATTGCCGAGCTTATGACCGCGTTTGAAAAAGCTGAATCCTACCATACTGGACCCAGCATTATTATTGCCAAAACCGTGAAAGGTAAGGGTGTTTCCTTTATGGAAGGAAAGAATACCTGGCATGGGAGAAAAATTGAGGTTGGTGATTACCGGCAAGCCATTGCTGAAGTAGGAGGAATTAGTTATGCTGAATAAATTACCGATCACGGAAAAAAAAGCCGTCCGGGCGGCTTACGGTGAAGCCCTGGTAGAGCTGGGGAACACCAATAAAGATGTCGTCGTCCTTGATGCGGATGTTTCATCTTCTACTCAAACTAAACTCTTCGGCCAAAAATATCCGGAACGCTTCTTTAATGTGGGAATCGCCGAGGGAAATATGATGGCGATGGCTGCCGGTTTTGCTGCTTGTGGGAAAATACCCTTTGTTAATACGTTTGCAGTTTTTATCACGCTCAGAGCCGGCGATCCGCTCCGCTCAGTAATCGCCTACCCTAATTTAAACGTCAAACTGGCCGGCGCTTATGCCGGACTCTCGGATTCTTACGATGGCGCTACCCATCAATCGGTTGAGGATGTAGCCGTCATGAGAAGTATTCCCAATCTTAAGGTAATTGTCGTCGCCGACGCCACTGAAGCGCGACTGGCCACTTTAGCCGCAGCTAAAATTGAAGGTCCGGTATATTTAAGACTCAGTCGCGCTGAAATCCCAGTCATTTTTGACGGAGAGTATAATTTTGTTTTCGGAAAAGCCCATCAACTGATTCCCGGTGATGATTTGACGATTATTGCCAATGGTTACATGGTT
>ENA-UOOK01005878-UOOK01005878.1-fermentation-metagenome-genome-assembly--contig:-NODE-5878-length-12093-cov-23.185828_pt1 | contig 12093 bp, 12 predicted proteins | sample MGYA00245777_ERZ724023 | MGnify/ENA primary metagenome ERZ724023 (study PRJEB28704, sample SAMN03018312) | fermentation metagenome | biome: anthropogenic terrestrial biome; feature: soil... | reverse complement strand
CATCACCAACATCTACCAGGGCACTTAAGGCTATAAGCAGCCCTTCACTGGCACCTACTGTAACTATTATATCATCAGGAGTAACATGTATACGGTTATCAGCTTCTAGTTTAGAGCTGATAGCTTCCCTAAGCTCAATAATGCCTTTGTTAACGGTGTAATGGGTGAATCCCTCGTCCAATGCCTTCTTGGTTGCTTCCCTGATGTGGAGTGGGGTGTCGAAATCCGGCTCTCCCAGTCCTAGATTGATGGAATCCTCCCCTACAAGTTCGAACATCTTTCTTATCCCGGAAAGATTTATATCTTTAACTCTTTTTGATGGTTGCATGAATATTACCCATTTAAATTATGAAACAGTTATCTAATTTCTGGTCTATATTATCTCTTTATTAAGGATATATAAAGAAAACTAATGGGTTGATATTATGTTGGGGAAGTGTATGGTGAACTAGAAAAGAGAGGTAAGTGTGTCAAAAGAGTTTAAGTTACTTAAAAGTTTTAAAAATTAGTTAAAGGAGTTTATATTTCTTTATCACAGGCACCACATTGGTAACACCCGAAAGTCTCACACCAGGGTGTTAAATCACCTTTAATGGCCTTTAAATGTTCATTCTTAAGATATTCCCTGTTTACACCCACGCTGATGTTATCCCATGGTAGTTTATCTTCTAAATCCCAGCTAGGTGTTAATTTTTGCCATTCTCGTAGGGGAACCTTTTTTTCCAGGGATTTTTCCAGGTAAACACCCAGTTTAGAGGTGCCCATGGACAGGACGTACTGTATAAGGGCCATCCTTGGACTGCCTATTTTGAGCTTTGATCTCCTTAACTCTGATTTTAGGAATCTAACATCCTTTTTCATTCTTTCAAAGTCAAAACCCTCCCACTGGAATGGTGTGTGGGGTTTGGGGATGAATGGGTTTATACTTATCCGGAGCGCTGATTTCTTTTCGGGAATCTCTTCTAGATACTTGATTAATTTAACCAAATCTTCAAGGTCTTCCCGGGTTTCCGTTGGAAGTCCCAGCATGAAGTATAATTTAACGTTTAGATCATAATTGAAGGCCTTTTTCATAATTGTTATGATATCATCATCAGTTATGGGTTTATTCACTACTTTCCTTACTCTCCAAGTGGATTCTGGGGCTATGGTGATGGTTTTAAGCCCGCTCTCTTTCAAAGTGGTTAATAATTCATCAGAAACCGACTCAATCCTCAATGAGGGGGTGGTTATCTGGAAACTCCTCTCATACAAACCCATGCACAGTTCTTCGATTTTTGAGTAATCCGATACGGCCGCACCGATCAAAGCCACCCGGCCAAGCCCGGTGGCCTTCCTGCATTTCTCCGCGATCTCTAACAGATCTTTTAAGGGTGCTTCCCTCCGGGGCCGGTAAATACACCCAGCCATACAGAACCGGCACCCCCGGGTACAGCCCCGGGACACTCCTAATAGAAACGCCCGGCCGAAGGCGGGTATGAAATCCTTATCATCAGTTTCAGGTATAACTTGCTTAATGGGATGCCAGGCATCCCTCATATCCTCAACAACAACCATCTCAACTGGATTACCAGGTACATAAACCCCCTTGACATCCAGGAATGCATCTAATTCATTCTTGGGGCTGTCCATTTTGAGGTACGTGTCTATGAACTGGTCAAGCATGGCCTCTGCCTCACCCACCAGGAACACATCGATAAAATCAGTCATGGGTGATGGATTGGAACTTGCACAAGGGCCGCCTGCAATTACCAGGGGATCATCACTGGTTCTTTCACTCTTCCTGAGGGGTATTCCTCCGTCTCGGAGCATCTCCAGGGCGTTGAAGTAATCCTGCTCGTACTGGAGTGAAAAACCGACGATATCAAAATCTTTAAGGGGAGAACCTGATTCCAGGGTCCTAAAATAGGGATACACAGCCCTTTCACAGTACACGTCTTCCCGTGAATTTAGAAAATCGTAGATGATATGGAATCCCAGGCTGGACATGGCGCTTCGGTAGAGATTGGGGTAGCAGGATGCGAAGCGTAAATCCACCCGGCGGGGATCCTTGATGACCACATTATGTTCACGGAGCATAACTTATATTTTAACTCTCGAACATAATCAAAATATCTAATGGCAGGAAAAATCATGAGCAATAAAAAATATAGAAAGATAGCCGTAGGGGGGACATTTGACAGATTCCACGAAGGACACCTGAAACTCCTGAGCAAAGCCTTCCAACTGAGCGAATTGGTACTTATAGGGGTGACATCGGATGAATTCGCCCAATCGAAAGGCCCGATTGAACCATGTAGTGAGAGGATGTCCAATTTGATATGGGAACTGGAGAAATTCACCGGTAACTACATAGTATCACGCCTGGACGATGCATGCGGCCAGGCAATTGATGAAGAAGATATCGAGGCCCTGGTGGTGAGTGAGGAGACAGAACCCTCCGCGAAGATGATAAATGACATTCGAGAGAAGAGGGGCATGAAACCCCTGGATATCATAACCATCGATATGGTATTGGCTGATGACGGTAAACCAATATCCTCCACCAGGATAAGGGAAGGGGAGATAGATGTTGCCGGGACTGTCCTATGGGACTAGAAACTTAATCCAAAGAAGGGGATTTGGGCTTTTATGATGGTACAGGTAGGTTCTGAAAACCCGGTGAAGGTCCAGGCCACCAGGAATGTTTTGAAGAATTTTTACAATAATATCACCGTATCTTCAGTCTGCGTACACTCCGGAGTGCCCGACCAACCAATAGGGTTGGACCAAACCATAGAAGGAGCGGTGAACAGGGCTAAGGAAGCTTTCGTACCTGGATGTGACCTGGGAATTGGTATAGAATCCGGCCTGATGGAAACACCCCACACCATCACCGGCTACGTAGATGTGCAGTGGTGTGCAATCTACGACGGGGAGAAAACAACCCTGGGGGTGAGCGCTGGTTTTGAATATCCACCATCAGTGATGGAGGAAGTCTTAAGTGGAAAAGAAGTGGGGGATGTGATGGACGAGCTCACTGGTGTGGATGATCTGGGTGAAAAGATGGGAGCAGTCAGTTTTTTATCCAAAGGCATGCTGGATCGTACAGGAAATACAGAGCAGTGTGTTTTGATGGCTATGATTCCCCGGTTGAATAAGGGGATTTATTTTAAGTAAAAAATTACTTAGATATGAAATCCATAGGGTACTAACCAAGTTAGATTCCATGGATATTATCTAAATCATAAGGAATTTCCTTTATGGTAATGTTGTTTTTATTTTTGATGATGAAAGATTCCTTATCAACATAGACATTGATATTCTGAAATTGTTCTTTAAACCCGGTTGTTCCACCATACTCATCGTTTGGGTAAAATCTATTTGAAATTTTCCTTCCAGTCATCCAAGCTAATTTTTCAGATCTTAATTTATCAGTCCAAATGGTCTGGTTTTTGTCTGTATTTTGATCTATGTAAATTTTTAAGGGATAATAATCGCCTTCAAAAGGTTTATCAATGTTATTCCACTGTCCTATCTCCTTGTTCGGTAAATTGCCAACATAAATTATTGCTTCCAAAAGGGAATATAAAAGGATCAATAAGATGAACAAAATAGATACAAAACTTTTTGTAGTTTTCATTTAGGTATTCGTATCCTTTTTGCACGGTTAGTGCTGAAAGTATGGCTATGGGGAGTGCTGAAAATTGAAATCCTCTTAAAAAATCTCCGTTAAATCCAAAAAAGCTTACTACGATTACAATCAATATGTAAGTTAAAAATAACTTAAATTGTCTGTAATTCCTTCTATATAATATATACAATCCGATGAAACCTATAAAAAAGATGGAAATTTGAATATAAAATGTTGGTTGTGAGGGATCTGTGCATAAAAATTGTGGATGGGTAATTGAATAGAATAATCCATGGCTAACAATTCTATCTCGGAAGTATATCCAATATCCAGCCCAAATAAGAAGAATGGTAATAGTAATGCAATAATTTTAAGATTACTTTTGTCTTTATAATTATCAACCAAAAATAATGGTATAAAACAGGCTAAAGACACCATGTGTGTCCATAAACCCAATAATGAGTTACAAAGGCTTTTTTCTTATCTTTTGGTATGTAATAAATTGTAAGAACAGCTAAGATAGGTACAAATGCAGCTGGCATGGGGATACATAAAGAGTTGATTGCTGGGACAAATAAAGCAAAAAAACCTGCAAAAAACCTGCTATTAACCCATATTCTTTTTTGGCAAACCAAGATGCAACTCCTACAGTTAATAAAACTTGTAAGAAACACATTATAGATTGAGCGAACCGTACTCCTCCAAAATACCAAAATAAAGCGTAAACTGCATTAAATAATGGTTGGTGCCATACTGGTCTTCCTAATGGTTGATATGTGAGATTATCCCAGAACAGACCAAAGAATGGGTTTTCAAGAATATCCCTTGCCCTAGCTAAATGGAATTCAGTATCTCCCACATCTGCTGGAAAAAGGTAATATGGGCGTAAAACCATCACGATAAATATAAATATCAGTGGGATGAAGGGAATCAGAAATTTTATCCTATTAACTGGCCCCAAATCCAAATACAATATTCCCCCTTTTTAACCATGAATAAAAGTATAGAATTATATATTAATAACTTACATGTTGATATAAGAAACAGGAAATATCCATCATTTTAAATATTATACATCTATGATCAACAATAGAGGTTTACAAGGGAATCATGATAAAATTCTAATTAACAATGAGATTTATGTACTGTTATTACTATATTGACGCTTATTGGTGATTTTTGTGAATGAGCTATTCGATACAAGCAGATTAAAAAAAGATTCTAATTCAATATTTTTTGTCTTAATTGTAGTAATAGCAGTCATAATAGCTTATTGGCGAGTAATTATTCAATTAGAAGTTGGCGCAATGTGGGATACATTTGATTTTTTGTCTAATGCTATGTATTTTGCTGGACAGGGCTTTGGATATGCGGATTTTACCAGACCGCCATTTTTCTCATTTATTACATCTTTATTTTTTAGATTAGGATTTATATCAGAATTAACTATTTTTGCAGTAGATGGTGTTTTTTTTGTTTTTGGTGTTATTGGTTTATATTTGTTCTTTAAACTACGTTTTAGCTCATTTCAAAGCTTTTTTGCTTGTTTAATATTTGTTACATTCCCAATAATTATATCTTTTATTAGTACGGGGTTATCTGACTTACCTGCAGTTTCATTATCAATTTGGGCTTTGTATTTCACTGTATTAGCAGTTAAAAGAAATTCTAAGTTCTTTTATCTTTCTTTTCCATTTTTTATGCTTGCATTTATTACACGCTATCCTGCTGCTTTAATAGTATTTCCAATGATTTTTTATATTCTAATAAATAAGAGAGAAGTAAATTATAAGAATCTTCTTTTAGGAGTGTTATTATCGATTTTAGTTTTAGTTCCTGTACTTATTTTCTTCTTTGAAAAGTTTGGCAATCCTATTTATCCATTTGTTGCATTTTTTGGATATACTCAGAGTTCCCTGTTACCTGGAAGTTTACTCCAAGTTCAACCACAATATAACGCTAATATTCCAGTTTATGTAATGGGTGAGGTTATAACTTTACCAGAAAATCCTTTTTATCATAATGATCTATTCTATTTTTTAAAAAAATTTCCTTCATATGTTGGTGCTGCTTCTTTTTCAATGTTTATCATAAGTTTAATGGGAATTTTTATTTATGGTGTAATAAAAATAAAAGAGAAATCTATCAATACAATATCATTAGCAGATAATAAATTTAAGGCTCTTATATTCATTATTTTATTACTTATATTCATTCTAACCTTTGGAAGTATAAATTATTTAGTATCTGAACTATTATTCCTTATTTTAGGTTTTACCAGTTATGTATTTCTAAAAAAGGATACTTTCCGAAATTTAGATATTGATTTCTTTTTTATAGCATGGTTTATGTCTTTTTTCATTTTTAACAGTGTTTACGTCCTTAAAGATGATAGATATTTTTTAATGATGTCCCCTGCTGTAGCCTATTTTTTAACGCTAGGATTTTTTTCAGTAGTTGAACGATTTAAATGGAAATATAAAAATATTAATTTAGTTAAACTAGGTTTAACAGGTTTTCTAGTAATCATTATCTTATTCTCAACTACTTCTTACTTGTTTAATATGCCTAATGGTATAGATAAAGTAAAAGTTATGCATAATGATACACTCGAGGCCAGTAATTGGTTTAAAGACCATGAACCTGATTATAAAAATAAGATTATATATGCAGATTTTTGGCCGTATTTTAACTGGTATTTAAAAACTCCGATAGTACCGATGCCTGTTTTTAAAGACGGTAAGTTATATTATTATAGATTAAATAACTACAAGATTGATAATAATAGTAATATTCAGTATAATAAAATATTGAACGAAAATAAAGTAGATTATTATTTTTCAGATAAAAAAGGACTCAATTTAACATCATATGAGCCAATAAAGCAATTTGGGATAATAACAATATATCAAAGGATTTAAATGGCTTTTACTAAAGGGCGGATACCATGAATTTGAATAAATATCTTAAAAGTTCAAATTTGCTCAAATTAACGGTATCTTTATTAATCCTATTTTTCTTGTTATTTTTTGTTAATTTTCAAGTATTAATAAGCAGTTTAAAAAGCATTAATGCATGGTTTATAGTTGCTTTAATAATAATCCCTTTTAGCATATTTTTACGGGCTTATAGATTTATGATAATCTTAAATAAGGATAAAAAAATGTTTTCAATCAAAGATTCTTATTATTTGACACTGGTAGGGACGGCGTTGAATATCTTTATGCCTGCAAGTGGGGGGGATATAGCTAAAACATATTACGGATATAAGTGGCACGGGATAAAGGAGGAAATGCTTTCATCCAGCATAGTAGATAAGATCATGGCGTTGCTGGCTATTTTCATTATAGGTAGTTGTGCAGCAGTGTATCTGGACATGTATTTGTTAGCTTTATTTTCTGTTATTTGTGGAGTACTGTTATTGCTTGTGGTTTTTTATCCGAATGTAGCGCCATGGAACTTGTTTAATCGTCTGTTTCATTTTTTAACTAAGAAAAATTTAGAAATAGAAAAATTAAAAGATTCTTTTGCACTTTCAAATAGAATAAAACTAATAACATTATCTATATCAATTTTCGCATGGATAATTTCGTATTTACAGTTTTATGTGGTTTGTGAATCGCTGTCCGTAGAAATAAGTCTCATATACATTCTTGCGGTTGCTTCTCTAATCAACCTTTCCATACTTTTCCCCCTAACACTGAATGGGATAGGCTCAGGAGAAGCGATGATGGTATACCTTTTTAGTTTAGTGAATATATCTCCAACACTGGCTATAGTTATTTCACTATTGTATACGCAGGTTATAACCACCATAATACCGGGATTGTTTGGATTGGTAATAATTATGAGAAAATAGATTGTGAATTATTTTAATCTTTTTCTAAGCAGCTTATTTTCCTTTTGGATGATATAAATCTCTCTTTTAAGGAGACTGATCTGGGTGGATACAAACCCAAAAATCAAAATCTGTATACCTGATAAAATCATCACCACCATAAATAGCATCAGAGGCCTGGTAGGATCCAGAGTACCCATTAAGTACTGATAGAATAGAAAAATAGCACTTATAATTCCAAATAGACATATGATAAGTCCAATTACGCCGAATAATATCATCGGTCTTTCATAAAAAGAGAATAACAGGTGGGATATGGTGGTTTTCCTATATCTAACCTTTGATTTGCCGAGTTCTCTGCCTTTTAAAGTGACAGGGATTTCTTTTATATTGAAACCAACTGCTTTTGCTTTGGAAATTATTTCAGGATTGATTTCCGTACCATCAGAATCCAATTCAATTGAATCTAAAACTTCCTTTCTATAAGCTCTTAAAACACCGGTGACTGTACTTAAATTGTTGGCCATTGCGTATCCAACCAGTTTGTTTGCAGTTTTACTTATGAAAAGTCTTAAAGGAGGTATATTTTCTGTATGACCTCCATCCATATACTGAGAGCCCACCACTATATCTGTTGATTCATCCATCTCTTCAACCAATTTAGGAATTATGGCCGGGTCGTAACTTAAGTCAGCATCTATGGTGATAATAATGTCGCTATCTACTTTTTCAAAACCAGTCCTCAATGCCCTACCCATGCCCATATTAACAGGATGTTTTAAAAGGCTAATATTAGAATTAGAAGATATAACCTTATTTACCAATGAAGATGTTTTATCTGTACTCCCATCGTCCACAACGATTATTTCAAATTCGTTAAAATTTTCTAAAACATTATTTACTTCATTTAATGTTTTAATAACATTCTCTTCCTCGTTGTACATAGGGATGATTACAGAGATCTTCATGAATTTAGATTTAAAATAATAGGTATATACACTTTTTTAATATAAATAAAAAATTGAAAATTAGATTTTATTTAGAGTTTTAAGTCTATCTGGTAACGGCTTTATCCTGGCTGGAGCACCAATTGCCAGATAATAAGGGGGTATATCATGGGTTACTATTGCTCCTGCAGCTACCATGGCTCCCTCACCAACTTCTATTCCTGATAGAAAGGTTGAATTTGCACCGATAGAAGCGCCTCTTCTAATGACTGGTCCTTTGAGATCAAAATCTATTCTAATGGGATATTTGTCATTGGTGATACAAACACACGGCCCCATAAACACATAATCCTCGATGATGGTATTTGTTGGGATATAAACATTTGATTGAATGCTGATATTACTTCCAATGGTACAATGACCTTCAATAAGGGAGTTAGTACCGATAAGAACGTTATCTCCTATTTTGGTCTTTTCTCTTACAACTACACCATGCCCTGTTCTAAAATTGTCCCCTATTTCTGTGTCATCGTAAATTACAGAATTGGAACGTATAAACGCATTTTTACCAATGACAGGGGGTTGTGACCCTCCTTTATACTTCTGCCCGATGACTACATTTTCCTGGATCTCAGCATTTTCCAGGGATATTGTGGGTTCCGAATCCCTGAAAAAGGTTTTCAGCCGGTTTCCATTCCTTGTTCCCAAAAAGTTTTTAAAAGATGTCATATTTCTCTCTAGAATAATTTTTTATGATGATATTATTTTTAATCATACTAATATTTATCTTTATAAGAGAATTGAAAATTAATCAAATACTTCTTATTAAGAGGAAGAATTATAAATCTTATTTTAGAAAGTGGAATCAAGGCTGTTAGTTGGGAAGAATAGTCAATCATCGTATTAGTTATGAATCAAATAAAAAATAAAATACAGATGATTGGTAATGAGGATATCCATGATTAAAAGAGAAACGACTATTACAATCGCATGTATTCTATTTATATTTATACTTGGATTTTTAGTCAGGCTCGATTATGTCAATCTTCCTGGAACTCCGGATGATGAAAAACCATTTTTAATGGGTCCTAATGGACTTCCATACATGATTGAGTTAGATTCGTATTATCATTATAGATTGACAGAAAACTTTATTGAACATGGATATTTGGGGGACACAAGAATAAATGGTACGGAATGGGATACACATTCCTATTATCCTCCTGGAGTTCCTATGGATTATTCTCCGATGATAATATATTTAGCTGCATTCATTTATTATCTGATTAATCTTTTTGCTAGTGTTCCTCTTCTTACAGTTATCTTCTGGATCCCTGCTTTTATAGCACCTTTAAGTGGTGTAGTTGCTTTTTTCTTAGTTAGAAGATTTACCAATGATTTTGGAGCAGTTGCTGCTGGTATTATCATCGTTACGGTTCCGGCGTTCACTGTCAGAACTGTGGCGGGTTGGTTTGATACGGATATGTTTAACATCTTTTTCCCGCTACTTATAACCTTACTTTTCTTTATGGCAGTTGATAATCGCGATAATATTCGGAAAGGATTGATATTTGCAGTTTTAGCAGCTTTTTCAATGTTTCTGTACTCTCTGGCCTGGAATGGCTGGCAATATATGTTTTATTTCATAATAATATTTTCAGCAATTTACTTAATCTGGTGTAAATACCAGGGCAAGGATGTTAATAATTTCATTGTTGTATATTTAATCTTTTTATTAGGTAGTCTGTTACTCATAGGCATTTTATCTGGTTTTATAAATGTATATAAGTTATTTATGGGTCCCCTGGAGTTAATTAAAATAACTCAGAATCCATGGGCACCTTGGCCGGATGTATACACTACAGTGTTGGAACTGGCTGATCCATCCTTATTAGGAGTTATAGGTAGTGTAGGATTAGCTTTTTTCACAGGCTTATTTGGTTTAATATGGGCATTTAGGGTAATGATTGATCATAAACTTAAAAATAGCGTTCTATATAAGATGAACTGGTTTTATTGTTCTTTCCTGCTTTTATGGACTGTGGTAGGATTTTTCACCCTATTTAAAGGCATAAGATTTGTTAGTATGATTATTCCGCCCTTGAGTGTCAGTGCTGGTATTTTTATTGGTATTGTTGTTGAATATATGGTGAAATTGGAGAGTAACCAGAGATTTAATATCTTCAGGGGGCGTAAGAACCTGATCAATACACTAGCTATATTAATGTTAGCATGTTTAACAGTTCTAGCAGTTTCAAATGTTCACCATACTATCAGCACCATTCAACCAATAGTAAATGATGACATGTGGGCTGTTTCAGAGTGGATCCATAATTATACATTGAATGATACTGTAATTATCTCTCAGTGGGGTTTTGGTCACTTTTTTACCGCCATAGCAGATAGGCCTGTTGTTTTTGATGGTAGAATGGGTTATATTGAAACTTTATCAAGTAGAAATTATGGGAATTTATATCCATATGGAGATAAATCCCCTGGAATATATCGAGAATATTGGGTAGACAGGGCACTTTCAACAAGTAATGAAACTTTAGCTGTAGGTATATTTAGAATGCTTGCCACTAGCGGAGATTTAGGTTATTTATCTTTAAATAATTATACACAAAACACCACAAGGAGTGTTGAAATCCTGAACAATATTTTAGGCGTAAATAAGGAAATAGCTAATGAATTACTAATTAAAAATTATAATTTAAGTCGAGAACAAGCAGAAAACATTTTAGCATATACACATCCAAGTGATCCCGCGCCATATGTAGTGGTCACCCCAGATCGGTTTTTAGGTATGGGTAAAGAGATATTTAAATTTGGAGAATGGGATTTCAATAAAAATAATGGAAGTAACATCACCTATTCTTACAAAAAATTCAGAATCTTTAATGGTTCTTTAACTACAACAAACGGTCTGAAAATGGATATGAATAGTGGTAATGTAACTTGGAATAATAAAACCCCATATAAACTAATAACTATTACAGATAACTTAATTTCAAAGAGAATAATTGATGATGACAGTGATTTTATCGTAATTCTGTTAATGGACGATAATAGGGCAATAGTAATTGATAAAAACTTTGAGAATTCGTTGTTTATTAAACTACTAATTGAACAAAGAAATACTACTAATTTTGAAATGATATATAAAACAAACAGTGCTTCTATCTGGAAAGTTGAAAATTAAAAAAAAGAAATAGTTGTGGAAAGTTATAATTTGCCAATGGTCGAGTCTCTGGCAGTATCTAGTACTTCAGAAACATTACCCGCCACAGATTCGGATATGTCCAGTACAAAACCCATGACGATAATAACTAGTATTATCAATCCACCGAGTAATAGGATCATTTCCGCACTGATCTGAGCTTTTTCATCCATTAACATATCTTTCCACTTATTTATTCATCCGTTGTATACACCGGTGTTTGCGCTGTTTCTGGTAGTTTCTATGTCGCTAGCAGAGTTCAGACCTGCATTGTTGGTGAAGTAGCTGAAGTAAATGTATAATGCAATTATAGCTATAACGATTACTCCTCCGAAGAGTAATATGTATTCAGCTGCACCTTGTCCACCTTCGTCTTTTACGATATCCATTTTTCTACCTCCATAATTTTAGTCAAGTAAATGATAATAATACTTTCAGATATATAAATTATTCTAATTTGTACTCTTATGTTATA
>ENA-UOOK01005872-UOOK01005872.1-fermentation-metagenome-genome-assembly--contig:-NODE-5872-length-12104-cov-3.491659_pt1 | contig 12104 bp, 10 predicted proteins | sample MGYA00245777_ERZ724023 | MGnify/ENA primary metagenome ERZ724023 (study PRJEB28704, sample SAMN03018312) | fermentation metagenome | biome: anthropogenic terrestrial biome; feature: soil; material... | reverse complement strand
ATAAAGAAAAAGACGAACTATCAACAGTCCGCCTTTTTCTTTATTTCTGAGTATTCTTCTGAGAAGAATATCGTGTAATCTTAACATACCTTATGAGCACCGTCACTGATTACGACAGGAATGATTTCCGGCTCATGTCCGTATTTCTCGCTGAATTTCTTCTTTGCATCAGCAATGAACTGGTCATAGACCTCGTCCTTGACCAGATTGATAGTGCAGCCACCGAATCCGCCGCCCATGATACGGCTTCCCGTAACGCCGTTTGCTTTGGCAATATCATTGAGAAAATCGAGTTCTTCGCATGATACTTCATATTCCTTGCTCAGACCGTTATGCGTTTCAAACATTTTTTGTCCCACGGTCTCATAATCTCCTTTTTGGAGAGCTTCACTGACGGACAGAACCCTGTCTTTCTCTCCCAGTACGAAGTGAGCCCGCTTATGATCTTCCTCTCCGACTTCCTGGCGTACTTCTTCAAGTTGATCCCATGTGCAGTCGCGGAGTGTTTCTATCTTCTGGTCTGCATGCCTGGCAGCAATATGCTTGACCACATTCTCACAACTGTTCCGGCGGTCGTTATAAGGAGAACCTTTCAGTTCGTGCTTGACCTTTGAATTGAGCAGAACTAATTTATAACCTTTAGGATCGAAAGGCAGGTAAGTAAATTCTCTGCTGCGGCAGTCGAGGCGCATTAGTTGGCCTTTCTTTCCGAAGACAGATGCAAACTGGTCCATGATTCCGCAATTGACGCCGATATATTTGTGTTCAGTAGCCTGGCCGGCAAGAGCCATGTCCCATTTGGATACCTTGTTGTCGCCGAATAGATCATTCAGTGCACAGGCAAAGCAACTCTCCAGTGCAGCAGAGGATGACATTCCTGCTCCCAAGGGCACATCACCGTAGAAGGCTGCATTGAACCCTTTGACCGGAACACCAAGTGCTTTCATCTCACGTACGATGCCGTAGATGTATCTTGCCCATGTAGCATGTGGTCCTTTAGGATCATCAATATTAAATTCCACACGGTCTTTTAAATCAATGGAATAGAGAATTACAGTCTGTAGGCCGTTAGGGCGGACCTCAGCCATAATACCTTTATCTACTGCACCAGGCATGACAAATCCTCCGTTGTAGTCTGTGTGTTCACCGATGAGATTAATACGTCCCGGGGCCATATAAATATTTCCAGTCTTATTGTCAAAATGCTTGAGGAAACGAGTTCTTACTTTTTCTATATCCATAATAAAAGATGTTTTAAAGAGTGATAAGATATTTATGGTGGTTAATAAAGGCGTAACTTCGGAAAGTCACGCCTTTCAATCTTAATCGATAGGGATGTCCTTGTTCACATTCTTGGAGCCTATTAAAGCATAGAAGCAGAGATAGGCGAGTGCGATGAAGGGTACAATATAGGAAATCATGTAGTTGACATGGTCTGCAATATAGTTCTGGATCAGGGGAAGAACACCGCCACCGACTACCATCATCATGAATATTCCGGAAGCTTTTGCGGTGTATTTGCCTAATCCTTCCGTGGATAGGTTGAATACACTTGGCCACATCACTGAAGTACACAGACCGCAGAGTACCAGGAACAAGGCACAGATAGGTACTGTAACCATCTGGAAAGCCGAACCTGTGAATACGGGCATACTTACGGTAGAGGACTTGCCCAGAATCATGGCCAGACAGATAAAGATCATTCCGAAAATTGTCGTAATGGTCAGCAGTTGCTTGCTCGATACCTTGCTGGCAATGAAACTGGCCAGAAAGCGTCCCACCAGCATCAGAAACCAGTATGTGCCGGCAATGAAACCTCCGATGGCGGCAGCATTCAGAAGTCCGCCTCCTCCGCCCTTCATTGAGGTGTCACTGATATAGAAGTTCAAGGTACCAGGGATACCGACCTCTACTCCTACATAAACAAAGATTCCGATAATACCCAGGTCGAAATGACGGAAACTCCACGGGCTGTGTTCAAAAACGGTCTGTTCATTCGTCTTTCCCATTTCCGGATCCTGAATGGGGATGAAGACCAGAATGATGAAAGCAGCCAAAAAGACGGTCATGGCGATATACATCACCAGATTGACATCGACCATTTTGGTGTTTGCCGTTACGGTGCCGATGAGCGAGCCTACCAGCATAGGAGTGAGCGTGCCGGACAGCGAGTTCAGCGTTCCACCAATCATGTTCAACTGGTTACCACGGTTCCCTCCGCCACCCAAAAGGTTCAGCATGGGGTTGACGACCGTATTCAGCATACAGACACTGAAACCTGAGATGAATGCTCCCAAGAGATAAACACAGAATCCGGTTACACCCGGATTGAATTCTCCACTGAGAAATTGGATGAGTACTCCTAAGAAACCGAGGGCAATACCTACGAGAGCGGTTTTTTTGTAACCGATTTTAGTAAGCATGGCTCCGGCGGGAATACCCATAAACAGATAGGCCAGGAAATTCATGGCGTTCCCTAGCATTCCGATCATGTTACTGCCCTCGAATACATTTTTCCAAATAACCCCGATTGGAGCTGCCAGATTTGTTACAAACGAAATCATGGCATAAAGGAACATCATTGTGATAATGGCAATGATGCTGCCTTGTTTTTTATTCGTATTTTCCATTTATGATTTTGTTGATTATCTTCTTCTTCTTTTTTTATGAATATTACGGAGACTAATTCTTCGTGGATTACTTCTCTATACCGAATTTATAGATGGTTTTTTGATGATACTCTTCTCCGGGAGTCAATTCCACAGATGGAAAATAGGGGTGATTAGGTGTATCCGGGAAATGCTGGGCTTCAAAACTGATGGCTGAGCGTCGAGGGAATGTCGCTCCATTCTGCCCTTTATAGCCATCTGCCCAATTATCTGTATAAAACTGCATACCAGGTTCTGTCGTATAGACCTCCATGGTCCTGCCGCTCACCGGCTCTATGACTTTGGCCGCGAAACTCAGTTCGCCTTCTTCCTTCTTGTTGAGCACATAGCAGTGGTCATATCCGGCACCGTTTTTAATTTGTTCATCTTCTGCGTTGATGTCCTGTCCTATCGGCTTTGGGGTACGGAAATCAAAGGGGGTATCCTTGACGAACCTGATTTCCCCTGTGGGGATGGAAGTGTCGTCAATAGGGAGATAATAGTCTGCATTGATCTGACAGATGATAGGATCGACGGTAGGGGTGGGATTGGCTATGCCTGCCAGTGAATAGAAACCATGATGGGTGAGGTTGATAATAGTCTTCTTGTTCGTCTTGACTAAATATTTGATGATGAGCTCATTGTCATCCGTAAAAGTATAGGCTACCCATACGTCCAGTTCACCTCTGAAGCCCTCCTCGCCATAAGAACTGTTGTATTTCAGGACGGCTGCCTGATCGCTGATCCTCTGTACATCCCATACTCTGGAATGAAACCCTGTCGGGCCACCGTGCAGGGCATTGGGACCATTGTTGACAGCCAGTTGGTATTCCTTGCCATGCAGGGTGAATTTCCCCTTGCAGATACGGTTACCATAGCGGCCGATCAACGTACTCAGAAAAGGTTCCGGAGAGTGGATCACATCGTTTATGTTATCGTGGCCTTGAATGACATTTCCTAATTTGCCATTCCTGTCCGGTACCATGATTGCCACCAGAGCACCTCCGTAATTCGTGAAAGCCACCTCATTGCCTTGCTTGTTCTGCAAGATAAAGAGGTCTGTCTTTTTGCCGTGAATCGTGGCCTGAAAATTTCCTCTTTTCAGGCCGCAGATATTTTCCGTTTCTGCTGTGCTCATAATATCGTTAAGTTTTTAGTTACAAATATATATGCAAAGTAAGTAAAAAATCACGGAAACAGCAAATTATATTGATGGAAAATCCTTTGATTCAGAGTTAAAAGTCTTTAATAATTCCCTGTTATAAAAAAACTCGTCAGTAAAATGACAGAAGTTTGTAATCAAAATGTCATCATCAGTGAACTGATGATGCTTTTTGAAATGGAATTTCTTTAAGAAGATCTGCTACTACATAACTGGATCCGCCCACGAAGATAAAATCTTCTTTACCGGCCTCTTCCAGTGCTTTTTCGTATGCTTCTCCTACTGAGGAAAAAGCCCTTCCCTGGAGTTCATGGGCCTTTGCGGTCTCTACGACTTTCGATACTGGAAAAGCCCGTTCACAACTGGGTTGCGTCCAATAATATATCCCATCTTTGGGTAACATGCCCATGACGGTATTGATATCCTTGTCATTCACCATTCCGAAAACGATCCGCCGCTGTCTGCAGGGTTGTGATGCGATCTGCCTGCCGAGATACTGCCATCCTCCCACATTGTGACCTGTGTCACAGATGACGAGCGGTTCTTTCCTCAACCGCTCCCAGCGGCCCCTTAATCCGGTCATTTCACATACTTGTGCGAACCCTTTTGATACACTGTCAGCATTACGGATTATATTCCTGTTCAGGAGTTGGATGGCCGCCGTCAGAATGGTATTGGCATTCTTGTCTTGATAGATTCCGCCAAGTTCGCCTTTGATCTTTCCAAAATAGCGTGTCTCATAGATCCTGCCGCCATCTGCGCAGGCCTTTGAGGATAGAACTGCAGGTATATCTTCTGCGTAGACATCCTGGGCTTGCATCTCCTGGGCTTTTGATTCGAAGACAATCCGCGTTTCAGGCACCGTCTCACCGATAATCACCGGTATTCCATTTTTGATGATCCCTGCCTTTTCTCCTGCGATCTTTGCCAGGGTATGACCCAGGAATTGGGTATGGTCGAAACTGATATTCGTGATAATGGACAGGATGGGAGTAATGATATTGGTACAGTCCAGCCGTCCTCCCAGTCCGACTTCGATGACGGCTATATCCACTTTCTGGTCGGCAAAGTATTTGAAAGCCATCGCGGTGGTCAGTTCAAAAAATGAGGGATGAAGGGGTTCAAAGAAATCTCGGTTCTGCTCTACAAAGTCTACGACATATTTCTCACTGACAGGCTGGCCGTTGACCCGGATTCTTTCGCGGAAGTCTACGAGATGAGGAGAGGTGTACAGTCCTACTTTGTATCCATCTGCCTGGAGGATGGCCGCCAGGGTATGGGAGCATGAACCTTTGCCGTTGGTCCCGGCGATGTGGATAGTAAGAAAATGCGTATGGGGATGATTGAAATGCTGATCTAAGGCCAGAGAATTCTCCAGTCCGGCTTTATATGCCGGTGCACCCACTTTTTCAAAAACAGGGGTGCTGTTGAAAAGATATTTTACGGTTTGCTGATAATCCATTGCTCAAAAATAAGAACAGCTTACCTGCTGTTGCATTAAGTCATCTCCCTGAATGAATTGCAGGTCATTCACTGGATATGACGGATAATATAAAGACCACCCCGATGCAACTGCGACAGGCGTAATTGCGTCGGGGACCTGATTAACTGAACAGATTCTTGATATGTTCAAAAACAGATTTCTTATCTACATTGGAGGACTTGAAATTGTCACTATTCCTGAATACTTCCACGGCCTGTTTTTCATCTTTTGTAAGTGTCTTGGGAATGTAGACACTGATGTTGACAATGATGTCTCCCATACCATGTCCATATCCCTGGACTGCAGGCAGCCCCTTCCCTCTCAGCCGGACCTGCCTGCCTGGCTGCGTTCCGGAATCAATTTTAAGTGATATTTTGGAACCACCGACAGTGGGAATATCCACATTCCCTCCCAAGATAGCTGTCGGAAGGTCCAGAAGTAGATTATAATAAAGATCTTGGCCATTGCGGATGAAAGTGTTGTCCGGCTCCTCCTTGATGATCACCTGGATGTTGCCATTGACGCCATTATGACGTCCTGCATTTCCTTTTCCGGGCACATTGAGCACCATGCCGTCGGCTACGCCTGCCGGGATATTGATTTCTACGACTTCCTCACCACTGACCACACCTTCACCGTTGCATCTCTTGCACTTGTTCTTGATGATCGTACCTTCCCCGTGACAAGTAGGGCAGGCGGCCTGTGTCTGCATCAGTCCGAAAACGGAATGTACGGTTTTTATCGTATAGCCCGTTCCATGGCAGGTCGGACAGGTCTCCGGGCTGGTGCCTCCTTCACAACCGGTACCGTGACAACTCGGACAAGTGATGTACTTACGCACCTTGAATTTCTTGGTCACTCCTTCCGCTATCTCCTGAAGGGTGAGGTGGACGGTCAGCCGAAGGTCTGATCCTCTGAACTGAGGACGTGTCCTGCTTCCTCCACCGCTGAAACCACTACTGCCGAAGCCTCCGAAACCGTGTCCTCCGAAGATGTCACCGAACATGGAGAAAATATCGTCCATGTTCATGCCTCCTCCTCCGAAGCCTCCGAAATCACCTTGAGGACCATTGAACCCAAACTGATCATACTGGCGGCGTTTATCCGGATCATGGAGCACACTATAGGCTTCAGCAGCCTCTTTGAATTTCTCTTCTGCCTCTTTATTTCCCGGATTACGGTCCGGGTGATATTTGATGGCTAATTTTCTGTATGCTATCTTGATCTCATCCTCCGAAGCGTTCTTGTCGACACCGAGCACTTCGTAGTAATCTCTTTTTTCTGCCATGATGTAAAATTATTTTGCAATTGCAATTGAAGCCTTCGTCTTCTTTATTGGCCTACAGCTACTTTGGCGTGCCGGATTACCTTATCATTCAACGTATAACCTGTCTGGACACAGTCAATGACTTTTCCCTTCTTCTTGTCGCCCATACCTGGAACCATGGCCACAGCTTCCATGTAGGTTGTATCAAAGTCCTTGTCTTTCGTGTCTATTTCCTTGACACCTAACCCGGCCAGGGCTTTCTGGAATTTCTTGTAAATCAGGTTCATCCCGTCCTTGATGGCCTTGGGCTCATTGCTCTTACTGGCCAGGGCACGTTCAAAATCATCCATGACCGGAAGAATGGCGGTGATGGTCTTCTCTCCTCCATTCAGGATCAGGTCTGCCTTTTCTTTGAGGGTGCGCTTCCTGTAGTTGTCAAATTCTGCCACGGAACGCAGGTATTTATCCTTCAGCTGTCCTATTTGCTCCTGGGCCTCTTTTAACGGGTCTTTCTTCTCTTCTTTTGGCTCTTTGTCCTTATCGGATACCTTTTCTGACTTTTCGTCAGTTTTTTCTGACTTTTCGTCTTTTTGAGAATCTTTCTTCTCCTTTTTGTCAGTTTCTTCCTTAGGTGTTCCTTTCTTTTCAGACTCACTGTCCTGACGATTTATCTTCTTTTCTTCGTTTTCTTTTTCTGCCATAGTTCTTTAAGTTAAAGTGATCTTCTTGATGCGAGGGGAAGCCTGCTCTTTTCTTCCGCTTTCTCTTTCAAGGGTCAAGCAAAATCTGTGCCAACTCAAGAATACATCTTCTCTTTCAAGGCTTTGATCTCTTCATCGTGAATATACTCATTGTAAGGCATCTGCTTGTCAATAGTTCCTTTAGGCGTAAGTTCGATAATCCGGTTAGCTACCGTTTCGATGAACTCATGGTCGTGGCTGGAGAAGAGTACATTTCCTTTGAAAGTGATCAGATTATTGTTGAAAGCCTGGATACTTTCCAGATCAAGGTGGTTGGTAGGTGTGTCCAGGATAAGACAGTTGGCTTTTTGTAATTGCATCCTGGCAATCATGCAACGCATCTTTTCTCCTCCCGAGAGGACATTGACTTGTTTCAGGATCTCTTCACCTGAAAAGAGCATCCTGCCCAGATAAGCTTTCATCTGGACTTCATTCCCCGGACCGTATTGACTCAGCCATTCCACAAGGTTCTTGTCACTTTGGAAGAAGGTGGTATTGTCCAGAGGGAGATAGGCCGTGGTGATCGTTACGCCCCATTTATATGAACCGGCATCAGGCTTGCGGTTACCGCTGATGATTTCAAACAGGGTAGTCATCGCTCTGGGATTATGTGACAGGAATATGATTTTCTGCCCCTTCTCTACGGTGAAATTGATATTATCAAAGAGTACCGTTCCATCCTCATCTACAGCTTTCAGACCTTCTGCCTCCAGGATCTGTGTCCCTGGCTCACGTTCCATCTCAAAGATAATGCCGGGATATTTCCGGCTGGAAGGACGGATCTCTTCTATATTGATCTTGGACAGCATCTTCTTCCGTGACGTGGTCTGCCGGCTTTTGGAGGCATTGGCAGAAAAGCGGCGGATAAACTCTTCCAGTTGTTTTTTCTTCTCTTCTGCTTTCATCCTCTGGTTCTGGGCCTGCCTTAAAGCCAACTGTGAGCTCTCGTACCAGAAAGAATAGTTGCCGGCGAACATGGTGATCTTCCCGTAGTCTATATCTACGGTCTGTGTAGATACGGCATCCAGGAAATGGCGGTCATGGCTGACGACCAGGACCGTTTGCTCCACTTCCCCGAGATAATCTTCAAGCCATTCTACGGTGTCCAGGTCCAGATCATTGGTAGGCTCATCCAGCAGCAGGTTCTCCGGCTTGCCGAAGAGGGCCTTGGCCAGCATGACCCGTACTTTCTGATTGTTGGAAAGCTCCTTCATATTTTCATTATGGTATTTTTCCGGAATACCCAGGTCCTGTAAGAGTTGGGCGGCATCTGACTCTGCGGACCAGCCGTTCATCTCGGCAAATTTTTCCTCAAGTTCTCCCGCACGGTTGCCTTCAGCATCTGTCATTTCTGCTTTCGCGTATAAAGCCTCCCGCTCTTTCATGTTCTTCCATAGCGGTTGATGTCCCATCAACACGGTGTCGAGGACACGGTAATCATCATATTTGAAATGGTCCTGCTCCAAGACGGAGAGCCGTTCTCCCGGCCCCATTTCAATGGTCCCCTTATTGGGCTCAAGGTCTCCGCTGATGGCGCGGAGGAGCGTAGACTTACCTGCACCGTTGGCGCCGATGATACCGTAGATGTTGCCGTGAGTAAATTTAAGGTTGACGTCCTTGTAGAGCACTCTCTTTCCAAATTGGATGGCAAGATTTGTTATTATAATCATTTTCTAATACCTTATTGTATAATAATTTGTGTACAAAGGTATAAAAAAGAATCGAGATGCCTGTATGTTTAGGATTTCTTTTGTACTTTTGTGGGGAAATATACGGCATGCTGGTCATTGATAGGGCTGAAAAAATAGTCTTTCAGGACAACAGGATTGTGAAGGGCTGGGAATGCGTAAACTTTGATGGCGGATGTGCCCTGAATAGAAATAATGACATGAAACTTTTGATTTTAGATTTTGATGGAACGATCGGAAATACCAATTCTCTGATCACCAGTACGATGCAGAGTACGTTAAGGGAACTGGATCTTCCGGTATGTTCGGCGGAAGAATGCTCTCGGACAATCGGATTGCCTCTGGAGCAATGCTTCCTGGAAGTCCTGCATTCTTCGGATCCAGCGGTGGCAAAGCAGTGTGCAACGGTTTATCGTCGTATCTTTTCGGTCAGCAACCATCCTGGCAGTGTGCCGGTATTTCCGCATGTCCTGGAGAGCATCCGCTTTTTTTATCACAAAGGGATGATCATTACGCTGGCCAGCAGTCGGGGGCATGCTTCTCTTGAGGCCTTTGTTGAGGAGATGCATCTGAAATCATATATTTCTTGCATCTTAGGTGCTGATGATGTCCAGCGGTCCAAGCCTGATCCGTACCCGGTACAGAAAATACTCCGCACCTTTTCTGTGGATCCTCAGGAAGCCTTGGTGGTAGGGGATACTAAGTTTGATATTCTCATGGGAAAGCGGGCCGGAGCAAGGACTTGTGGCGTGACCTATGGCAATGGATACAGGAATGAACTTGAAGGGGCGGGAGCAGATATGATCGTTGACGATTTCGGGCAGATACCGGAACTCTTGAAAGGTAAAGAATGAACAACAGACATTTTAAAGACGAAGATCATTATACGGTTTATCAGGTGAGCAAGCCGGCTCCTCTGCTGGCCTGGCTTCTGGAGAATATCAAAGGCCAGAGTAAAACAAAAATCAAGGAGACACTGAAGGGACAGGGCATCACCGTTGACGGTAAGACGATAACGAGATTCGACTATCCGCTTCTCCCGGGGATGAGGGTGGGTGTGTCCAGGTCTAAGCAGGTCAGGACACCTCAGAATCCATTTATCAGGGTGGTCTATGAGGACCCTTATGTGATCGTGATTGAGAAAAATACCGGCATACTTTCCATGGCTGCGGGGCACTCTTCCTTGAATGTGAAAACGGTTCTGGATAAATATTTCCATGATAACAGGCAGAAATGCCATGCTCATGTGGTCCATCGCCTCGACAGGGACACCAGTGGTCTCATGATCTATGCCAAAGATGTACAGATCGCCATGCAACTGGAGAAAAACTGGCATCAGACGGTTTATGACCGTCGCTATGTAGCGGTACTGAGCGGCGTGATGGAAAAGGATAGTGGCACCCTGACGAGCTGGCTGACGGAAGATGCTGCTTATACCACGGTTTCTTCATCTGTTGATAACGGCGGGAAATATGCCGTGACCCATTATCACGTCCTGGACCGGAGCGACCGTTACTCTCTGGTGGAATTCCGCCTTGAGACGGGACGGAAAAACCAGATACGGGTACATGCTGCAGATATGGGGCACCCCGTCTGCGGTGATCCTAAATATGGCAATGGCGATGATCCCTGTCACCGGCTTTGCCTTCATGCTTACATCTTGTGCTTTTACCATCCGGTCACGGGGGAACGTATGGAATTTAAGGTCCCCATACCTTACAGTTTCCGCCAGTTGTTCAGGCCCGGTGAACCTTCTTATGGAAGGGAACGTGGCTGACAGGATCATTGCCCTGGGGACCGGGCCTTTTTATCCACTGAATCAAAGATGATTTAAATACACCGACTATGCATCCGTTCGCTTACTACATTTTTGCACTCATCGTTCTCATCGTTGCCTTTCTGGTCTTGAAGAAAGTAGCCAGTTGTCTGATCAAGTCCGTCGTGATGATCGCCTTGGTCGTCCTTCTGGCATTTCTTTATTTTACGTATATCAGGTAATCTGTTTTTAGATTACTTGTCCATCAGAAAAGCCTTGAATACCTGGAAATCATTTTCCATGGGGATACTCTGCTTCTTCCCATGGATGAATTTTTCCAGTCTTTCTGGGATGTCTATGTCTCCTCCGATGACAGCATCCACCTTCTCTTTGAATTTGGCCGGATCTGCTGTTTCCAGAAAGACTCCTGCCTCTCCGGGTTTCAGCCCTTCTTTCAATGCCCGGTAGCCACAGCAGCCGTGTGGATCCAGAATATATCCGTTCTTTTGATAACAGTCCTTGATGGTCTCGCGGATCTGGTTGTCCTTGTAGGTGGCTCCGCTGATGTCTTGCACGATGGCTTGATGGGAGTGTTCATAAAGGTCAAGGATGCGGGCAAAGTTGCTGGGATTACCTACGTCCATGGCATTGGCAATGGTCTGCTTGGAGGGCTTAGGATTGTATTTGCCCGTTTTCAGATATTTATAAAAGATGTCATTGGCATTGTTGGCTGCAATGAAACGCTTGATAGGCAGTCCCATCCTCTTGCTGAACAACCCTGCGGTGAGGTTCCCGAAATTACCTGAAGGTACGCAGACCACCAGGTTAGAGTTGATCTTGCCACCTTCTTTCTCTAACCGGATGACTCCCTTTTTCTTCAACTGTGCATAACCGAGGAAGTAATAAAAGGCCTGTGGCAGGAAGCGGGCGACATTGATGCTGTTGGCTGAGGTGAGCAACAGGTGCTCGTTAAGCTCCTGATCCATAAAGGCAGCTTTTACCATAGCCTGGCAGTCATCAAAGGTGCCGTTGACTTCCAGGGCAGTAATGTTCTGCCCGAGGGTCGTAAACTGGCTCTCCTGAATCTTGCTGACTTTTCCTTTGGGATAGAGTACATAGACATGAACACCCTTGACACCGAGAAAGCCATTAGCTACAGCTGAACCGGTGTCACCGGACGTGGCCACGAGAACATTGATGTCCTTGTCTCCGCTCTGGTGGACGAAGTACTCCAGCAGACGTGCCATAAAGCGTGCGCCGACATCCTTGAAAGCCATGGTGGGACCATGGAAGAGTTCAGATCGGAAGAGCGTCATGTAGGGAAAGAGTGTAGATCTCGGTGGTCGCCGTATCATTAAAA
>ENA-UOOK01005871-UOOK01005871.1-fermentation-metagenome-genome-assembly--contig:-NODE-5871-length-12105-cov-7.044232_pt1 | contig 12105 bp, 10 predicted proteins | sample MGYA00245777_ERZ724023 | MGnify/ENA primary metagenome ERZ724023 (study PRJEB28704, sample SAMN03018312) | fermentation metagenome | biome: anthropogenic terrestrial biome; feature: soil; material... | reverse complement strand
TTCTTCAATTTGAAAATGTAGAAGCATATTTTATTAAAATGGAATCATCATTATTGGAAGGCAAGCTTTATGAAATAGTTTTAAAGGATTTTGAATATGCTGTTCTTCATTCTAAAAGCTTGTGGCTTTTGGATGTTTTGAAAAAAGAAAAAGTATTCATAGAAAAAAGACAGAAATCAGTGATAGATTATTATGTAAATCAAAAATACTGAGGAAGATGAGGTATGGGGACACACCAAGAATATCCCTATATGCTTAAAAATATGTTTTTTAATTATTAATTAATTATAAGGGGGAGTTATAAATATGGGCAAGATTGAGGATAAGATTAAAGAAACGTTTAATGATATGACTAAAGTTCAGCAAACTGTTGCAGTTTATATTTTGAAGCATACTGATGAGGTATCATTTATGACTGCCAATGAACTTGCTGATAATATTGGTGTAAGCGATACAACGGTAATTCGTTTTTGTATGTTTTTAGGCTTTAGTGGTTATCGTGAATTTAAGAAGTACCTTTCTGATGACATTCGCTCTTCCGATAATACTTATAATAGATTAAAGAAAATAATTAATACTAATGCAGACAGCATTTTCAAATCTGTTTTAATAAAAGATATGAAAGATATTGAGCAGACAATGTTAAATGAGGATAATGTTAAAGCATTTAAAAATATTTCCGGTTTGTTAAACATGGCGGAAACTGTATATACATTTGGTCATCGTGGAGCACATTTTCCTGCTGAGTTACTTTCTTTCAGTTTGCATAAACAGGGGAAAAATGTGGTTTTAATTCAAGATATAGAACAAATGAGTGTAATTACCAAAAAAGATCTTGTTATTTTCTTTACATTCATGCGTTATAACAAAATTGTAATTGATTCCTTCAATTATTTTATTGATAGAAATATTCCTATAGTTTTAATAACCGACACTGGTATATTGCCTGTTTTTCAAGAAGCTGATGTTGTAATACATTGTAATATGACAAATAACCCCATATCTGCATCTATAGCAAGCATGGTTTCAATATCTAATGCTATTGCTTCAGCACATGCTGTTGATAATAAGGAATCAGTAATGAATAATCTTAATGAAATAGAAAGTATGATGAGTAAATTTGAATTATATTATATGTAATATTATGATTATAATCCAAAAAGTCGGTATGTGTTATTCCGAACGCAGTGAGGAATCTCATGAACATTTAAATACTATGATTCTTCGTTTATGTTCAGAATGGCAAATTATAAGATTTGTACTTAATGGGTAGTCATATTATAATTGTAAAAAAATTTTAGATGAAGGAGTATATATGAAAATAACTAAGGTAAAAGCAACTCCAATTATAGTTCCATATAATCCCATAAAGACAGAAAGTAAAATGAGTACTGGGCTCAAAGTCACTGATGCAATAATTGTTGAAGTACATACTGATGAAGGAATAATCGGATTCGGTGAAACTCCTCCGGTATTAGGCTGCGACCTGTCTGCGTCAATCGTGCAATCAACAGAGGATGTTCTCATCGGTGAGGATCCAACCAACATAAATAAGATTTTGAAACAGCTTTATGTTCGATATAACGGCAGCCATTTTCATATTCATACAATAAGCTGGGCTTTTAGCGGAATTGACATGGCGCTTTGGGATATAGCCGGTAAACGTGCAGGTATGCCTCTTTACCAACTGTGGGGCGGTGCTTATCGCAAAAGGATAGAATTTATTGGAAGTGTAGAAAGACAAACAGATCTTGATGAAATGTCGAAAGAGGCAGCACAATGTGCAGCAGAAGGCTTTAAAACCATATATACTAAAATTGGCATGGATCCCGATGAAGATATAGCTGCAGTTGCCGCATTAAGAAGAGGAGCACCAAGCAATAAAATTAAAATTCGTATAGATGCAAATCAAGCTTGGTCTACCGGGCAAGCTATCCTTCAAATTAACAAAATGGAACCTTATGGTCTTGAATTTGTTGAGCAGCCGGTAATTATGTATAACTTAGACGCTTTAAGAACTGTAAGGGATCGTGTGAGTGTGCCGATTTCAGCTCACGAAGCTAGCTGGACTATTTATGATCTTATGAATCTTATTAAGGCTGATTGTGTTGATTATGCTCGAATCGATGCTCGCTTTGATGCTGGATACGGAGCGGCTTTGACTGCTGCCGGAATGTGTGAAGCTGCAGGAATTCAGCTGACACATCATGCCTTTAATTCCGAGCTTTCCTTAGCTATGGGCGCTAAGCTTCATCTTATGGCTTCATGTCCGAACTTTACCATGGCAAGCGGAATACAGCCAAATTATGTACGATTGAAGGATGATGTTATAAAAGGCGGACCTTTAAAAATGGAAGGGCCTTATATTAAAGTGCCTGAAGGACCTGGAATCGGTATGGAATTGGATTATGATAAACTGCAATTTTATAATGAATATTATATTAAGGAAATGAGAGATAAAAAATTGGATCGTAAAATAAGAAACCAAAATTACGCAGCGATGCATTATAGACCATACCTGAATAATATTTAGTGAATATTTTAATCTATGTTTGGTAAAACCCTCTCTTTAATTATTTCAGAGAGGTTTTTTTATTTTACCAAATTATAATCTCAACATAGTTCTATTAAGCTTGACTAACGCATCTTTTCCTTAGAATTAGTATATATTTTCTTTAGCCATTCGGCATAAAATTTTACTTTCAGGAAACAAATTTAAAAGGCAAGGGGGAAGGTAAATTTTAACAAATGATGTCATTAAGTTGACAAGAGAATAAAAATATGATAAAATACGATTTGAGAATAAAAATATGCAGAATAATAAACTTAGCATGGAGGTGAATATTTAATCTGCTTAATGCAGCAATCGGCATCAAAATAATTTTTACAACAAATTAGAGGAGGAATAAAGAAATTATGAAAGAAAGAGTAACAATAATTGGAGGAGGTAACGGTGCATTTGCCTCTGCCGGTGATTTGTCATTGAGAGGTCACGAGGTTGTACTTTTTGAGTTTCCTGAATTTGAGGCAAACATTTCCGATGTTAAAAAATTAGGAGGCATTAATTTTACGACCTTGCCAAGTTCCGGCCTACAGGAAGGATTTGGGAGATTGTATAAGATAACCACTGATATAGAAGATGCTTTGGAAGGCTCAGAGATTATTTTTGTTATAATTCCCGCTTATGGGCATGAAAACGTTGCGAAATCATTAGCTCCTTATCTTAGAGATGGTCATATTATAGTTCTTGCTCCATCAAATTTCGGAGGGAGTGTTCTATTTTCAAAATGGTTGAATCAGTATGGGTGTGAAAAGGATGTTCATATTGTTGAATTCGAATGTATGATGTATGCATGCAGAAAAAAAGATTCTACTTCTGTTTGGGCAAGAGGATATAAACACGGATTAGGTTGTGCCTTCTTCCCATCATATGATAGTGATGAAGTGTTTAACCGTCTTAAAGAAGTTTATCCTATACTGGTTAAACGTAATAATGTTATAGAAACATGGTTGTCTAATATAAACACCATAGTTCACACATCATTAATGATGCTTAATGCAAATAGTATTGATAATAAAAGGGACATGCTTTTTTATCGCGAATGTCTTACTGATTCAGTAGAGAATCTTATGGAAAAATTAGAAAAAGAGCGGTTGGGCATTAATGGTATTGAGGGTATAACCTTACTTCCTCTTGCGCAAATAATGAAAAATTATTATTCACATCAAGGAGCTGAAGGCAATACCATGAGGGAACTTGCCAACAGCAATCCTATTTTTAATTGGAGCAAAATGCCTACTACTCTTGAACATAGATACATTACTGAAGATGTTCCGTATGGTTTAATTCCTATGTGGGAATTATTAGGTGAGTATGGTTTGCCAAATAATACAACAAAAGCTTTGATTGATATTATTTGTGCTATATGTAATAAGGATTTTTACAAAGATGCAATTACACTTGATACAGTCGGTATAAAAGGTCTTACAAAGGAAGAGCTTATCCAATACGTTACATTCGGAAATAAGAGTTTACAAGTTTAAAATAATTATATAAAAAGGAGATTAAATCATGAAAAGTCTAAAGTTACAATGCAGATTATTATTAGTATTATTATTAATAGGGTTGTTGGCTGGTTGTTCTAATACTCCCTCAAATGAACCCGCTGCTCCAAGTGAACCTGCCGCTCCAAATGAACCTGCAGATACAGAAAAACCTGCAGATACAGAAGTACCAAAAAAGATAGGCAGTGTTGAATTTATAACCGGCTCAGCAACAGGCTCATGGGTTCCGATTGCTTCAGGAATTAGCCAAAAGATAAATGAATACTATGATGGATTCCCTGTTACTTCAGTTCCGGGACCAGGCTCTTTAGGTAATCCTCCTGTAATAGGCAGTGGAGATTCTGATATAGGTATGTCATATGCGCCATTTTTAATAGCAGCGGTAGCAGGCAAGGCTCCATATGAAGAAGCATATCCGAACCTAAGGGCAGTTTGCGCTATGCAGCCCAATGTTTTGCATTTTATAGCAGATGTAGATGATTCTGTTACATCTGTACAGCAGTTAATTGATGAAAAGGTTAAGATGACATTAGGCATTCCGCCGGTAGGAAATGCAAGTACTTATTTGGTACAGACTATATTTACTGCTATGGGTTATGATAATCTTGAAGATATAAAGGATTATGGCTCAAATGTTTACTACGGTGATACCACATCTATTAACGATGCTTGGAGCAACAGACAAATTAATGCTTTTGTCAGCACACTAAATATTCCTGCTTCAAGTGTTCAAGAATCATTAGTAGGAAGAGGTGGAAAAATCTTATCTATTGATGATAAGTTGGCAGAAGTATTAATTAAAAATGAAGGATATAATTCCTATACAATACCTGCCGGTACTTATTCGGGACAGGAAGAAGATGTAGAAACTGTTGCTCTTCCTCTCGTGGTGTTTGTGTCAGAAGAAATGGATGAAGAATTTGTGTACAATTTAACAAAGTCTATTTATGAGAATAAAGAATATTTTGAAACAGTTCATAGCTCATATGTAGAGTTCGATCCTGAAAAGATGACAGAAGGGATTGGAATTGAGCTTCATAGTGGTGCTGTTAAGTTCTACAAAGAAGTTGGACTCCAATAATCGGTAATTAAATACATCTGCCCTGATAAAAATGTCTTTATCACTGGGCAGATGTATTTGACAAAGGAGGTAATAAATAAATATGAGTTTATTTAAAAAAATTGACAAAACCCAAGATTTGGATTTAGAAAAGATACAAGAATCTGATGAAAAGTCAAAACGAATTTTAACTGGAAATACTCGAAAATTTGCATTTATTATGGCTTTGGGTTTGACTGTTTTCACGCTTTATACAGCCATTTTTGGAGTAATGTTACCTATGATTCAACGAGGTATTCACGTTTGTATTATACTTGCGCTTATTTTTTTGTGGTATCCGGCAACAAAAAAATCACCAAAAAATATACCTTCAATAATAGATTGGATATTAGTAGCAATAGCATTGTGGTGTTTGATTTGGACAATTACAAATCATCAGCGATTTTTGATGCGAATTCCATTTGCGTCTGCAATAAACAATATGGATTTATTTGTTGGTATCGTACTAACTATACTATGTTTAGAAGCAGGCAGAAGAACATTAGGTTTATCAATTACTGTATTAGCCGGTATATTTATTGTTTATGCATTTGCAAGTCCATATTTACCCGGCATATTGAATTTCAAAGGTCTGTCAATAAACAAATTTGTGGAGCAGGTTTATCTTACAACAGAAGGTATATTTGGCTCATTAACCGGTATGTCTGCAACTATGCTATTTGCTTTTATCGCTTTTGGCACAATACTACAATTTGTTGGTGCCGATAAGTTATTTATGGATATTTGTTTAGCAATTGCAGGAAAAAAAGCAGGCGGACCAGCGAAAGTGGCTTGCCTTAGCAGCGCACTTATGGGTACCATTTCCGGAAGTTCAATAGCAAACGTTGTAACTACCGGTACGTTAACCATTCCGCTTATGAAGAGTACCGGTTACAAACCTGAAGAAGCCGGTGCAATTGAAACAGCCGCATCCTCAGGGGGACAAATTATGCCTCCCGTCATGGGAACAGGTGCTTTTATTTTGGCAGAAACAGTTGGTATCCAATATTCATATGTAATAAAGATATCAGTGATTCCGGCTATTATTTACTATATGCTCATATGGTTTATTATAGATGCCAAGGCAAAAAAGAGGAATATTAAAGGTTTAGATAATGTTCCGGATTTTAAAAATTCCATGATAAATGGCGGAATTTTTTTCATACCGATACTTTTCTTGATTGTGCTGTTGGCTTTAGGTTTTACACCTTTTATAACTGCAGTTTTATGTACTGTTGGTATATTTATTGCAGCCCAGCTTCGTAAAAAAACGAGAATAAGCTTTAAAAAATTGTGTATGGCTCTTGAGGCTTGTGCTGTAGGAATGCTTTCAATTACGGGTGTTATTTTATGTGCATCAATTATAATAGGAATGATAAACATTACCGGATTAATGACTAAAATGACCCAAATTATACTTGCAATATCACAAGGAAAATTATTTTTGACCATAGTATTATGTGCAATCATAGCTTATATTCTTGGCATGGGGTTACCTGTACCAACTTGCTATGTATTACTTTCCACATTAGCTGCTCCGGCTCTAGTGCAATTAGGAGTACCAATGTTAAATGGTCACTTAACAGTTTTCTGGTTTACACAATTAGCACAAATTACCCCGCCGGTTTGCATGGCGGCTTTTGCTGCAGCGGCTATTGCAAAGGCTCATCCAATGAAAACGGGATTTGAAGCTCTTAAATTTTCTTTTGGTTTTTATTTAGTACCACTTTTGTTTATCTATTCTAATATTATCGATGGCTCATTATTAAATAAGATAATTATTGGTGTTACTACTTTAGTTAGTATGTATTTTATTGCAGCTTCAACAGAAAGATACTACCTTGGATATAAAGGTCCAGTTGTTGGAATAGTTTCCGGCTTGATTGCCGTCTTATTGTTTATATCATCATTCAATCAATTTAACGATATGAATAGAGTAGGATTTATTATTGTGTCAGCAGTATTAGCCGTAATTATGACTATAATTTCAAAGAAAAAGAAAGTTAATATCTAAACTTTATAATCTATAAAGAAAGAATTAATATAAAAATACCGAAAAATAGGAGATTTTTCGGTATTTCTATTATTTTTGCCATGTTGGCTTTTTTAGTAAGCATTTGCAATTATTTTAATAACATCATCAAGAGGTGTTCCAACTCCTATATCAAAGGTTCCGCTCTGAAGTCTTGTATCAAGGTCAAGTTCAACACAACGGGTAAGAAACTCATCTTTACTTTCTATTAAATTGTTGTTTAACAGAATTTCAGCTATTTGTGAAGGGTATGAACCTTGAGGGATGCTGATGGAAGCAATTAATCCTGCCGGTATTTCATCACCGGGCTCCGGCTCTTCATCTACCGGGTCTGGAGCTTCAGCAACCGGTTCATTTACTTCAGGCTCGGTTACTATAGGAAGGTCTTTTATTATTTCTTTATCAATTCCTTTGCTGAACAATAAATCAAATCTCCACACTAATATAACTGTCATAACTACAGCTACGGTTATAATCAGTCCATAGTCAGTTATGTTATATATAAAGTCTCTTATAGCATTAATTATTTTTCTCATTTGTCACCTCTTAGCTTATCGCTCATATTATTTTAGCACAAAAACGGCATGCATACAATATCCACATTTAATAAAAAATTGAAAAATTTGCAAATTGCATATACATTCATAAAAGATTTGGTATAATAGGTGTAGGGACACACCGAAATAGGTATAGGGACACACCTTTTTATAGGGATACGGGTAAAAGGAATGTCCCTAAATAGTAGTCGCTGGGGTCAGACCATGAAGGAATGTCCCCAAATTGTGAAGCTGAGGATTGGTGACGCATGAAGGAAATAAAAATTACCAAAAATGAAGAAGGTCAAAGATTAGACCGGTTCTTAAAAAAATATCTGAATAAAGCAAATCAGTCATTTATACATAAAATGATCAGAAAAAAAAATATAAAGTTAAATGACTCTAAAGCTGAGCCGCAAACTGTTTTAAAAGCAGATGATACAGTACAGATGTATTTGGCTGATGATACAATAGATAAATTCAGAGATAAAATAACATTTAAAAAGACCGATATACATTTTGATACTGTCTATGAGGATGATAATATTTTAGTAGTAAATAAACCCATAGGCTTAAGTACTCAGCCGGATAAAACAGGAATGAGAAATTTAGTTGACGAGATAAAAGTATATTTAGATGCAAAAGAAGAAAATATAAGCTTTACATTTAAGCCTGCCGTGTGCAACCGCTTGGACAAAAACACCTCAGGCCTTGTGATAGCCGCAAAAAACTATGATGCCTTGAAACAGACAAACAAGGCAATAAGAGAAAGAAAAATCAGAAAATACTATATGGCAAAGGTTCACGGTATTATTAAAGATGATTTGGTTCTTAAGGATTATCTTATTAAAAACGACAAAAAGAATATGGTTGAAATTATAAATGAGCAAAGAGAAAATTCAAAAACAGTCATAACATATGCCCGTCCCCAAAAAACTGAAGGAAGATATACATGGCTTGAAGTAGAAATTGAAACTGGCAGAGCCCATCAAATTCGTGCGCACTTAGCTTCAATCGGACATCCTGTTGCAGGAGACAAAAAATACGGGAAAAAAGACAATGAGAAATATCAGGTGCTGCATGCATATAAACTGTTTTTTGATGGCTTTGACGGCGGGCTGTCATATTTAAACGGAATGGAAATTGTATCCGATATCAGTGAAAGAAAAATATTGTAGGAGGTTAGGAATGAAAATAAGATTATCAACAACAAATGAAGTAATTGAAGTATACGAAAATGAAACATTATATCAAATACTGAAGCGAGTTCATAAAAATGATTATTTTAAATACTTGGGTGCTAAGGTGAACAATAAGCTTAAGGGACTTTGCAGCAGGAACTTTAAGGAAAATGATGAAATAGATTTTATTGATATTACTAATCCCGACGGTCACAGAATTTACGTTCGTACATTGTCATTAATTTATGTTAAAGCATGTAAGGAAGTATATAATGATATAGATGTTTCTATAAATCATTCACTGAATAAAGGACTCTATACAGAACTTCAATACAAACATTTGGTAACAAAGAAACACCTCAATGCAATAAAAGATAAAATGCAGGAAATTATTGATGCAAAAAAAACCATTACAACTTACTTTTTAAGTGTTGACAAGGCAACAGAAGTATTTTCAGCTCAGGGTATGATGGATAAGGTTGAAGTGCTGAAGTATTGGAATAAGGATTCTATACGAGTGTATGAATTGGACGGCTATTTTGATACCTTTTACGGATATGTTGCTCCAAATACAGGATTTGTCAATAAGTTTGATTTAAGATTATTTTATCCCGGAATTATATTAAATTATCCCACTCGTGAAAGCAATTATGAACTTCCTGAATATATTGAACAAAAAAAGCTTTCCAAAGTATTCAAGGAAGCTGAAGATTGGGGAGAAATAATGGATGTGGCATATGTCGGTGCTTTGAACAAAAAAATCGTCAACAATTTAATAAATGATATGATTAGGGTAAATGAAGCTCTCCACGAAAAAAAGATAGCATATATTGCTGATGAAATTACCGGTGACAAAAATATAAAAATAGTTCTCATTGCAGGTCCTTCTTCTTCCGGCAAAACAACATTTGCACAAAGATTGTCAATTCAATTACGAGTGAATGGCAAAAAAACATACGCAATCTCCCTTGATGATTATTTTGTTGACAGGCATTTAACTCCTAAGGATGAAAACGGAGAATTGGATTTTGAATCTATCAAAGCTTTAGACTTGGAGCTTTTTAATGAGCAGCTTATAGATTTAATGGCGGGAGAAGAAGTTCAAATACCGGTATATAATTTTAAGGAAGGCAGCAGGGAATATTCAAGGGAGCCTGTAAGGCTTACAAGTGACCATATTATAATAATTGAAGGAATTCATGGGCTTAATGATGAACTTACAGAGAACATACCTAAAATTAATAAGTTTAAAATATACATCAGTGCATTAACACAGCTTAACATTGACCGACATAACCGCATTTCAACATCAGATTTGAGGCTTTTAAGGCGTATTACGAGAGATTACACCCACAGGGGAAACAATGCTGTAAAAACAATGGAACTGTGGGATAATGTAATTAAGGGTGCAGAAAAGTATATCTTCCCTTACCAGGAAAATGCGGATGCAATATTTAACTCAGCATTAGTTTATGAGTTAGGTGTTCTTAAAAAATATGCGGAGCCGATTATAATGGAAATTGATGAAGACAGCAGTTTTTATTCCGAAAGACAAAGGCTTCTGAAATTTTTAAGCTACTTCCTGCCAATTGAAGATGAAAGTGCCATTCCAAATACTTCAATACTAAGGGAGTTCATTGGTGAAAGCTGCTTTAGATAAAATTGGGGGTATTCCGATAGAGGTATAGGGACACACCTCTATTGTTAGAAAATCTTTGCGAGATAGCCAATAGAGGAATGTCCCTAAATTATATGAGACTTTCCCTAAATTAGGAGGTGTGTCCCTCTCAAATTGGGGACATTCCTCCTGCCCGCAGAGACTCTCCCAAAAGGGGAGGTGTGTCCCCACACCTATTACAAGTCATTTAAATCAATTTTTCCTCTTTTCATACCAACAGACAGGCATAGACCTATGGAAATCATATTTACAAGCATAAATGTACCTCCATAGCTTATAAACGGAAGAGGAATTCCTGTTACAGGCGTTAACCCCATTGTCATTCCAATATTTTCAAATATATGGAACAACAGCATTGCGGTAATGCCTGTTACTATTAATGAGCCAAACATATTGGCAGCATTTTTTGCAATTCTGATAAGTCTGTATAATAAAATTGCATACAAACATAAAAGAACTATACCTCCCGTAAGACCTAATTCTTCACCTATTACCGCAAAAATAAAATCTGTTTCCTTAGTTGGAAGATAACCTAACTGGTTTTGAACTCCTTTGTACAACCCTCTTCCGTACAGCATTCCGGAGCCTATGGCTGTTTTAGACTGAATCACCTGGTAGCCCGTATCATCCGGGTCTAATTCCGGATAGAAAAAAGTAACAATTCTATCAAAACGGAAATCATCACCTAATGTGTAATTCTCCATTATTTGAAAGAATACACTGAGCCCCGCTATTATTAATATTAAACCGATTATCATAATAGACAGCACATATTTTCTGTCAATACCGGCAATGTAAATCATTATTACTATAAAAAATATAAATACAACGGCAGTCCCAAAGTCGGGCTGTATTAAAATCAATGCTATCGGTAAAAAAGCGAACAATATAATTTTTAATAACACTACAGGATGGTTAATATTATCTTTATTAATATCAATAAATTTTGACAAAGAAATTATTACACCAAACTTTGCTATCTCTGATGGCTGAAACACTATAGGACCTATAGCTATCCATGACCTCACATCTCCCCATTCAGGGGCTTCTACCGGATTAATCAAGGTGTACAAAAGAAGTAAATTAGTCAGCACATAAATAGGAATGTAAAGGCTTCCGTATATATCATAATCAATAAAGACCAACACTAATAAAGCGGCCGTGCCGAGCCCGAATGCTATTATTTGTGTTTTTAAAAATGGCTCGCTTCCTGTCACCTTGCTCATTGTGGCGCTGTTTATAATTACAAGCCCATATATACATAACAATATTGTTGTAATTAACAATATAAAATCAAATCTTTTAAGTTTACTTTCCTTTTTAAACATATTTTCTCCATTCTGCGAGTTACATTAATTGTCATTCTTAACCGCAGGTGAATGAGACTGCAGAATCTCAGAATGACTAAGCTTGATATTCATAGTAGTGATAATTGCTTATTATAACAATCTCATTATACCATACCGCAGCATAAAGCTGCAAACAAACTTAAAAAATAAAATCATCCATTTCGT
>ENA-UOOK01005870-UOOK01005870.1-fermentation-metagenome-genome-assembly--contig:-NODE-5870-length-12105-cov-52.367054_pt1 | contig 12105 bp, 9 predicted proteins | sample MGYA00245777_ERZ724023 | MGnify/ENA primary metagenome ERZ724023 (study PRJEB28704, sample SAMN03018312) | fermentation metagenome | biome: anthropogenic terrestrial biome; feature: soil; material... | reverse complement strand
CCAAAGGTGTGCAAGCGTAGAAACAGTTATGCCGAAAACTGCTATTTTTATTATACCCTATTATAATAAATTTATACATTGATATCCAAAAGTTTTATTGTTTTTAAATCTGCTTTTATATTTAATTATGGCGTTGGTATGAAGACCTTGGTAAAATAACGCCCATCCTTACATTAATAAACAAATCAATTTCAAACTGCGATATAGCTTTGTTTCAACTAATTGACCCTTATCTGATGAATTGCTTTTGGTCATGAAATTTCCCACCCTTCATACATCATAAATACGTAATATTCTGCAAAAAAAAGAGCTGTATCAATTTTCCTGATCTTTAGCAATTGGGAAAAATTGATACAGCTTCTGTTTAATTATCTTGTTAACTTAGATTTTAGTTTGTACCGATACTTACGGTTTCAGGAAGTGTGCTGCCACCATCGATCACAATCTGATCACCAGTTATATAGCTGGATTCATCGCTTCCAAGGAATGCAAACAACTCACCAACCTCAACTGGTTTAGCCAGTCTCTTAAGAGGAACACCCTTAGCAATATCATTGATTGCACTTTCTGGGTCTGTTGGATTTGACTCCAATGCCATCTTTTCAACCATAGGTGTTCTTGCATAACCAAGCTGTGTGCAGTTAACACGAATATTTCTGTTTGCATATTCAACAGCAAGGCACTTTGTAAGACCTACTAAAGCTGCCTTGGACATTGCATAGGCTGCTTCACCTGCATCAGCTACAACATCACCTGTTACAGAAGAAGCAATTACAATGCTTCCGCCACCGTTTTTCAACATGTATGGGATAGTTGCCTGGCATGTATTCCATACACCCTTGATATTAACATCAATGTGTAAATCACGGATTTCATCTGTCATTTCCTCAAATGGTGCAAGTTTGCAAACACCTGCATTGCAGCATACAATATTGATTTCTCCGAATTTCTCAACAGTTTTAGCTGCTGCTGCCTTCATCTGTTCCTTATCAGATACGTTGGCAACAAAAGTGATAATCTCTGCATTGTACTCCTTGCGAATTTTTTCTGCTGTCTTTTCAACATTCTTTGAAAGGTCTACCATACAAATCTTTGCGCCGTACTTTGCATAGGTTGTTGCAATACCTTCACCAAGTCCAGCTGCTGCACCAGTAATAAGTGCTACTTTATTATCTAATTTAGCCATTTTGATTTCTCCTTTTTATGTTATTTTTTAGGCATTTAAAAATTGCCTGATCCCATTAATTTAATGGGATCTATAGTTTATTAAAAGTGGTATATGCTATCAGCATACTTTTAAAATTTAGTTTAGCCTTTGGAACAAAAACTAAACTCGTTTTAGAAATTTACATTTAAAATTCTTTATTCCCATCCGGTGTTTCGATGATTACTTTTGATTTCTTCCATTTTACAAGTACCATCCACAGCCAAATTATTGCACCAAAACTCATGTATACACCAAATGAAATCCACGAACCCTTACTCTGACCAAGGGTACAGAAAAATGCGATCAAAACCATAATAACTGCAGCTAATATACGTGTGAAGTTTCCACCCTTAACAACATTCTTATTATCTTTATACCATTCGCCATGCTTTTTATGAATTCTGACAGCAGAGATTGCAGTCAGTGCATATGCACAAGCACATCCAAATGACATCAAGTTGAAGAAATCATTCATAAATGTTGTCGAATTCTGAATCAGAATGAAGACTAAGCTTAAACATAGCAGGAAAATATTTGGAAGAATTGGCTGCTGATGTTTATTTACCTTTGTGAAAATTTCAGGTAAGAAATTCTTTTTACCCATAGAGTACATCATACGAACGGTTGACATCCAGAAACCAAGAATTGAAGCAGTCATGCCCATTAAAATAGAAATACATCCGTAAATTAACGGCCAAACTTTCCAGCCTAAAATATTCTTCATTGCAGTAATTGTCATAAAACCGTTTTTGGCATCACCCTTCAGTAAGTTGTTAAAAGAGTCCAGTCCAGCCACGCAGAAGAAGAAGAACATATAAATTACTCCGCATGTAATTACAGAACCGCATATCGCTTTCTTGGTATCTGAAGTTGGAAAGTCACCCTCTTCTACCATTTGAGGCACTGTTTCAAAACCAAAAAACGGAGTTATCAACAAGGCCATACCGATAATCCATCCAGGAATTCCATGTGATGAACTCAAACTGGTCTGAAACAGATTTGACATGTTTGCAATACTCCAATGTCCCGAAAATAGCAGAAGTATACCTGTAATTATGGTTGTACCAATATTTGCAAAAAGGCATGTCGCCTGTGCTTTTACAAGAAACTGAATATCTTGCATACTCATAATGAATACCAACACCAAAATAAGAATACCAATCAGCATGATATTTTTAAAAGTTAATCCCAAACCAAATGTACGGCTGATGAAAGTAGCAATAGCCATAACAACAGCAGGTGGAACTGAAATCCATGCAGCCATAATCAGCCAAGATGATAAAAAGCCGATATGTTTGTTGAAACCAACCGTATTATAAATCAATTCACCTCCGGCTGTATGAAACATTGGAGACAACTCACTATACACAAGTGCAATTGGCAGAATTGCAAGTGTCATAAGACCGAACGCTAAGAATGTACCGGCACCACAGTATGAGTAAAAGACAGAATCCCAATAACTTACATAAGTAAAAATAGAACCTGTTGCTACTGTGTAAACGAAAATCAATGCCAGACTTTTTTGTAATCCGCTTTGTTTTTTTTCATTAGTAGACATATTTTCCACCTCCTTTCCGTTTTCTACTTGATACTTTAGATTCTTAGATACTTTCTAAAATCCCTACCGAATCTCAACAAGATCCTTCTCCCCTCCCGATAGATATGTATTATCTCTTTGGCATTGTCGATGTCGTTGCTGATAATGGCAACCAACCTGCAGTTTCAAGTCTATCTTCCTTATAATTACGCATTTGTTCCGTGGGTTGTCATCTTTGTCTCTGTAGGCAGTATATTCATACAAATATGTTATAACTTTCACACTCTTTGCTATATGACATAACTCGTCCGATCAACTCCTTTACAATTATAATAATAGCTACCTTATTAGGAAAAGTCAATCGAATCATGTAATAATATGGCTAAATATGTCGAAATATCATGCCCGTTAAATGCAAATTAAAATAGTATTTCATTTTAATTTGCATTTAATGGGCATTTCTTAAATTTTTATTTAACAATCTTTCATCTTTTAGGCAAGAAAAAAACAGGGTTAAATTCCCTGTTAATGAACTTTGCTCTCTAAAAAATCAATAATAATTTCATTCTGACTGGCGGGTATTTTTTGAACTTTTATTTGATAATTTTTCATCCCATATGAAATAGGCAAACATCGATAATGCAAATCCAAGCAGCCAGCCAGCTAAAACATCACCAGCATAATGCACTCCCAAATAAACTCGGCTATATCCGATCAGAATTGTAAGCATGACACAGATGGACGATAGTATTATCTTCAAAGAATTATTTTTAGCGTACTTCCAAATAAGCAAAATCAGCATGGTATAAAGAGCAGCATTGTTCATCGCATGGCCGCTGGGAAAGCTATAGCCCGATTCGCTTATGAGCTGTAAAATATTCGGGCGGTTTCTTGCAAATATGTGCTTTAGTAAAGTATTAAATACACCGGATGAAATAATCGCCATATAAATTGGCAAAGCAATTGATTTCCTTAATTTTGGCACAATAAGCAATACCAAACAAAATATAATAATAACAATTGGATCACCTAAGTGAGTGATACCCTTCATCACCATGGTTAAATTAGGGGACATATCCCTAACTGCTTCGCTATAAGCCCATCCCTCAATCGGGACAGAAACCTCTGTCTGAACGCATACAGCCAGTATTGCAAATAAAATAATCGGTACTATTATAAACCACATTTTTCGTTTATTCATTTTTTATCCTCTCTTCGTTTAACTTACTGCAACTTTTTACAGCAGCTGCTTTATGTTTTTCTATAGTCCGTTTAATACAGGTAAAAATCATCAAAAGAAACAACATCCCCGCAAATACTTTGACCATATAAGACAGCATTACCGCTGTCAGAGTAGAAATTTGAAATAGCTGTGGAAGTATTCGCAGTGCACCAAAAGCACCCAGCACCATCGTCACACAAATAAAAATACGCAGCTTTGTAAATGGGATACAACTTTTTATAACGGACATCATTGATACAATAATTAAAAGCAGGTACATGATTGTCTGACTTTGCTTTATATCAAACGGTGCAGTAAGGCTGATAAATATGATTCCCGCTGTAATCGTCAGCGCAAACGGTGCTGCGTTCCTAAGCGCTGTCCTTAAAAAGGATCCTCGGATTTTCCTTGTATCCGATTCAAAAACTGTCAGGAAAGACGGATATCCTTCAAAAAAGGCATCAACTAGCGTAATCTGGATGGGAGTAAATGGGAAAGGCATATTCATTAGCAGGCAGAAACAGGACAGAAGCAGGGAGTATATCGTTTTAATAAAGAACACACCAGCCGTCCTGGTTACATTATGAATCACCTTTCTTCCTTCCATCACCACCTGTGGCAGATTTGCAAAATCCGAATCTAGTAATACAATCTGTGAAATCTGGCGGCTGGCATCGCTGCCTTCGGCTATAGCAATGGAACAATCTGCCTCCCTAAGTGCCAGCAAGTCATTTACACCATCTCCGATCATGGCTACCTGATGCCCCCTGCGTTTCATGGCTTTCACTAGCAGCTGCTTTTGTTTTGGCGTTACCCGGGCAAACACGGTATATTTCTGGCAGAGGCTGTCATAATCCGCATCCTCTCCAAAGGCAGACATATCAACTGCGTTTTCCCAGTCTTTTAATCCCGCTTTCTGAGCAATCATTGATACTGTTTTAATATGATCACCGGAAATGATTTTTACATCCACACCTTCTTTATGAAAATACTCCAGCGTTTTCGCAGTATTCTTTCGGATATTATCTGCCAAAATAACGGCATATAGCGGTTCAATCATATCTGGCAATTCCTTTTTATTTTGCCATATGCCGTTGTAAAAGCCGATTACAATGGCACGATAACCTTGTTCAATTTGCTGCTTTACAGACTCCGGCAGAGTATTTATCATTTTCTCAGCCGCACCAACAAACACCGTGCCAAAGTTGAAACTTACCGAACTCCACTTGCGAAGCGAGGAAAATGGGATTTTGTATACTGGCTGGTACACAGGATTAGCTCCAAAATACTCTTGAAGCGCCTGAAAGGTTGCATTGTTATCATCGCTGGCAGCAAAATATGACTGAATTAGCGGCGATAGCTCTTTATGCGGTAAATTCGTTAATGGAAACGCTTCCTTGACCTTCATCCTGCCATCTGTGATTGTCCCAGTTTTATCAAGACATAGAATATCTGTATGTGCCAGTGTTTCTAGAGAGTAAATATTCTGAACCAAGATTTTCATTTTTGCCAAACGAATAACACCGGTTGCAAGGGATACGTCAATCAGGAGCACCAAACCTTTTGGAAGCATCCCCAAAAGTGCCGCCGAAGAAGATACGACAGCATCCGCAGCCGATACATTCCTAAGCATCACAGCTTCAAAAAGCAATAGAATTCCCAGCGGTACAATGAGAAAACTTGTAAAACGGGTTACCCGGTTCATAGATCCAAGCAATTCAGACGATGCCTGCTTTGCTTTTTTTGCTTCCTCCGTGAGTTTCATCGCATAATTCTCACTGCCTACGTGCGTTACTTTTGCATAACACTTTCCGGAAATTACAAAACTCCCGGAATAAAGCTTGCTGCCTTCTGTCTTTAAAACGGCATCACTCTCGCCGGTTAGCAGCGATTCATTGACTTCCACCATGCCACCTAGCACCATACCATCATTGCAAATTTGATATCCGCTTTCAAGCACCATCACATCATCCTTAACGATGTCCTCTGTCTCAACGGTAATCACTTTGTCATCTCTTAACACTTTTGCCTTGGGACGGTTTAAGATAGATAGCTTATCTACAAGTTTTTTCGCTTTTAGTTCCTGCGCAATCCCGATCCCAATATTTATAATTATGATGACAATAAAAGCCATGTTAGAATAAGCGCCAACAGCAAAAAGCAGTGCTGCAATTATAAAATTGAGCAAATTAAATAATGTAAAAATGTTTTCTTTAAATATCTGCGCTTTGGTCTTTGTAATGGGGCTTGGCTTATTTCCTGATTCTCCTCTTTCTTTCCGTCCCATTACTTCCTGCGTAGATAAACCATGTATTTGTGTCTCCATGTTTTGCCTCCATTAATAACCAAACTTATTTTCTTATTAATCAACCATAGCATCTCAACATAAACTCCAGTTAAACTCTTCATAAACCGCATAAGAAATTAAGTGATTCTTAGACTCAGGTGGAGTTTACTTATGAGGAATACCTCTTTCCATCTGAGTCTTAGAAGAACTTATCCAGGGACGTAGCATCCGTTATTTCCTGCGTTAAGCAGGGAATTACGGATGGTAGCCATCGGATAAATTGTAGGGCAATTTATACATTGTTTATGTAGGGTTTAAGATCAGGCGAAAAATTTATGCTATAATTTAGAATATATTTAGGCAAGGTGGTATATTATATGAAAATAAAAGCTATGCTTACAAAAAATATGACCATTAAAAAAAGACTCGCTATTTCCAATATCCTAATGATTCTCGTTCCAGTAGCAATTACCGCACTCATTGCGCTTATGTGTATTGGCGTAATTTGGTTTTCAGTTACGCACAGCGTGGGAGTCGGTTTTCAGGACAGTGAGGATTTTTATAAAGCCAGCCGGAGCATCGCGATGATTGTCGAAAAGACTTTAAATGATATGCCTCATACAGGCCAGCCGGAAGGGCTTGAAAAGCTTAGCCGTATGCTTGATAAAGGCTCCATGTCGCTGTCTGTAGATTCTTCAGGCAAGAGTATTTATCAGTACGGACTTAGTATCGATGCTGACAAGTCCTTGATGGAAGCAGCAAACACATTGGGTAATGAAAGCTTCGTTTCTAACGGGAATCGAGAGCTATATGTCAAGCAGAGTAAAATTAACGGTGTCGTTTACCGCATTGCAATCTTCGCCAGCCCTTCGAAACTGTCCTATAGAACTTTAAAGATTACTATTGCGCTGCTAGCAGTTATTCTGATAGTGACTATCTTTCTCTCCATTGTGTTCACGAACCGTTTTCTCACCAAATTCGTGTTTCAGAAGATTGAAGGCCCACTTGACATTCTCGGGAGCGGTGTGAGACAGATTAGCGATGGTAACTTAAAGTATCGCCTCGAATATAAATCGCAGGATGAGTTTACGCCTATCTGTGCAGACTTCAACGAAATGGCTGCTAGGCTCGAAGCATCGGCTGAGCAGTTACAGCAGCATGAGCAAAGCCGCAAGGAACTGCTTGTCGGCGTCTCACATGACCTGCGCAGCCCGCTAACCTCCATTTGCGCTTATGTGGAGGGACTTTTGGATGGCGTTGCTAAAACACCAGAGGCCCAAAGGGGGTATCTGGAGATCATAAAAAGCAAGGCCGAGGATATTGACCATATGCTGTCAAAGCTTTTTTTGTTCTCCAAAATGGAGTTAGGCGAGTACCCTGACAATCCGGAGCTTCTGCAGCTTGATGATGAGGTGCGGCAGCTTGTGCGGGCACTGGGTGCGGAGTACGAAGAAAAGGGGCTTATTCTCTCCATCGGTACTCTTGTACCAGCAACAGTGTGGGCTGACCCGGATCAGCTTCGAAGTGTGCTAACAAACATTATGGAGAACAGCTTAAAATATAAAACGAAGGCAACTGGAAATCTGAGCATCTCACTATTGGAGGAAAATGACGGATATCGCCTGTCTCTTTGTGATGATGGCCCTGGCGTTTCTCAGGATGCCTTGCCTCATCTGTTTGAAGTGTTTTACCGCAGCGATCCATCACGGCAGAATCCAAATCGCGGCAGTGGTCTTGGCCTTGCCATTTCGGCCAATGCGGTACATCGTATGAATGGAATCATTGAGGCAAAATCTGGAGAAAATAGTGGCCTAGAAATTGTGATTTGGCTGCCAAAGGCGGAGGAGGAATAACAATGGAAAGAATATTGATAATAGAAGATGACACTGCCATCGCTGCCATCGAGCGGGATTACCTTGCAATTGAACATTTTGAGGTAGAAATCGCGCCAGACGGCAAGAGTGGCATTGAAAAAGCATTACATGGAAACTTTGATCTGATCCTGCTCGACCTTATGCTTCCTGGTATAGATGGCTTTACCGTCTGCCGAAAGCTGCGGGAGACGCTGGACATTCCGATTCTGATGGTCACGGCGCGTCGGGAAGACATTGACAAGATACGCGGACTTGGGCTAGGTGCAGACGATTATATTGAAAAGCCTTTTTCGCCAAGCGTTCTGGTGGCACGGGTTAAGGCGCATCTGGCACAGTACGCCCGCCTGAAGCAAACGGGCAAGGCCATACCAACACAGATCAGCGTGGGCGATATCCGCATTAACACTGATACCCATCGGGTTTATGTGAATGAAAAAGAAATTGAGCTGAAAAATAAAGAATACGAGCTGCTCCTATTTTTGGTGCTCAACGTGGATGTAGTGTTCAGCCGTGAAACGCTCTACGAGCGCATTTGGGGAATGGATGCAATGGGTGATAATGCCACTGTTGCCGTCCACATTAACCGCCTGCGGGACAAAATAGAAGATGATCCAAGCAATCCGCGTTATATTCAGACTGTCCGGGGTGCTGGTTATCGGTTTACAGTGTAATTAAATTAATATATTTTATTTACACTGTAACTCTATTTATCGATGCAGTTTAATCCACTTGCTTATACCGGTTTCATACTAGACAGCAAGTGGACTTTTTAATTAGGGATATTTTAGCTTACAATTTTAAATTTTATAAGCTAAAAGCAGCTCCGAATAAACGAAGCTGCTTTTAGCATGAGCTTTACTGTGCATTGATTGTATCAGGACTTTTTACTGCGATCAACATTTGCATTTCACAATTTTAAATGTCAAATGTCAAAAAGCTGGCATCTACATTGTATTATGAAAAATTGGGACAGTTACTTCACATCATTCTTCCCACAAGGAAATGAGTATCTGTCCCAAAACTTTCTCATTGTATCGTTTAATTTCCAATAAATTGAGTTATAGTGGAATTATATGTTATACTGTTTTCATTATAACTACCTTAAATGAACTTTGCTCTCTAAAAAATCAATATAATTTCATTCTGGCATATAAAATTATGTCTCAGAGGTTTCTCAAGTATGTAGCAAATTCATAGATGACCTATCTTAAAAACTCCTTGTTAAGTATACGAAACATTTCTTCTTTATGTGCATTTAGCAATTATAATAGCCTTCATTAATGATGTTTACTTTTATGGTTTTTATGGTATAATACAAATAAAGGTAACCAGCACCGCAAGATGCGGTTGCCACAGAGCGATTAATAAATTATAATCATCCTGTTGGTGGCAGGGTGATTATTTTTTTCCTTTTTTGTTATCCTTGGTTAAGTTAACAATCAAGGAGATTAGTGATACTGTGAACATTCCAAATGCAATCATTATTTGAATTGCTTGGTATGTACTCATATCACACCACCTCCTTTCTTTTGTGAAATGGAGGTGGCAACCACACCCTGCTTTTACCGATTACCTTGTCTGTATAATACCACAGAAATAGTTAAATCTGCAACGTAAAAAAAGATTACATATAGTCTTTTTTCAATATAAAAAGTTCCTTTTCCCAAGCCTTTTGGGCTTGGGAATCGTATTTTTTGAATAAAAAAAGTGGACCATCCCACTAATTATTTAGTGCGGCAGCCCCAACATGCCTCAATTTTAAGTAGCAATTATGCTCATTTGCTTTATTTATTCAATTTTGCAATATCAGGATATTGTGACAGTAATTTTTCGTTTGCAACTTCCATTTGCTCATAATACTCCGCATAAGAAGCACTTAATTTTTTCATTGCAGGAATAAATACATCATAATAACCACTTGTACTATTAAACTCTTTAAGCATTGCTTGAATTTTGTAAGCTGGGGAGTTTTTAAATTCCTCAGACTGCTTATATGCTAAGTATTGTTCTAACACTTCCTTGTTTTCAGACAAGAATCTATCGGGATTTTCAATAGATTCTTTTGTGTTCTCTATTATGTTACAAATATTTTCCGTGCTGATATGCTTTGTGCTTTTGATTAAAAATGATTGTAATTCTTTAGGAAAGTTCAAAGATGGTACATTATCCAGAAATGCTATGATTTCTGCATATGCAGATTGCTGCTCAGCAGTAGTAATAGGTTCATTCAAAAAACGTGCAAAATGCAAGCAAATAAATCGACCATAATATCCTGGAAATGCTTCCAATAACTTTTCGGTTACAGTTGCATTCTGTTCAATAGCTTTAAGCTCCGCATTAATTTCAGCATAGCTTTGGCCATAACTAAGCTTATCAATAATAGATTTTTTCACCTGTTCCCTTTGCACATTTAATTCCTTTTGTACTGATATCTTTTGCAATGTGTTGTTTGTTTCATCAGCAAGCACCGCCTTAATTTCTCCTGTGCTTAGTCCAAGTTTACGGAAAACAGAAATTTTCTTTAAACGTTCCACATCATTCTCGCTAAAATCTCTATATCCGTTATCTAAAATAGCTGGCAAAACCAACTTTTGCTCCGTGTAATATTCAATAGCCTTTTTAGTCAAATTTGCAATCTTACTTACTTCATTAATTAACATATTTATCACCTCAAAAGAATCATAAACTAACACCCAAGGCAATAGTCAATAGGTATTATAAAAATAATACTCTTGCAACACAATTTATACAACATGAAAAATTGGGGCAGTTACTTGATGCCTTTCTTCCATTGAAAGTTCACTTTTCCCATAAAGAAGCAAGTATCTGTCCCAAAATTCCCGATGGCTATAAGCTTGTTTCCTTTTTTAATCTATGCAATGCCCACGAAAAACTGATAGTGCACATAACCGTCAGTAAAAGAAGGGCAAGGATAACATCGCGGGCAACAATATTTCCATGCAAAATCAAAGCTCGCAATACGTTGATTACATGAGTAAATGGGTTTAGATTAACCGCAATTGCCAATCCACCGGATAATTTATCTGCCGGGAATAACGCTGTACTGAGAAAAAAGATTGGTAGGACAATTGCGTTCATCACAGTTTCATACATAACTTCATTGGGTAGGCAAAGGCTGATCGCATAAGTAAGTCCAGCCATAAAAAATGCTGTCATAAATACCAACAAAATAATTATGAGCAATCCTATAAATCCGGATGCAATTTTTACAGAAAAGAGTAGGCTGACAATGAACATAATCGCAACTTCAATGAAAGTACATATCACACCTTCAAGTACTTGACCGAGTACAATTGAACTTCTTTGAACTGGGGCAATCAGCACCCGGTAAAAGCTACCATCCGCTTTCATCAGATAATTCATAATGCCGCTGCTACTGCAAGTTCCAAAGCTTACCAGTACAATAAGTCCGGGAAGAATAAATGCAGTATAGTTTGTGATTCCAATACCCTGCATGGACTGCCCGGCAACGACGCTATACAAAACCAGCCAAAGCATAGGCTGCAAAATTGTAATCACAATGGTGAAAGCATTGTGAAAACGCCACTTTATGTCACGATGTAGTAAAGTAAAAACCCCCATCAACTGATCTCCTTTCCATCTTCACCAGTTAGCCTAATAAAAACATCCTCCAAGGTAGGTTGCATAATTTCTATACCTAAGAAATGAATACTATGCTCCAACAGCCAACGGTTTGTTTTTTCTAAATCGTTATATCCGTTTTTTAAACTGGTGATAATTTTATCATCGCGCAAGTCTGATTCCTTTAGAGCAATAACGCTTTTTAACTGTTCAAAGCAGCTTTTTGCTTCTTCTTTTGATGAAAAGCTGATTTTAAGCATATCCTGATGCAAGTATTCTCGAAGAGCGTTCGGCGAACCTTGAATGATCTCTTTCCCATCTTTCATAATGCAGATGGTATCGCTTAACTGGTCGGCTTCCTCTAAGTAGTGGGTT
>ENA-UOOK01005869-UOOK01005869.1-fermentation-metagenome-genome-assembly--contig:-NODE-5869-length-12106-cov-7.041490_pt1 | contig 12106 bp, 6 predicted proteins | sample MGYA00245777_ERZ724023 | MGnify/ENA primary metagenome ERZ724023 (study PRJEB28704, sample SAMN03018312) | fermentation metagenome | biome: anthropogenic terrestrial biome; feature: soil; material... | reverse complement strand
ATCAAAAACTCACCAAATCCAAAGCTTCCAGCATCAACGTAAAGTGCTCAAAATCGCTTTCGAAATTGTCTTCATTCACTTCAAATTCGGCAATAAGCCTGGCTTTTATGGCCTCCTTTTCTTTGCCCTCTGCCAAAAGCTTCAGGATCAGGATCCCGGTTTCGTTGCTGGTATAGCTGTAGCCGGTGTTGGGGTCGAAGATAAAGCCATTGTCATTCATGGCAAGATTCTGCAAATTACTAAAGTTCATATATTCTCCGGGGCGGGCATTTATTATAATATACTAAAGATAAAGCAATTCCCTGCGATGGCAAATCTCACGCGGAGCCTAATTAATGCCAAAAAATTCCCAAGCATGCCCGTCTCCGGGCTATTCCCTGCTGCTTTGTCCGGATTTCAACACGGCTTTATCGCTGGATACTCGTATGCCACAGCACTAACTAAGGGCGAAATCCCGCTAAAGCTACGCTGAAGGATCAAGGAAGGGTGAGGCTGCCACTCAATTCGGCAATTTTAAATACATATCTATCTATCTAAAATACCGTGCCGATGGCACTCTTTAGTGTGGAGGCGGCATTTAGCCGCCTATTGTAGACGCGTCTTCCAGACGCGTATTTAATAACAAATGTGCGGCTAAATGCCGCACCCACACCCGCTGTCAGATTCCAAAGCACCGTAATGAAAGTGAATAAATGTGAAGAAATGTGAGTGCTTTGAACTCCTGAGGAGCGGCTCTTGGCTATTGTGATCTTTCCAGTACCTTGGAGTAATCGAAACTTGGTGGAGTTGGCTTAAAGTCATGCTTCTTGTTCTCAGTGCTGCTTAGTTTGAGAATCTGAAACTCGCGCAGTTTGGCAACAGAAATCTTTGCTGTAAGTATGGTCGAGTTCTCGCCTCCCCTTACTCTTATAATGTCGTGAGTTACAGATTTCGTCGGCTGAAGTACGCATGAGTCTCCATAGTGGGATGAATTGGCTTGCACTACATAGCAGTGTACGTCTCTGGTTAGTGAATCAACGATGTCTGCGAAATACTTGGTGTCCTTATTGAAAACACACGCAATAAGAAAATCAATCTCTGACATAAACAATCCTCGATGATTTATATCAGCCAACTCATAGCATAGGTAGGGAGCGAACTGAATACCTCTCCAGTCAAACCTATCATACACAGTATCCATTTCTGGAATGTTTCTGTGGGATTCAGATAGTTTTTCTATCTCCTTTGGTGCGTAATGATTTTTGTTTCTGAGAGAGACATATCCATGCTTAAAACCGTATTCGTCCTTGTATGGGAGAATTGTAGCCAAGAGATTGTAGGCAACACCCTTACACACCAAGTGTTCTAAACCGCATACAATCCCGATTTGATTCTTTCTGGACCACGCAGCAACTTCTGGTAACCAATCGTGAGGCACAGCAAACTCCGGCAACACAAACAAATCACACTTCTGGAATCTTACTTCATTGAGCAATCGATGTAATTCTTTTAACCTGCGAGCAAATAGGTTTGGATGCTTGTTCTCGTGATAACTGGCTCCGATATTAGCTTCCTCAATTTTGATGTTTGCCAATGCGATGTTAATGCTCTCTTTTACCATTCTTCTGTTCCTTGCGGTCTATTATTTCATGATACCGTCTCAATAGATTCCCGGTTTGATGCTTGAGAGAACACACCGAAACAGCTTCTCCGTTGACACATATATATTTGACCTCTTTATAAGTATCACCGGACTCATATTCAGTGATAAGTTCTTTTCCAAAAGAATCGTTGAAGTCATCCCTGGATAAATCTAATGAATTTTTTTTATTCTCTTTGCTTAGACAATTTCTATAATGCGCAAGCAGGTATTCGTGCATATGTATGAACCTGGGCGAGAATTTGAGTTTGTCATTATCTAAGGGGTAACCAAAGATACTATCCTTGTTTAAACTACAGAATAGCATCCCCTTGTAATCTGAGTATTCTAGCAGTGGGTAGGAGATGTGTTCGGATCTCATCAAGCATGCGTGCCTGATCAGACTGGCTAAGCCATAGGATAGCTCAGGTTCTTCCCCGGCCTCATCTACCTTTGTTAAAGCCAGAGCCATGGCTGATGAGATTCTGAAATACTCGATAAGGCCACCTGTTATCTTGCTCACTGCAGTATCGGAGCATTCAAAATGACCTCCTTCATCGACACTAATTTTCTGGATCACTGCTTTGACTGATTCATTCAGTTTTAATAATGCGTCCAGGCGGCCGGTTAAAACCATTAGCGTAGATATCTTCTCCCACAGCATTTGGTTACTCAGCAGATTGAGCCCTTGAAACAGAGCCTCAATGCTCTTTATCATCTGTCGGGTTTCTTTGGTTGAGATTGTGGAAGACTTCGCAAGCATCATGATCTTTGATAGCTCTTTCAGGACCAAATTTGTGTTGTTTGGTTTTGAGAATAGATCTCTGAACTTTGTAGGTTTGATGATATCTGATGCACCAAAAAATGCCCTGTCAAGCTTCTCGGGTATTATGTCCGTAGGCATTATCCTAAGATCCGACACATTTCTCAATAACTCCCTTTTCATGTTATCCAGCACTGATTTACTTTGATTCTTTTTGACCAGGAAGACACAGAATTTCTTTTGTTGTACTGTGATCTCCCTTTCATCTCCTATAGAATATGTGCCTTCTGTATTGCCCTTAGATTCGCTATCTTGTTTGCGGAGAATACCAGTTCTCAAGAAATACCAATCAATCAGTTTCTCAGCAATGCTCTCAGTTCCATTGCTCACTTTCCTCAGAAATGCATCGGTGGTTCTCAGGACAATAATAACGTCGTCTACATATCTCCCATAATATACAGGTTGGAGAGTTTCCAATATCTCATCGTCATGCTTACTCAAATGGAAATTACATAATACCCTGGATGAGGATAATCCTATCGGCAAAGCAGGACTTTTATAATTAGATCGTGCAAACTCACTTGATAATTCTTCGACTTTTTCCCAGTATGTTGCGCACATAACCTTGATACGTTTTGTCAGGCGCTTCATAAGAATCTTCATTTCATCATCGTAAGATGATTTGGCGATACATCTTTTAACCTTACTCCAATCTGGTCTAATGTTGTAATAGCACTTCTTGATATCAAGAGAAACCACCGTCACATTGTCCCGCTTGAGTACGGAATCCATGGCGGAAAAAGCACCATCCCGCCATTGGCTATATTGGGTAACAAAGAATTTGAACAATCTTGTAGCTGAGCCACCCGGTGTTAAGTCCTTGATGGATTCATCAATCCTATTGCCAAAGCAAGAATCGCTTAATGGTTCATCGAGTAGTGGCCCCACAAGCATGGTCCATAAAGTGTCAATCAAATGAAGCTCAATTGGACAGTCTATGAGCCAATTAACGTCTTCAATTACGTAGCTATCAAAGATGCTCTCATTGCTAATGAAACATGATTTATCATCTTCATTGAAGGGGTTCTTAAACTTCTTGGGAATGATCTTATAATCGATCTTCCCAAGTAGCTCATCAAATTTGTAGGGATCGTCACTAAGCAGCCAATCCAGCGACCGCAATTTGACTTCTAGATTCGATATTCCCACTTCACTTTCGTACTCTACCAGTCTCCTCTTCAGATACAGGTTGTATGTTTCATGGTATGCCTCAGATTTCAGCAAGTTGTAGGCTTTAACGATCAGGTCATTATTGAGTTCCATGTATCCTCATTTACTAGTTGATTGCTCACCAGCCGGGGGAATTTGATCCAGGTACTGCACCGGCTTATCGGTTTGAGCCAGGAGTTTTGCCAATTGACCTTTTGGGTCCGCATAGCCGATCACGATCTGATCGGCAAGTTCCAGGATGAGTTTATTGCGGATCAGGCAGGTTTGAGGGGTGACGGCAGTAACTGATTCATCAAAAGGGCTGATGATCAGCAGATTCCCTCTATCCAGCCTGTCCTTGATCTCCGGTTGCCAACGTGTGTAAAAGCCACGAGCCAAGACTATGATCAAAGGCTGATCTCCCTTGAGCAGGAAATGCAAAACATCCTTTTCAATCCGGCTATGAAATCCACCAATCACACAAGTCCCAGCCTTTGCCTGCGCTATTGCCCAATCATAAGAACGCAAGACACTGGTGGCAGAGATCTTGCGGCTGCAAAGATAGGCATTAATATGAATCTCGTTTTGATGTATGGATCCTAAATGATTGCAGCCCTCAAGTATCATTTCCCAAGCCTGTACTTTATGTCATAGTGGATCAAGTAATCAAGCTCCTCGACAGTGAATCCATAATTGTTGGCCAACATCATGTCAATCTGATCTATGATCCTTTTGGCTTCAGCTGGATAGTATTCATAGTACTCGGTAATTACTCCATTGTAATCTCTTGTACAAAGTTTCGCTGTTGAAACTAGTATGGTTCCTGCATCCTCCACCAATTTGCTTAATATGTCAATCTGTTCGCTGCTAAATCTTGGATACTTAAAAGCGTATATTTCCTTTTCGCCAAAGTCTCGGCAATTGCTGATTAGTTTATAGTGAAAATAAAAACAGGTAGACAACAGAAGCGAAGCTGCAATTGATGATTCGATGCTAGAATTTGTCAGGAATGGATGATAGTGTGATGATCTCTCGCTAGTAATTATTGGTTTGAATGGCAGTGCTCTTATCCAATATGTGGGGCCGTCATGATACCAGCATTCGTCAGAACTCACTCCTCGGAAATCTGACAGACTGCCTTTGCTAATATACATTTTGTCTGTTATGTTGCAGGCTAACTTGTTGCCAGTTTTTAATGGGATGTTGTTTCTTGGCAAGACTTTTATAACTGAGTATTCAAGCAAAGCAAACAAATCATCTCTAGCTGATTCATACCAATGCATGTGTCTAGTAATGTATGAAGTACCAGCAATGTTACTGGAGAAGAATACAGTCAATCTTTGTTCAACTCCCTTGAATAATTTGCCTGGCCTGTTTGAAAAGGACGATATCCAAGATACGTTTAGCAATAGTTTCTTCAAAGTAGACTGGTATCCGGCTCCAGCCAACAAGCTTATTGGGACAATCATGCCATTTTTCCCAAATTGATGCATAAGGATAAAGGAAGAATCCACAAAATAGGCATAGATGTTATCATAGTGTTGAGTACTATGTTTCATCGGTAGTAGCGAAGCTGAGTACTTTCTTCTAAGTACATACGGCGGATTCCCAATGATCACATCAAAGCCTTTTCTGCTATGAATAATCTCATAAAACTCAGCCACCCAATGGAAGGGCTGATGAGATTCTTTCCACTTATCAAAGGGCATGGAGCTAGAGTGCTGATGCAGCATGCGGTCCAGGCGATCAGTGAGCTCTTGCAATTGTCCATGTAAAAGAGCCCTGGCCTGGCTGAAGTTAGCGAAATCATCATAACCCAGCAGCTGGATTTGTTTGTAGCTTTCATAAGCCATAGCCACTTTATCACAAAGGATGGGCAATTCCTCTTTGTTCTCAGCCGCAGTAATGGCATCGCTTTCAATGTCCATCATGATCTCATCCCAATTGGCATAACCTACCAGAGTATTGCCACAACGGATGTTGAAATCGATATCCGGCAGGGGTTCCAGGCCATAGTTAAGGTGATGGGGATCAGGATCAACACAGGCCACCAGCTTGAGGAAGAGCCTCAGTTTGGCGATTTCCACCGCCTCCGGCATGATGTCCACGCCATATAGGTTATTCAGGATAATGCTCTTATAGATGAAATACTCAAGATTGGGATGCTGATCTATGTTTATGGAATCCAGTTCCTTTTTGATGTGGGAGCTGATGCGGCCCGGGCTTTCGCTTACGAACTCCTGCATTCGAATCAGGCAAACTTCATAGAGATCTTCCAGGATGTTCATGGCAGCAAAGAGGAAAGCGCCGGAACCGCAGGTGGGATCCAGGATAGTAATATTCTTAAGAGCTTTGTAAAACTGATAGACCAATTGGGTGTTATTGGTCTCATTTAGCAGATCCAAAGTGAACTGACGAATATCAAGGTTGTAAGTAATGAAATCGTTGATGGAGGTGATGTCGCCATTATCGATATGGCTTCTCAGCTCGATGTAGCGCTGACGGCGGGGGATCACTTCGCGCCAGATCTCGGTTGGTAGCGCGGCATCTGCGGGAGCAGGACGATTCCAGCAACGCCTGAGTTCTACGAGGTTTTCTTGCTCGGGATCAAGCCCGGCACGGACATCGTTGGGCAGATCGTGCCAGATATCTTCCGGATTGATTCCATGTTTCACAGCTTTGTAGATATAGAGGTCTTCACTGCTTTTCAGCTTTTGCCAGAGCTCTTCTTCAGGCTTGAAAGCTTCCGGATAATGCCTTTGAACTTCATCGAAGAGATAGGGGAGGATGGTGTTTTTGCCGATATATTCGGTGATGTCTTCCTTGGTGTAATAAGCTCCCATCTGCGCCCGGTCGTTGATGTATTTCTCGAAGATATAGCCGATCACATCCGGATTGATATCCCTGCCAGAGGCAGTTTCTGAAGTATCCAGATGCCATTGATACTCATCAAAGAAGCTAAACAGCGCGCTAAAGGCCTCATCACTGATGTTGATTTGTTCCGGATACTTCTTTTCGATCTCGTGCACAGAAAAGATGCCGCCATTCAGGTAAGGGATTTTGCCAAAAATGCCAGTCACGGATTCATCGTGTGGGCTGCCAAGCTGCCGGTGGAAAAGCTGCTGCAGGAAGTTTCGGTAGAAGGAATAGAATTGGTCCCGGCCGTGGATTAGTTTGCATTCTTGCAGCTTATCGTTGAGATAGTGGAAGTTGCCATCCAAAAAGCCCTGCTTTTGGATGAAATAGCAGAACATCAGGCGATTGAGCATTACTGACGCATACCACTTTTTCTCATCTTCTCCCACAATGCCGATTATATAGTCCAGGAACTTTGCGTGTTGTTTTTTAAAGCCATCGTAGAACTTCTTGGTGACCTTTTCAGAGTTTTTGTCGATCGCGTCGGCCATGCGTTTGATGACATCCTTCAGGGTGATGTTTCCTTCTTCATCAATCTTGAAGATTAAACCGGAGCTGCGCTGATAGAGCAAACTGGGATCCTGGTTCAGGTTGTACTTGGTGATTATTGTTTTTAGCGGTTTGCCCAGAGGTTTGTAAGAGTATTGCCAGATTTGCTTTTGCCGGGCGTCATCCGTAAAGATCAGCAGGTGCTCATAGAATCTGCGTTTGAGCTTGGATTGCAAGCTCATTCTATCGATCTTGGGCGGGATGGGAGAGCCGGAGGGCGCACAGCATTGCAGCACTTTGAAACCACTCTTATCGCAGATTATGCTGATATTGTAGCTTTGATCTTTGTGCTCCAAAGCAAAAGAGCCGGAGGCTCGATCCCATCCCATGCGGTTGAAGAGCTCTTTGAACTTGAACTCGCGTACTAAGATAGAGAATGTATTCTTATCCAATTGTATCTCCTATTTTACCATGCCTAATGAACAGATGATCTGAGGTTCATCAAAGTAGTTGCCGTCATCAGGATCGGTACAAAGCTTGGCAGCTTCCCATAGCGACTCTACCAGTTTAACCAAAGCCTCGATGGATTCTTTGGTTTTTAAGTATCTGCTGATGATGCTCTTGGCATCTTCCCGCAAGGGAAAGCGATATATGGCTTCATGTGCTTTTGCCAGATTTGCCGATACAAAGATCGTGCCTTCGTTTTCTTTGATGTATTCGTCCAGCTTGGTGTAAAGCTGTCGTTTGATGCTGCTTTTACGGCCCAGGCTACCCGAAGTATCACGTTCAGCAGTATTGATCTCCTTGATGCCTTTGGCTACAAGATCATGATGATTATGCATGCGCGGTAATGCTGCTGTATTGGCAAGGCATGCGGAAGCATCCAGGATTTTCTTTTGAGATTGGGAGATCAAATTGCCATGTGTATCCAGCCAGGCCAGAACGTCGTTTTCGTGACTTGTCCTGGCATATATGATTACACCTGAAGGGGCGTCCCCGGCAGCTTTGCTGGAATATACCACGTTTGGCAATTCAGTGATTTTCTTTTGCAGAGCTTTATCCTTGTCAGTAGCTTGCTTCCAAATCTGATAGGCATAGGATCCCAGGTCAATTTCAGCATCCTGCTCATCATCAAGGATTCCGGCTTTTTCATTGTAAAGATCAACGATGCTGGTGGGATCTCCGGCAAAGAATACTTCATCTGAACCGAAAACTTCCGCGTTTTGATTGATGCGGGTTTTGAGCCGTTCTCTCACTCTGATTATCTTTTCAATGCCCTTTTCCGGCAGGACGTTGTAACACAATATCTCTTTGGCATTTTGACCGATGCGGTCGATGCGCCCGGCTCTTTGGATCAAGCGGATGATGGCCCAGGGGAGATCATAATTCAGCATGATGTGGCTATCCTGCAAGTTTTGGCCTTCGCTGAGCACATCTGTGGCTACTAATACTCTTAGATCAGTGGCAGATGGCTTGGCATGATTGCTGGTGGGGCTGAACCTGCGGGCGAGTTCGGTGGGATTGTCGCTTGCGCCAGTGGCCACTCCGATATCGCTGATGCCCATTTCACTAAGTTGCTGATGAAGATACAATGCGGTATCGGCAAATTGTGTGAAGATTAGCACTTTCTCAGTGGCATGAGTCTTGGTAAGTAAGTCATGCAGGGCCTGCAATTGCCTATCCTGCAAGGGATCCCAGCTACAGTTTGCCGCTACTATGTTCGTTAAAAGCTTGGTGTCTTCCATTAGATCATGCAGTAAGTTTGTGGTAAACAGAGTGCTGTCTATCCAGGTGAACTTTTTCTTAACATTGGGCATAGTAAAATGCTGATAGGATTCTTCGGCTTTGGCGATGTAATAGTCCGGGTCAAACTCAAAGCTGATCACATCATTCATGATGGCATCGTCTTCAAAGTCATCGGAATCCTCGTAATCCAAAAACGAGCTGATGGTTTCTGAATAGTTTTTGCCAATGGGCAGATCGAGTTGGTTTTCGATGGCGTAGATGAAGATATAGTTTCTCTGGATGTGCCGGCACAAGGACAAGAGATAGGAATAACCACTGCTTTCAAGGCGTTTAAAGAGATTCGTCCGGCAAAAACCAATCAAGCGTTTTCCGGCTCGGGAGAGGTTTTCCACCATCTGCATTTCAGCCGGTTTCAGGCTGCTGCATTTTGCCTCATCAACGTAGCCAGCCAGCCCATAGCGAGGAAGATTCAGACCGCCAATGAGATCAATGTGTTCTTCATTGTATAGCCTGGAATACTGATCAAGCGAGGTGTCATCCGGCATCGTGTAGCCCAATCTTTTGGGAATCCGTTTGGGGAAGTATGACTTGGTGCCATTGGGGAAAAGCAGATGCAATTCGCCCTGCTCGTCCGGGATGGCATAATTATCTCGCACAAAAGTTCTGGTTCTGCGGATCATGTAAAGGCGGATGAGTTGACGCCAATCATCAGGTGAGAAGCTTTTTTCAAAAGCCCTGATGCTACGGATGGGGGTGTCCGGATGCTTCATGGCATATTGGTGATAACCACCGATCCTTTGGATATATTCTTCCGGGCTGATGCCCAAATCCAGATCATCTTGGATGAATAGCCTCAATTGATTGGAGAGGTCTTTGTATTCTTTATTGTAAGGGGTTGCAGAAAGCAGGATGACCTTACTTTCGTTTTCGCTGAGGTAGGCCTTGATTGTTTTGTAGCGCTCGCCTTTGTGATTTCTCAGGTTATGGCTTTCGTCGATTATCACCAGACGGAAGCGTTTTTTGTCAGCCAGGTTTCTTTGTACCGCACCCATTGAGAGCACTTCGGCTTTCAAATCATACTCATTGATCATATCATTCCACATATCCATCAGGTTTGCCGGACAGATGATCAGGGTGGAATAGTAATAGTCTTCTTCAAAAATCTTGGCGATGGCACAGGCAGTGATTGTTTTACCAAGCCCCACTACATCACCGATGAACACACCGCCACGGTTATAGAGCTTTTTGGCAGCGATCAGCACAGCAGCCTGTTGAAAGGCAAAAAGCTTATTTCTGAACAACTTGGGAATCTTGAATTCGTTCAGTCCGGATCTTGCTTCCTGGGATAAATGGTATGCCATTTTCAGGTATATGTGATAAGGCGGTATCAGGCTTTCTCTGGCCCAACTGTTATCAATGATCTCCACCAGAGCTTCCGAGATATCCAGGCAGTATTGATCTGTCCATCTTTCTTCAAACCAGTTTTGCAGTTTTTGGCAGGCATCCTGATCCATCACATCGATATTAAGCTCGCCTTGCTTTTCGAGGCCGGACATGGTGAGATTGCTGCTACCCAAGACACCGATGATGGGCGCGTTACTGTCCTCTTTGTGCATCAGATAGAGTTTAGCATGCAGAGGGAAAGAGAGATGTAGCTTTACAATCACTTTTTTGGCTTTTATCTGTTCTGAAAGCTTGCGCAAGGCTGCTTCATCTCTGTTTGTGGGCACTCCCACCAAAAGCTGCTCCTTAAACTGCTCAGCGCACTTCTTTTTGAGCTCAAGGGCAGTTTTATTGTCCATATAAATGCCATCTTCATTTGTCCGGAGTGCTAAACGCAATTCATCGAAGGGCATTCTTTGCATACCGACCAATATTCTAGCACATGAGCCTTCTCTGCCTTTCCACTTATCTACATTTCTATCTATACTGCTCCACCCTCTTAGATTGAAAAAGCCCACGCAAAAATCTGCTTTGTAAGAAAGATCTAAAGTGTTTAAAATATATGTGAGTAAGGTGTCTGCAATATTGTCAAATACTCTTGGCATGATTCGCTCCCCATAGGTTTAGTTCATGAGGCAAGTTCCTGCCTCGAGTGTGCTTTTTATAACAAATAAAACTCATAGATTACTCTTTGATATTTTTGCTTTTACAAAGAAATCCACTCATATATTAAGCTCATCGCTCGCCTCGATTAGTTTTTTGAAGTCCAGTCTCTAAAGGGCTTTGCCGTTGTTTGTGATAAAATTACCCATAGATACCTCTTGATAGATATATGCTCATTTTGCTTGGAGTCCCTACCTGTGTGCAGACATGAGATCTTATGGGCATTGTGACGAACCTAAGCTTTGATTCATGGTTTTCCCCTTTGATGACATCGCCCTTTTTGCGCAGAGTGCATATTCTGCATACTCTGCTTTGCAGACAATGCTCTTTGATGTTGCCATTCATTCGGATTCGCAGTATTATGTCAAGCTATTCATTGTTCAAGATACATTCCCACTCATCCGGTATGTAGAAAAAAGGTCTGCGCGGTCCGGCTTTGGGGATCGTAATCCATGGCCAGGGCAAAGATTTCCCGGATGCGCAGATAGGCCCGCTTTTCGCTGGCGCGGATATCCCGCTAATGCTACGCTGAAGAATCAAGGGAGAGTGAGGCTGCCACCCAATTCGGCAATTTTAAATACATATCTATCTATCTAAAATACCGTGCCGATGGCACTCTTTAGTGTGGAGGCGGCATTTAGCCGCCTATTGTAGACGCGTCTTCCAGACGCGTATTTAATAACAAATGTGCGGCTAAATGCCGCACCCACACCCGCTGTCTGGAGTTCAAAACCCGCGTTTACACCTACAGTACAGGCGGTTACCGTACCGCCTATGTAATATTCAGACCCATTTATGAGCGCAATGACACATGGGCGCTTCAGCGAGCGCCCCTACAGTACAGAATGCTCATACAGCTCAAATTAGCGGAATGAATGGTTAAAAGATTTATGCTGCTAACGAACCGAAAGAGAGCCTATTTTTCTGGCTACCCACCGGGTTGTAAAGAGCTCCAAAAAATCCTGGTGTATAGGGAATTCCATCATGAAAAAGCTGCGCCTATGATCGGTGTGGATAATGGGCAAGGGGGAGCCATTATCACGGAAGGTTTTTGCTATTTTAGGAATTCCGGCGCCTCTGCCTTCTGGGCTGCCAGGCTCCTGCTTGTAGAAGCAGGTTTAGCGGCTTGTCTGAAAAGCCCTGCTAATCGTTAAGCACCGTTTTAGATAGAACTTGACAAAATTGTGCCCTCATAAAAGACTAAACTCATCTGGAAAAAACTATGAATTATAAGTTGAAACACACTCGGCAGATAGTCA
>ENA-UOOK01005867-UOOK01005867.1-fermentation-metagenome-genome-assembly--contig:-NODE-5867-length-12110-cov-3.181916_pt1 | contig 12110 bp, 10 predicted proteins | sample MGYA00245777_ERZ724023 | MGnify/ENA primary metagenome ERZ724023 (study PRJEB28704, sample SAMN03018312) | fermentation metagenome | biome: anthropogenic terrestrial biome; feature: soil; material... | reverse complement strand
TTTTTTTAATGTTTTAGTTTACACTGTTTTAAGGTTTCATTTTTATTAGAGGGTATTAGGTTTTAGCCAAGTAAAGCCGAAATTATTGTTAAGGCGCCATATTTTTGGCTCCATCTATAATGCAACGGGGGTTATTTTTTGAAATTAAAGTTGATCTTAGGGTTTGTAATCTGGTTATCGTTGTTCATTCCGTTTGGGGCTAACGCAATATCCGAGCCGGAGTTCGTAATTTTTACCCCCGGTTTTTGGGGAAGCATGGATCGGTTGCCCACCAAAGACCCTAGTTGGCTGGAACAATCCCCTTACCCCCATTACCGCAAATATCAAAAGTCCTCTTTTTTAAGAGGTCCGGATTACCTGCCGATTCCCCAAAAGTATCAAGCCTTAGGAGAAGGCCCGTCATTAACCAAACTATTGCTCTGTTCTTATCGGTTAATGGAAAAAGAGTTTGCCTTTTGGGCGTCTCGCGAGAATAAACGGATCGGAAGGGAAAAGATTAAAATATTTGATGATTGGCAGGTTCTAGAAGGTATCGGCGTTTCAGTGGGTGACATTAATGTCATCTATTTAAAATTTGATTGGCGTTTGGATATCCCTTTGATGAGCAAGCACTACGCCGGCCCATTAATTGAGATGATTAACCGTCAATGGCCCGGAGCCAAAATTCATTGGGTCGGTCATAGCTTAGGGGGATTATTCGGCCGTTATGTGGCGACTGATTATCCGGGAAGGCTAGCCTCTTTAATATCCATTGGCGGCCCCCAATATGGAATCTATGAAATTGGTAAACAGCGTCGGGGAGAAAGGGTTACCTTCGAGGGGCGTAAATATATTGAACGTTCTCAGGAGATCGGACTGAAGTTGGCGGAGGGGTTCTTTTTCGGTGAAGGCATCGTCAAAACCGGGAAGGATTTTACCGCCACTGCTGCGCGTTTTGCTGAGGAATACGCGCCGATCTTCCGTTGGTTGGATCCAAGTGAAAATCTATTGGAAGATGGTTTCGGCGGCCCGATTAAATTAAAAGACGCTGTTCCCGGAGATGCTATTGCCCTCTATGGCTTGGGATACGGCTCCTACGATTTTCAAGGGGATTACCATCCGGAGATTCTCTCCAGTGAAAGAGTTGGTTCGACCCTTGAGCCGGAACCGGAACATTTACAATATGCCCTTTCCGGGGATGGTCGGGTTGATCCGTTTAGCGCGCGGGGCCCATTTGCAAAAACGATTTGTTTAGGGAAGGATTTGCCCCATGGTAACTTGATGTGGTCATCGTTGGTATTGACTATGATAATTGACCGTTATTATTTTGCTGGAGCAATGCCCAAGTCCGAGGTGATGTTGGAACTCCGGCGGACCGGAGCTGATTGGCAAGAGAAGGACCGGATGTATGAATGGCTTCTTAAAGCGCGAGAAGTTTGGGATTAATAACGGTGGTATTAAGGTCATAGAAGTGAATTCTATTGCATTTTTTGGAATTCGTGTTACAATATAATTAGTGCCTGAACTTAGGTTTGCAATGGTAATCACAGATCTGTCTACCCAGAATCTCCTTCCCATGGCTAGCCCTAGGAAAAAGGCCTATATCAGCCCGTAGGGCTAGAATTCAGGAGGTTTTAATGTACCAAGACAAGAATTTAACCTGTAAAGAGTGTGGCCAGGAATTTGTGTTTACCGCAAACGAACAAGAATTTTACGCCAACAAAGGTTTTCAAAACGAGCCGGGCCGGTGTCCTTCTTGCCGCGCAACCCGCAAACAGCAACGGGGTGGCAGCAGTGGTCCGCGCCAAATGTATTCAGTAGTATGTTCCAATTGCGGCGTAGAAACTCAAGTCCCTTTCAAACCCAGCGGTGATCGTCCTGTTTACTGCCGTGATTGCTTTCAAGCTCAAAGATGAATGATAGCGACATCTGTCGTGTGATTTAATCCTATCAGTTGAAGATGTGGGCCGGAATCGGCCCTTTTTTAATTTGTTGAAACAGGAAAACGTTCATGACCAAACATGCGTTTTCTTATTTTTATGTAAAAGGAAATTTTAAATCGCTAATTATCGGCTTTTTCAAGGCGGGTATAAAAATAATAGCTAGAGGTATGAGTTTTTGGGGGGAAGGGGATACTTTTAAAAAAAAGAAAGGATGATAGGGATTGAAAATCAGGGATATTATGACTGACGACATAGCGGCGGTTTCTCCAGACACTTCGGTACTGGAGGTTGCGCAGTTAATGCAGAAACATGATGTTGGGGCTGTTCCCGTTTGTGAGGGCGCTAACGTCATTGGATTGGTAACGGATCGGGATATCGTAGTTCGAAATATCGCTCATGGTAGAGACCCCAATCAAACGCCCGTCAGAGATGTAATGACTACTCAGGTTAAATCGGTCAACCCTGAAATGAGTCTTAACCAAGCTGCTGGAATAATGGCAGCGCAACAGATCAGGCGTTTACCGGTGGTTGATGAAAATCGATTGGTGGGGATGGTATCATTAGGGGATTTGGCGACCAAAGCCAAATATGATGTGGAGCTGGGGACAACTTTGGGAGAGATCTCGCTACCCTCCGAGCCGGAGAAGATGTAAAGTGGAAAAAAAGATTCTTTTATTAATCGGAAACGGCCGGCTGTCGAAGACCAGGTTGAGGATTGGTTGGGACCAGCCAGCCAGCTAGATGAGCTTATAACTGGTAATCCTTTACCAGCCGCTAAAGAAGCGAGGACTGAGGGCGAAGCAGACCCCGATTCAAAATTTCCGGAATAAGCCGGGGTGAGACTACCCCGGCTTCTATTATTAATTTCATTGAAAATTACCAATGATATGAAGGAAACGAATCTGCTTCCAGGAATAGGTATGAACAAGATTGACGTTATAACGGTCAATTGAGTGGGCGGAGACATAGATATATTCAATTCCGATTGCCGATTCTACCTTGGTCACGACCAAGGTATGGTTGAAACGAGGGCCGTCTTGATAGGAGAGCTGAATCAAATCCCCAACCGCAACGCCTGACGGAGTGGTCTGTGTGGCAAAGGGGCCTCTGGTCCGGTTGGAAATTAAAAAATTATATAAAAAATCAACCCCGGTCCAGGAGGGGGATTTATGGTTGGGGTCGATATAATACCAACCTGGAGTCGGTTGATAATTCATGCTCGCCCCACCGGCCAACAGGATCTGAGAAGCGAAGTTGGTACAATCACCGCCTAGTTGGGAATAGTCATAAAAATTCGGATTACGGCTTAGCGCCCATTGGGTAGCATAGTTCACAGCCGCTTCCCGGTTATACGGAAGGTAACTTAGGTTATTCAACATTTTTTTTGAAAGCCCCTGAGTTTATTATATGAGTGACAGACGGGAAATGTCGATAATAATTATTAACTCTTATTGATCTTTAAAGGAAAAGAACGGGATGAAACGAATTATACAAATCAAGCAAGCGATCCGCAAAGAGAAGGAGTCTGTTTAATGGCCGATCCTAAACTGTTTAAATTGGATGATGCATTAAAACTCACCAGAAGCGATGTGATCGAACTTCACAAAGAATACCTAAACGCCAGCTTAGCGAGTTTAATGTCCTTGATCAACTTTACCAAACAATTTGTCAAAGCCGAAGGTGTTCGGGTTTGGGATAGCGAGGGCCGGGAATATCTTGATTTTTTAGGAGGCTATGGGGCGCTTAACTTGGGGCATAACCATCCCCGGATTTTAGAGGCCCTAACCAAGGTCTGCCAACAGCCCAATTTGTTACAAGCTTCACTGAATACCTTAGCGGGAGCATTAGCCCATAACCTAGCCCAGATCACTCCCGGCAAGTTACAACGGAGCTTCTTTGGTAATAGCGGCGCCGAAGCGGTTGAAGGCGCCCTCAAACTGGCGCGGATCGCTACCGGAAAAACCAAAATCATCTCCGCCTTAAATTCCTTTCATGGAAAATCTTTCGGCGCTTTAAGCGCCACTGGAAAAGAGAAATACCAGAAACCTTTCCAGCCGTTGGTACCCGGGTTCGATTATTTCACCTTCGGGGACCTTGGGGCTTTGGAGAAGCTGTTGATGCCCCAAGACAAGGCGGCAGTGATTTTAGAGCCGATCCAAGGCGAAGGCGGGATCATTTTTCCCCCGGCCGGCTTTTTAAAGGGCGTCCGTGAGTTATGCTCTAAATATGACGCATTATTGATCATGGATGAGATTCAGACCGGTTTCGGACGGACCGGCAAACTCTTCGCTTGTGAACACGAGGGAGTAGAACCGGATATTCTCTGTCTAGCTAAATCTCTAGGCGGCGGAGTGATGCCTATCGGGGTTTATATAGCCGGCGACGTTGTTTGGAAGAAAGGTTATGGCGCGATTGAAAGGGCCACTTTACACAGTTCCACCTTTGGCGGTAATAGTATGGCTTGCGCCGCCGGGTTAGCCACTTTGGAAGTCATCCTTGAGGAAGGCTTAACGGAAAAAGCGGCGGAGTTGGGAGAGTATTTTTTAACTAAGTTAAAGGAGTTACAGAAAGAACATGCTTTAATCAAAGAAGTCCGTGGAATGGGCCTCTTTATCGGCCTGGAATTTGAACAACCCAAGGGTTGGTTGGATAAGGCGACCGGCGGTAAATTGAGTGAGACCGCCCGGGAATATCCCGGCGCGATGGTGGCCGGAGAGCTTTTAAATAAACACAGCATTATTACAGCTTATACATTGAATAACCCCAATGTGATCCGGTTGGAGCCGCCTCTGACAGTGGAAAAGGGGGAGATTGACCGGGTAGTGGAAGCCCTGACCGAGATTTTTGAACGGAACCGGAACTTTTTCAGTTTGGCGCTGGAGACCGGGAAGGGGCTATTGAATTGGAAGAAGTAGCACGCGGAGCGCGGCTACTTCTTCCAATTTGGATTTCAATATTTGTATGAACGTATTTGATGTTCATTCAGGTTACCCTTTCTCAACCATTATCTTTATTATTTCATTTGATCATTATTCTCAACTAAGCTGGATTTAAACTGATATACATTTTGACCTTGAAGACACTTACATGATGAATGCATATTGGCGCATATTCCTCCGAATATTGAAAACAATCCCCAAAACAAAGGTCTGGAAAGTATTCCCATGAAAGTCGGATCACTTACCGGTAATAAATTCATACCCCATGCTACTAAATAACAGCCACCAATAATACAAACATGCCCGAACACTGCAAGTATTTTCATAAATATTTCTCCTCCCTTAACAAAATTCAGTTTTTACTTTTATTTAAGCAATTAAAAGCAATCGCATCCCCTAAAATTTTCGTTTAAACTAAGCATATCTTAACTCAAAACAATTTGGGGGAAACTTTCCAGAACTCTATTTGCTCAAATTGAGTTTATCGTAGAGGAAATCTGCAAAGATTGTTCCAAAATCAAACCATCTTCGACAGTATTTAGCGGCGGGTTGTGTCCGGCTCCGGGAACAGCAATCAGTTTACAAGGGATTTTTTCCTGCTTCATTTTTTCATTTAGTTGCAACGCTTTGGCCCTAACTAATTACCGAGTGAAGGACCGACTAATATTAAGAGTGCTCTTTTGAACCATTAATTCGGTTTGCAGAAATATATTACCATAAAAATTATATATTAGCAAATAATTGTAATGGGGAAAGTGGGCGTGTTCGCGGCGTTGCTTTTAAATAAATGAAACAGTTCAAAACGGTAGAAATTTATGATATTAAGAATAACGATGGATACTCAATAATCTCCCTTTTTCAATTTGCGGTACTATCGATGAAATTCTTTAACTCATTTACTAATGCCGGGTTAAGAGATAACGGCGTCGTCGACTTAACCGATGGAATACAGTATTAAATTTTTAGCAGACAAATTTTAAAATACTTTGTAGTCTGTTTGGCTTCACACACACGAAAGAAGCCACCCGTTAAGGTGGCCTTTGTAAGTTTGGTGTAAATAGCTCTTTAGCGTTAAAGGTTGATCTTGCCGACTCCCGCCCCTTGGGGCACAATCGATGGGATTAGCGCCGGTTCGTCAACTTTGTAATTATAATAGGTCCCGGGTTCGGGGACCGGACCCCGTTCTTCAATCGGGTGGTTACAGTCGACTAAGATGTTATTTCTTTGAACGATATACCCTTGGGTACCGCTGAACACGACCCGCCCCGGATTATTAACGGAGTAGAAGTAATTTCCCTCCATTAACATCTTAGCTTCACAGACCGATACCGTGCCGTAGCTGTTATCATAGTAATAATTATTGAAGACATGGCACAAGGCGCTAAAACGGACCCTGGGATTTCTTTGATCTGATTGGTTGAAGAAGTTATGATGATAGGTAACCCTGAGACGGCCAGCATCTTGAACCCCGTTACCATCGTCGTGGCCAAGGAGACAAGTTTTATCATGGTCGTGGAAGTGGTTCCAGGATACCGTAATATAATCAGAGCCCCGTTTGATATCCAGCGCGCCATCATCACCGTTATAGAGTTCACAATGGTCGATCCAGATATGATGGGAGAACATTTGGATATTGATTAGATCATCGGTTGCTCCGGTGATGGTAAGATTACGAATGATAATATTATGGACCGCGTTAGAGGGCGGAGAGGTAATATTATCGTCTATGGGTAGGCCGATCTGCAAGCCGCCACCTCTTAAAATAGCGTTGGAACCGACTCCGATGATGGTTTTATCTGAAGCCACACTATGCATTCCATCTGTTGTTCCAGTAGGTAGGTCAATTGTTCCTACTACCCGGATAATGTATGGGCCCGGCCGGGAAATATAGTCTAAAAATTGTGAGGTAGTGGTTGCGGTTACGGTCGGACCGCCTACCCCACCAGTAGTTCCGCTTTGGCCAAGGGCAGCGACGGAAGCCCAACCGATCGGTCCATCGGTAACTGGAATCGTCGGCGTCGGTGTCGGTGTTGGCGTAACGGTGGGGGTAGGCGTGAGTGTCGGTGTAACCGTTGCTGTGGGAGTAGGAGTGGGTGAGATAGTAGCTGTTGGAGTTGGCGTCGGTCCCGGCGCTGAATCTTGAACGAGAATGTCGTCAAACTCGGCGCCGGTATTAACCATCATTAAACCAATTCTTCCAGTCCTAAAAGAAGAGTCCGTCGCCGACATTTTAAAAGCGTCATCAATATAAGCCTCCAATTGATTGCCTGAAACGGATAGTTTCAGAGTATACCAGATCTCCGGTATAACTGTGAAAGACTGGGAGGCTAAAACCGTATTACCGCCGCTGACCTTTTTTCCAAGTTCAAGCTTATTAGCGCTGGTGAGAGCCAGGTAATAATAGTTACTGGTACTTTGAAATCTAGCGCAAACACCCACCGGACGGTTGGTTCCGTTGAAACGCAGGACCTTAATTTTGGCCTGGACGGAGTAATCGGTCCATGAGGTTGAACCGGTATAGGCGTGAGCAGTAGCGGAAGTGCTGGATTGTTTTAAGACCCTGGAGCCATCGGTCACGACTGACCAAGAGCCGCCGTTTCGTGACCATCCTGTGTAGTTGCCGTCTTCGAAATCATCATTAAAAAGGGTTGCTGAATTAACTATGTTTTGATTTACTATGAAACATAAAAGAAAGCTAAGTATAAAAATTTGACCCATGAAATAAATTGACTTTTTCTTCATTGATTTCCTCCTTTTTAAAAAATTATTTAAAAATGAGAAACCTAGTTTTTTTATCACCCCCAAGTAAAAATGGATTGGCGTTTTTAGCCAATCCATTTTTGATGAAACTTTTTGCTTAATAGAATAGGATTGACGTATAAGGCACATCAAACTATTTGTACTAAGCGAGGAAGTAAATTAGAATTTTAAAACTGATAAGTTTTGAGTGTAAAATTCAATTGATTTAACAGTTATTCTCTTTCAAACGCCCCCAGATCCGGCGCTACACCTTTATAAGGAAGGCCAACGTTGACTCCTTTATCAATCAAGTCGCTGCCGGATACTAGTTTTGCGAAATCATTGTTCGGCAGACTACCGTCGGGGTTCCGGGGGGCCATAGCCAGTTCTTCGGCAATGCTCATGAAATCTTCAGCTGATGCAGTCACTGAAAGATTCCAACTATTGTTCTGCTGAATTGCGGCTGAAGAGAATTCGTATTCCATACCACCACGGTGGGCGAAGGAGACGTTATTTTTAAATTCGTTAATTGCGCCGGATTCCGGATTGTCCTCAAACATATAATTATACCCGTTTCCGAAAGCTAAATTGTTATGTAAAATTACACCGCCTTTATGGCTGTTCTGGTCGAAACCTTTCCGGGATTTGAAATAACAGTCAAATACGATACAGTTTTTGACGATATGGGTCCCTTTGGAAGAACCGCCGGTACCGTTCCCGCCGAGTTTGAAGCCGTTGCCGTTACCTTGGAAAGAACTCATGCTTTTTCCCATTTTAGCTTGGTAGATAGCGTCAAAGTCAGCCCGATCGCCGCTATGCCATGCCCAGCAGTTAATAATCTCTACCGGCCAATCGGTTTCGTACAGATCCCAAGCGTCATCGGAGTTCCGCCAAGCGCGGCAGCCGATAAATTTATTACCTTTGCCGTTATGCATCTTACAGGCGAATCCGTCCGCATCGCTGCCCATGTTGTCAAAGTCAAAGTTAAGATAGGAATCGCAATTGAGAATCTCATTATAGGCGCATAACATGCCATCCGGGTTTTCGGTAGTGTGGCCAAATCCCAATTGGATCCCGGTGTCTCCATTGTGATGCAAGATACAGGCTTCGATTTTATTGTAACTACCTTCAACTTTGATGCCGTTATCTCCAGCGTAACAGATCTCTAAACCTTTAATATACCAATAGTTACCAGATAAAACTATAGCCCGATTGCTAGCCCCATAGGGTTGGCTTGAATAATTGAGAACCGGTTTTTCTCCCGGAGAGGCAAAGATGTTGATTCGGTTAGCTGCGGTCCCGGATTGGGAGAGGGTCACGGTTGAGTTATAGTTATAGGTCCCGCCCCGGAGATAAATGGTGCTTCCCGGCGCTGCGGCGACTTGGACCGCTTTGGATAACGAATAGAACGGCAGGGCGAAGTTGCCGGGGTTATCATCGTTTCCAAACGGCGCCACATAGAACGCCCCTACGATAGGTGTCTGAGTCGGTGTAGGCGTCGGTGTTACCGTAGGAGTAGGCGTCGCTGTAGGAGTAGCGGTAGGCGTAGCAGTTGTTGTAGGTGTCGGAGTCGGTATTGTTCCTTCAGCTTCGACAATTACCTCATCAAACTCGGCGTTGGCATAAGAAGCCCATAAACCTATTTTCCCAGCGCTGAATGTAGAATCGGTGGCTGATAACTCCAGATTGCCATCGACATAACATTGTAAAGTATTGTTAGATACCGTTAACTTTAGGGTATACCAGGTACCGGTCTGAACGGTAAAATTTTTAGAGGCTAAAATCGTACTGCCGCCACTTTTCCTCCTGCCTAACTCCAACTTATTGGCGCTGGTAAGGGTCGCAAAATAATAATTGCTGGTGCTGCTATACCTGGCCAAGACTCCGACCGGACGAGCTGAACCGTTGAAACTAAGTGCTTTCACCTTCACCTCTACGGAATAGTCGCTCCAGGAAGATGATCCGGTGTAAGCATAAGCGTTGGCGGAGGTACTGGCTTGTTTAAGGACTTTGGAACCATCGGTCACCACCGACCAAGTTCCACCGCTTTTGCTCCATCCTGTATAGTTGCCGTCCTCGAAATCATCCGTAAATATCGCAGCGGCATTCACGGCGTTTTGGATGGGGGAGTATAGGATTAGTCCGAGAATTAAAACAGTCAAGACTAGAGAAAAAAACTTCAGATTAAATCTCATTTGATACCTCCTTATCCTTTTTACTCTGATAGCCAATGTAAAAATTTTAAAACTGATCACCTCCTTTCCCGACGGGGTTTTAGTGAAAAAATTTGTAACTTTACAGACATGCTAACAATTAGTTAAATTTTGGTTAAAATTAATCAGACATATTATACATCATTTATTTAAAAATTTGTATACTTTTTTTTAACGACTTTTAGCTGTGACAACGATTTAAAGCTGCGAAAACAGTATCTAATTTGACAAAATTTGTATTGAAGATGTACGTACGTATTCGGTTTTTTTCGACTTATATATAAATTTCAATGGGATTGTATTTTATTCTGTAATTAATAATCACTAATTTTTTGGACTGAACTTTTTATAGAAGTTGCATTTTACATTTTTAAAGGGAAGGCGTAACCATGGGTGTCTACTCCGGCATTATCACCCGATTTAATAGAGATGGGAAAGATATTGGCTTTTAAATAACTAAAAAAGGGGCTTACACGTTGTAAGTCCCATAATTGATAGTGTTTGTGATATATTTTGATAGATGACGGTTATTGAATGTATTTAGGGATTAATCTTTCCGGAACCCGCGCCGGAGGTTACGGTTGATTTGACACTGCCGGTGGCGGTCAATGAATAGCTGTAGGGCGGATTGTAAGAAGTCGTGGATGAAGTCGGCATGCTACCGGTGCAGTTAATATACTGATTGCCGGATAAATGCCAATAACCTACATTGTCGCTGTCCCAGGAACCTATCGGATCGTCGGAGTTTTCAAAGACATTATTGTCGATCCGGAGCTTAGCTCCCATCCGGCTGTTAATACCGGTGGTCATGATCCCGTAGTAATAGTTGTTGAAGACATGACCAACGCCAAAGCGGTAACTGGGCAACCGGGAATTACAATTTCTAAAGTAGTTGTGATTGTAGGTGATTCTCCGGTCGTAATTATCGCTGTCGGAGGAACCAACCAGGCTGGTCTTGTAACTATCATACAGGTAGTTCCAGGAGAAGGTCATATAGGCGCTGTCTTTTTTGGCGTCAAGCAAACCGTCATAATAATCTTTATCATGGTTCAAATCGTTGTATAAGGTACAATGGTCGACCCAGACATTCCGGACCGGGCCTTCAATGCTGATAGCATCCTTGTCACCAGTATTAACATGATGAATCTTGAGGTTGCGGATAATGATATTATTGGCGCGGGTAATCTTGATGCCGATACCGTTAAGTTCGCCACTGGAGCCATTACCAAGGATCGAGATGTTGTTAACGTCTTTAATATCGATCTTGCTCAAACCGCCGGAATTGGAGGGCGTGATAGTCCCTGCGACACGGATGATTCTTGGGCCACCTTGTTTAATGGCATTTTGCAAATCGGCGCCGTTATAAACGGTAACGGTTGGGCCGCCGGAGCCGCCGGTGGTGCCGCCGTTAAGGGTCGCAAAACCCACTAAACCGCTGGGAGGTGTGCCACCGCCGGTCGGAGTGGGAGTAGGGTTAATTGGCGTTGGTGTCGGGGTCGGGCCCGCAGTCGAAGTTGGTGTTGGGGTCGGTGTCGTAGTTCCACCACCAAGATTATCAACAACAACGTCGTCAAAGTTGACAGCGACTTTCCAACCGATTAAGCCGACCACACCCGAAGTCCGGCCTGTGGTGGAGGCTGTCAGTTGTTGGGTTCCGTTAACATATGCGGTAAGGGTGGAGCCGGATACTTGCAGTTTAATTGTATACCAGGTGTTGGTAGCAAAAGTCATGCTTTTGGAGGCTAAAGTTGTGGAGCTACCGTTGATCTTCTTCCGCAACTCCAAACGGTTGCTTTGGATCGAGATAGCATAGTAGTTGTTGCCGTCCGCCATCCGGGCGCATACCAAAGCCCGGTTGGATCCGTTGAAGTTAGTCACTTTGACTCTGGCTTGAACTGATTGATCGGTCCAGGATGAAGTCTTGGACCAGGCCCGCCCTTCAGAACTGGTGCTGGATTGGCGAAATACCCTGGAACCGTCGGTCGTAATCGACCAGGAGCCATTCTGGGTGGTCCAGTTATTATAGTTGCCGGATTCAAAATTGTCGCTAAATACCACGGCTCCCATGGCTGGTATTGATGGGAATACCAAGAGACAGGTCAAGCTCAGAATCAATATCAATAAAACATTTCTTTTCATTTTAACCCTCCTCGTATATTATTATTTTCACCAAATCAACCCGTGAAGAAGAAACAAAAAACATAGGATAACTTAGGGATTGATCTTCCCGGAACCGGCGCCCGAGGTTACGGTTGATTTGACACTGCCGGTGGCGGTCAATGAATAGCTGTAGGGCG
>ENA-UOOK01005866-UOOK01005866.1-fermentation-metagenome-genome-assembly--contig:-NODE-5866-length-12110-cov-50.854998_pt1 | contig 12110 bp, 10 predicted proteins | sample MGYA00245777_ERZ724023 | MGnify/ENA primary metagenome ERZ724023 (study PRJEB28704, sample SAMN03018312) | fermentation metagenome | biome: anthropogenic terrestrial biome; feature: soil... | reverse complement strand
ATAGTCGTTTTAGCATTTTCTACAATTGCTCTGACTGTATTTTCCGATGGGGGAGCTGTAAAGCCGGAGCATATTCCAAATACTGATTTGCGTGAAAATGTCGATATGGATACCAGCAGCATATCTATCACACACGGTGGAGGGGAAGCTATTGACCTGTCAGCCATTAAGATAATACTTAGCGTCAAAAAGGCAGGGGATCCTGAACTTAAACATCTAGAATTCAGCGGATCTAGTCTTGAAGTTAGAAATCCGGACGGTAATCCATCTGATGACGATGTTTTCATACTCGGGAATTACATTGTAATTGATACTACTAAGCCAGATGATCCAGATGATAAACTCACCCTTGAGAGTAATGATGACATAGACATGTTCTTTGTCGATATACCATCTCAGCAGGTAATCCAGAAAGCAGTGCTTCAGAAAGGTAGCAGGGAAAGCGAATTTCCTTACTGGGTTACTCCTCATCCTTATGGGAGTGTGTATGTATATGACAACTTTACAAGTGAATGGCTACCCACCGAGCTGGTTGATGGAATCGGTGATGGAATTACGACGGATTGCCAGATGTATCAGGACCAATGGTCTAGTCAAAATTTCACTTTTGGCATAGAGGACTATGAACTGGACCTTAAAAACCCATTAAAAAAGGTTGAGTTAAAAATAGTATATACAGTGCATGACAATAGTCAGGAAATTCTGAAACTTGAGATTAATGATAAAAACCCGGACGAATGGGTCAACATCGTTCCTTCTAATATTGATTTGAAGAATTATAAAACCATCGCCGAAACCGATCAACAATTGCCTACTTTTGATATTACAGACAAGGTAAGTACAGTCGAAGAACTTAGAAATCTTACAGTCAGTTTTTCAGCATATGGTCGTGCAAACAGTAACAATAAATTTGGCTGGGTCGACTTTATCGGGATTCACGTGGAGTGCTAACTCGAATAAGGAGTTAAAGCTAGGGGGTTTGAATTAAATGAAAAAACACAAAGAAAACAGATCCAGATCAGAAAAAAGATTTTTTTCCGATTCGGAATTTGCAACAGCAACTGTTATTGGGGCAGTACTGCTGCTGGGGATCATATTTTCGGTATTAACTATCCTATGGGTAGGTAGTGTCCCTGAATGGAAAAACGATGCCGAATATTCTCATATGGATGATGTATGGGAAGATATGGCAGAACTTAAGTCAAGAATAGATATTATGTCAATCGTCATGGCTTCAAGCTCTAATCCCTCTCCTATTAGCTCTAATTCCTCTCCTATTAGCTCTAATTCCTCTCCTATTAACTCTAATTCCTCCCCTATTAATCCCTTATATTTAGATCCTTCAGCTCCCAAGTTAGTAACGAGTGTGCCTTTTCATTTGGGCGGCGGTGGCATCCCACTTATAAGCTCAATGAAGTCCAGCGGAACTCTTGCTATTAACAAAGGTAAGTGTGTGATGAGCATAATAGTAAACCGCGAAGGTGCTGCCCCTTACATCAAATCTATCGATTGTGGCACCATTACTTTCACTTCTCAGAATACTCAATATGTAGATCAGGTTTTCAGTTATGAAAACGGAGCCCTTATCCTTGACCAGAGAGAGCAATCAGTCATGATGCTCTACCCTTCGATCCGCCTCTCCAATGTATCAACCAGTGGACATAATGAATATAATGTTTCGATAAACGCAATAAGTGTCGGTCAGAGGCCTCGCGCTCCCATTGAAATCATCTCTTCAAATAGCGAATGCTCCCTCCGCCTTACAGGAATTGATCACACCTTTGATTACATCTCCGTTAATGCTAGTGAGAAAAAGAATTCGGGTAACAAGAATAAAGATGCTGAGAATGTAAATAAACTTACACTAATAATTACTTCAAATTACCCAGATGCCTGGATGCTGCATCTCAATAAAACAATAGAAGGTGCAGGAATAGGCCCGGAAAAGTATAAAGTTGAAAGGCTGACTGGCAACAATGTGCGTTTAACTTTTTATATGGCAAATGATGGTAAAAAAGTCGATCCCGACATCCTGAGGCTATACGTAGGTGAAACCGTGATCAAAGCCGAGCCTGGAATTGGCTTAAACTAAATTGATTGAATTAAATTGAATTGAAGGTGAAATCAGATAAAAACATGAGAAAATATAAAAATTCACACTCAAGGGTCTGGAAAATGCTCCCCAAAATTATTATAACAAGGAGAAAGACAAAAAGCAGGAAAGAGGTTGGTCTTTCCTGTTTTTCAAAGTCGGAGTCTGCTGCTGCAACAGCTATCATGGCAATATTATTATTGGGACTTGTATTCACAATAGTTTCAGTAGTCAAGCTTGAATACGTTCCCGAATGGAAAAACGATGCCGAAAGGGACCACATGCATGGTACATTGGATGATATGGTGGGAGTGAAAACAAGGATCGACATACTCTCCAGACTTATGGAATTTAATAATTATTCGAATTATAATATTTCGTCAACTGTGCCAGTTGATATGGGAGGAGGGGAAATCCCTTTTTTAGAACCTTCGAAATCGAGCGGAAAACTTAGTGTGAATACCGAAAGGTATGCAATGACAATAATACCGCGCAGTTCTTCTCAAGCAATAGTGCCTTATACTCTTGAGTGTGGGGGAATTACCTGTTATTCCGAAAATAGGCAGTATCCGAACCAGATCTTCAGGTATGAAAATGGAGCCTTAATTCTTGCAAACGAGAAAAGCTCTGTGATGAGGCAGCCTCCTGCATTCATTATAGAAGGAAACGAAAGCAGTTGCACAGTCATAATTCAGGCAGTTCAACTTTCAGGCAAGCACAATTCCATTTCTTCAAGTACCATAATTCCGCTTCAACTAACAGGATACAGAACAGAACCTGTATATGATAGTGATGACTACAAAAACGCAGGCACAAATATCAACGCTTTTAACCTGACAATTGCCACAAGGTATCCGGATGCCTGGATTTCACATCTTAATAAGATTGCACAAGATAAAGGACTCGAATACGGGAAAGATTATACTGTACAATATCTGCGGGGATCCGGTCACGTTCGTTTCTCTTTCCTGCCCAATGGCAACAAAGCCCTTGAAAGACTTTATGTAAATAAAGCAATAGTCGGTGCCGAACTTGGAACAAGAAATAATCTCGATAATTGGATTGGAAACAAGATGAAACTGAACCAGTGGTATTATTTTGATACATTCACTGTGGAATATAATGGTATGGCACTATCTCCGTCTCCTGATCCCTCAATTCTTAAAGACTATGATCCTTCAAAGTCTCCATTACCATCAGGAAATTCCCCTGGTGTAGTGTTAACTCCTTATAGCCCTCAAAATGAGTTCTCAAAGCATCTAAATAAGAATGAAAATGTCAAATTAACATTCAAATATGACAGTTATAATGATTTTGATTTCAGTCCAACCCAGGCAACAGTTCTGATAATTTATAAGTATGATAAAGACGAAACTAACTATAAGGGGCCAAATATGGAAATGTCGCTTGAGGGAAAAAAAATTTCGTCAATCCAGCTACCTACTGATAGTTGGATGCTTTACAGTCACACATTTTCAGTATCACCAACTTCGCCTTCAGACCTTAGTTTTAATTTAGAGATCGATGCTAAAAATAATGAACAGGGTACTTTCCATATCGACTACCTTGCAGTCTACCTGAGCTGATGGAAAAAGAAAAGGCATATGGATACATATGTTCGCCATATATTGAAAAAGCGAGAAATTGATCTATATGCCTGAAAAATATACCACTCCTTACCCTGCGAAAAAAATTTATTCCGACGGCAGAGCCGAAGATATTAAAGTGCTGCTCGCAAGAGAATGCCCTGTTAAACTTTTTCTCAATGGAAAACTTTTTACGACGCTTTTTGCCTCTCCATTCGAACTTAAAGAGCTTGCAGTTGGCCATTTGATCACAGAAGGCGTTGTCAGTTTCGGGGAAATTGAAAACGTTGAAGTGAAAAGGAGCGAGGTATATATCCTGACTCGGGAGGACAAACAGGTCAAACAGGCTCTCAGTACCGAAACCGCCGGAAATGCTGGAAAAGCCGGAGATGATGAAAAAACCAGCACAGAAATCTTTGTCGATTCAGACTCGGTTTTTGAGCCGCAAGCCGTTTTTGCAGGCACAGGATACCTTGAATCCGATATATACAGACTTACAAGAGGAACTCATCTGGCAGCCCTGATAGACAGAGAAGGAAAACTCGCAGTCCAGATTGTCGATGTCGGAAGACATAACGCAGTAGACAAAGCCGTAGGAGCCGCCTTCCTCAGGGGCCTTGACCTCTCACAGCATTATATGCTTTCTACAGGCAGGCAGCCCGCCTACATGGTCACAAAAGCCGCCAGGGCAGGAATCCCTCTCATTGCCACCAAAGCCATGCCCTTCGACTCAGGCGTTGAAGCCGCAAAAAAAGCAAATGTATGCCTCGTAGGCCAGCTCAGAAAAGAATCCATGCTCATCTTTGCAAGCGAGTGGCGGATCAAACTCTAACCCTTTCAAAAAAAGGGTGACTGAAAACCCCCAACTCTTTTTAAAAAATGAACGTCCTCCCGAGACAGGATCCGGGAGGCTGGCTATAACTTATGTACCGAGCTTCTTCAAAAGCCAGGCCATATTCTGGCCCAGAGTCTGCATGGTCCGGATGCCCTCTTCATCTTTTTCAACATCGCCTTCGGCAAGTCCCATTCCTATATTCCAGTAGCTTGATCCTGGAATTATCATCTGGGAAATTGTGAAGAAATGGTTGATAGAGTCAAAAACATGAATTGATCCTGCCCTGCGCACTGCAACGACTGCTGCTCCAACTTTATACCTGAACATCTCACTGTTAGCTTTAGCAACGAAACCCGCCCTGTCGATAAGGGCTTTAAGTTCGGGGGTCAGGTCTGCAAAATAGGTAGGCGAAGCCAGAATTATCCCGTCGGCTTCGAGCATTTTCTCAATACATTCGTTAACTATATCATTGTCAGTTATGCATTTTTTGTCTGCATTTTCAAAGCATTTCCCGCAGGCTGTACAGCCGTGGATGCTCTTTCCCCCGACCTGCACAATTTCAGTCTCTACTCCTTCCTTTTCAAGTTCTGAGAGGACGTGCTTTATAAGAGCTACTGTATTCCCATCCTTTCTAGGGCTTCCATTAAACGCGACAACTTTCATTTTCCTTATTCCTCCAGTGCATTACCTTTATTTTTCTTTATTTTCTGCCGTTTTCTCTGCTGTGGCTACTTTCCCTAATCATACATAGATAAATCATAGCCAGAGTACCAGGCAAATTACAGCGTTATTATAGCGTTCTTCTGTACACGTTAACTTCAGTCTCTTTTTCAAGATACTCAGAAAACAAAGGAAATATTTTCCTGAAATGATTGGAGTTTAAATGTTCATCCAGGCTTTTTTCGTCTTTCCACTCTTCTAAGAACGTCAGGATTCCTGAATTCCCCAATTCCTGATACAACCCATACTCTATGCAGCCTTCTTCTTTTAATGTCGCTTCAACAAGGTTTTTGCATAAATCCATGAATTCCTGAACCTTTTCAGGCTTAACATAATTTTTTGCAACCACTCTTATTGTCAATAAATCACCAGCCTCTTATCAAAAGTTCTTTTCCCGAATTTGTTGTTTGCCTGAAACAGTACGAAACCTTCTTCTGTCGGCTCTAGAGTTTCATTCCCTCTTCTTACCGTACCTGTTATAGTAAACTTTGTCTTGTCTATACCGGTTTTGATATTCGGGCTTCTGGTCAGGATAACCTACTGGTACAAAAGCAAGAGGAATTATGTGTTCAGGCAATCCAAAGGCTTTCCGGAAACCTTCAATCCGGTCCTTCATAGGATAAATCCCGGTCCAGACTGCTCCAAGCCCGGCAGCATGGGCTGCAAGCAGGAGGTTCTGGGTAGCTGCTGAGCAGTCCTGGACCCAGTATCCGGGAGCCTTTTCAAGCGTTATATCTCCACAGACAAGGATTGCAAGAGGAGCTTCCCTGCACATGCTTGCATAGGGGCTGAATGTGGGAATTTCGTCAAGGAGCTTCCTGTCATCGATAACAATAAAGATCCAGGGCTGGGCATTGACCGCAGACGGAGCGCTCATGGCAGCCCGGAGCAGTTCGGTAACAAGTTCTTGAGGAACCGGCCGGTCTGTGTATTTTCGAATGCTTCGCCGAGTGTGAATCGCTTCAAGAGTATCCATACGAGTGCCTCCTTTATTTTTTCCGGAAAAAGGTGGGTAAGAAGTCAATAAACTTCCTCCCCTGAATTTCTTTCTTGATTTCTCTCTTGACTTCTTTCTTTATTCTTCCTGGATTTCTTTCTTTATTCTTCCTGGATTTCTTTCTTTATTCTTTCTTGATTTCTCTCTTGACTTCTTCCTGGATTTCTTTCTTACTTCTTGCTGAACTTTTTTTCTTATTTTTCTTTACTTGAACAGGTTAAGGCCTGTATTCTTTGCTTTTTCCATAAGCTGGACATTATCCTTTGCTTCTCCTGGAGCGTGATACCCTGCTGCTACAAGCGTATCTTTTACGTCCATTCCCCAAAAGCGGGAAATTTCTCCCCCGAATTCGTCATAGACCGCGGTGTAAGCTACAGGATCAGGCATGCCCTGGGCTCCCACAATCACGGCTTTTTTCCCGGCAGGAAGGCGGGAGGTATAGTCCGGGTTTACCAGAGAATAGCAACGGTCAAGAAATAGCCGCATCTGGCCTGAAAACTGGGCAAAATAAATAGGAGCTCCAAAGATAATGCCATCGGCTTCTTTCATTTTCTCAAAAAGCCCTGCAAGGTCGTCTTCAAGCTTGCACTTCTCATGGGTCTTACAGTAATCGCAGGCCTGGCAGCCTCTGTAATTCATTTCATTCAAGAGAAAAGTTTGAGTTTCGGCTCCTGCTTCGGCTGCCCCTTTGAGTATCTCCTGAACAACCGCGTTTGTATTTCCATTCTTTCGAGGACTCCCTACAATACCTATAACTTTCATTTTATCTATACTCCTTATTCTTTTAACTGAATTTAACCTGAATTTGGGTCTAATCGAATTTGTTTTTTTTGAATTTATACTTAATTAATTTTTGAATCTATACTTGGTTATTTTTCTCTAGGTAAATGTATTTATGACATCTAATTTATGGCAACCATACTTATATACGTAGTACAATTCGAATACTAAGTAACAAAAATGGATGTAATAAAAAGATAGTTATGAGAGCATATTGCAAGTGAAATAAAGAAGAACAAACACTATCCGGGTACAGTATGAAAAATAGATCATGAAACAGAGAAATCGGCCACAGTATAGAAATATATCATGAATATCTTACGAGTTGAGAATAGGCTAATAAAATAGAAAGTAATATAGAGAGTAGATCACAATATAACACTGATCATTCAAATTAACAATAATCACTCAATTTAACACTGATTATTCAAATTAACATTTATCATTCAATTGGCAGTTCTCTTGCTTCGTCTCTACTGTGAGGGTTTTCAGACAATCTCTGAAGGTTTTACAATAATTAACTTTAAATCTTTTATAATATAATTAACCTCAAATATTTTACAAATAAACCTCCATTGAGTATGTGAAAACAGATTCAGTTAGTCCCTGTATTTGTACTAACGTTATATTAGTATTATACAGTGTTATACTAGTGTTATATTAGTTTTTATGTTAGTATTGGGTTTTGCTTTTATCCGGAAATGTAACATATTAGGGAAGATGTACTAATTAGAGTACTGACACTGGGTGTTTTGGAATAATTAACAATATTTCTTCAATAATATTTTTAGAATAATTTAGAATAGATTATAACTGTTGAAGGGCCAATCCCTGAATATGGGCAGGTAAGAAAGTCACTAAGATTATCGGAAATCAGACAGATATCAGGTTAAACGTATGACACAGAAGAAAGGATACATGCGGTATTTTACAAAACAAAGCTGTTACCCTAACCAGGCAGAAGCCATGGAGAAAATTCATTTGGCTCTCCTGAAAGAAAAAATCGTGCTTTTTGAAGGGGCGTGCGGGACAGGCAAGACTTTGAGTTCACTTGCTCCTGCATTGAGTGTGGGGAAAAAACTTAATAAAGTCGTCATTATAGTCACCAATGTCCATCAGCAGATGGTCCAGTTTATAAATGAAGCAAGAGAGATCTCTCAGGGCAACGATATAAAAACAATTGTTTTTAAGGGCAAGACTTCCATGTGTCCTGAAAAGCTCGGTTACGAAGAATGCAGGCTTAAAGGAGAAAATACCTATGATCTCCTTGAACTTGAAAGAGAAGTTTCTTCAAAAGAAAAAGAGCTCAGGGACGCCTATGAGAAATACAAGCGGACAAAAGATCCTTCTCTTTACGCCCTTAGAAACGAGCTTGAAAAAGAACTCGAAGAAGCCAGGAAAAGAGCTCAGGCTTTGAGGAATATTTCTTGCTCAAAGCTTTATGAAGTCCTGAAATTTGACGGCAATGATTTTTCAACTTGGCTCTTTTCCGATGTAAGGAGCCCGGAAGACGTAATGGAATATGCAGACGACCGGGATATGTGCGGGTATGAACTTCTTAAAAAAGAACTCAAAAATACCGAACTTCTAATCTGCAATTTCCATCACGTACTCAGTGCTGAAATTTTCATGACTTTACTTAAATGGCTTGAACGCACCCCTGAAGATATTATCCTGATTTTTGACGAGGCACATAACGTTGAGGCATCTGCTCGTTCTCATTCTTCAATAATGCTCTCGGAGCTGACTATTGAAAAAGCCCTGTCCGAGGTAGGGGAGACTCCAGAACCTGATAATTCTCCGTTCTTTGGGAGTGGAGCAGGTTCAGGAAACGGCATTCCTCTTGACCAGGACTATGCCGCTCGACTGTATGCAAAAAGGCTTTATACGTGCCTTCTCACCGCCCTCAGGGAAACGTATGACTCGAAATTAAAGTTCGGAGATAGGAACAGGCTTGGAAGAAACTGGCAGGATATTCAGATAAGTGACCCTTATGAACGCTTTGACGTCCTGAAAGCCCGTTTTTTGCGGGAAGCAACAAAAGAAGGGTTTGAGAATGAAGAAAAGGTGCTGATCCGGCTGCGGGAAATTGGCGAGTTTGGAGGAAGGCTTGAAGAAATTTATGCGGAAAATTATAAAAAAGGCCTTCTTTCTGTTCCTAAACGTTCCCAGATCCGGTATGTTGCCGACTTTTTATCCTCTTACCTGGTGCTTTCAGACAGGCAGAACTATTATCCGATCCTGAATGTACGCAGAGATTTCAAAAGCGATAGAATAGCCGGCAGGATCGAACTTTTCACCTGCATCCCTAAAAACGTGACCCAGCCTTTGCTCGATTCTGTTTATGCGGCAGTGCTCATGTCGGCTACACTGCAGCCCTTCAAAATGATCAAATCCACACTTGGCATCTCAAGAGAAGTCGAAGAAATCTCCTTCGGCACTACTTTCCCTAGAGAAAGAAGGCTTACCCTTGCGGTTTCAGTTCCTCCCCTTTTCTCAAAAAACCGGGACAGTCCAGAAACTCTTGAGAATTTGAAAGAAGCCTTGCTTGCAGCTATTATTGCCTCAGCCGGCAATGTGATTATTTACTTCCAGAGCTATGCTGAGGCGCTACGTTATACTAAACTTCTTGAGCCTGAACTTTCTATTCCTGTTTTCCTTGACGAGACCGGGGTCTCATCCCAGGAAATTCGGAAGGAGTTTTTCAAAATTGGAGAGCAAGGAGGAAAAGCCGTTCTTATAACTTATCTCTGGGGAACATTAAGCGAAGGTATTGATTTCAGGGATTCCAGGGGAAGAACAGTAGTTGTGGTTGGAGTAGGATATCCGGCTCTAAACGACCGAATCAAAGCTGTCGAGTCTGCTTATGACACGGTTTTTGGCATTGGGGATGGTTGGGAATTTGCAGTTCAGGTGCCGACAATTAGGAAGGTCAGACAGGCAATGGGAAGAGTAGTACGTTCTCCTGATGATTATGGGGTAAGAATTCTCCTTGATTCTCGCTACCAGGGCTCTCAGGCACGTAAACTCGGTAAATTCTCGGTTTTTGATTATTTTCCGGATGAAGAAAAGAGAGAGTTCATTGATATTGCACCCAGGGACGTTGGAAGTCTCGTGGAAGAGTTTTTTGCACAAATAACAGACAACCCTGAAAAAACGAAGCCTGAATCTCAGGCTTCAAGTCGATTGGATTTTGGCAGTCTTGCAGAAAAACTCTGAAGTCTGTTTAACTCCTTAAGTCTGTTTAACTCCTTAATCCTGCTCAGCTCCCTTATCTTGCTTTCAAATGCATTTTGAAACTTCTTTTAATTCTTTAAACTAAAATATCTTTTGAATCTCTATTAATTAATGGATAATTGTTTGTCTAAATAAAATTAAATTAGAACTTAATTTATCTGGAATTCAATTAAATTAGATCGAGAATAATAGTCTTAGAAAACCTTTATTATCTTTACAAGCGAAACAGTATACAAAAGGGGATAGAACATTGGGTGTAGAAGACACTATCAAAGAAATCGCAGGTGAACTTGAGAGAATCGCGACTACCAAAACTGTAGTAGGAGATCCTATTACTGCTGCTGGGAAAACAATCATTCCAGTTTCAAGAATTTCTATGGGTTTTGGAGCAGGTGGAGGGGAGGGCAAGAAAGAAACGGAATCCGGATATGCGGGAGGTGGAGGTGCAGGTGCGAAGATAGAGCCTGTAGCATTTATCATGCTTTCTGAAGAAGAAGCCAGAATTTTCCGGATTTCTGAGCGAAGTGACGCCGGATCAATTCTCAGTTCGATTCCTGAGCTTGTGCCTGAGATAATGGACAAACTCAAAGGCATGAGAGGCAAGAAAAAAGAAGACAAATCGCAAGAACCAATGGTTAAAGAAAAAGAAGTTCTGGAAAAGGAAACTGTAAAAGGAACAGATATCAAAGTTGAAGAAGGGGGTTGCTTCCATTAATTCTTCTGGAATTTAAACCCTTTTAAGGAATTTATTCTAGGGACTGGAACTGAGAAGTCTGGATTTTCAGGATAGTCAGGACTATCCTTCTATTCCTAACCGTTTAATATGTTGATAATTTCTCTTCTCTTGCTGGTTTTTCTGTTTATTGTGTTTATACTCTATACAGCAATAGGCTTAACTTTAAAGCTTAAGGTTCTCAGTCTGGAAGAAAAGAGAGAGCTTAGAGGCACATTCACTGTAAAATGGCTGCTTTTTTCTCATACTTTTTCAGTCGAGGAGCTGTGGGAAAAAGAAAACCTTCTTGAAGGACTGGAAAAATCGAAAAAGGATGGTATAATAGAAGAGGGGCAAAGTGAAGTCGGTCTGGATGATATTGAAAAAATACGAATCACTACAGAGACACAGGGCAAAGCTGAAGTAAAGAGAAATGGAGAAACTGAAGGGAAAAAACCAGAAGAGATAATAACAGGAATTGATAATAAAGAAAAAAGAAAAACAGTAAATGAAATCGAAGGAAAAGAAGCCAAAATAAGTGAAAATAAAGAAAAAAGAAAAACAATAAATGAGATAGAAGGAAAAAAAATTGAAATAAGTAAAGCTAAAGAAAAAAACAGTAAAATAACTTTTGTATTAGGAGATGCTTGTAATTTACCATTTGAAGATAACTATTTTTCATTTATCTACATGACTGATGTTATACATCATATACAAGATATTGACAAAATGTTTTATGAAATATTTAGAGTGCTGCAAATAGGTGGGAAAGTATGTATAGCTACACAATCACATAAACAGATAGATCTTCGCTATACTACTGAGTTTTTTCCGGAAACAGCAGTGATTGATAAACAAAGGTATCCGGATATTGAAGAGATAATATTTAATGCTGAGAAAAACAAATTGAGATTAGTTGATGTAACAGTAATTGGAGAAGGAAAAGAGATTGAGATTGGTAAAGAATATATTGAATTAGTAGAAAAGAAAGGCTACTCAATGTTACATCTGATTTCTGATGATAATTATCAGGATGGTATAAGAAAGATTAAGAGTGAAATCGCTATGGGAAGTATAAAAAGAAAATCTCCCGGATCATCATTGGTGTGGTTTGAAAAATAGTTTATATAACAGCGTCAAGCTATAGCTAC
>ENA-UOOK01005865-UOOK01005865.1-fermentation-metagenome-genome-assembly--contig:-NODE-5865-length-12111-cov-6.886944_pt1 | contig 12111 bp, 18 predicted proteins | sample MGYA00245777_ERZ724023 | MGnify/ENA primary metagenome ERZ724023 (study PRJEB28704, sample SAMN03018312) | fermentation metagenome | biome: anthropogenic terrestrial biome; feature: soil; material... | reverse complement strand
GCCGCCGGGAACCCTTCCGCGACCGTGATCACCTCGCTCATGATCGGCCGCTTCGATGCCAGGATGTGCCGGACGTTGGGCTGGTCCCGGAGATCCGCGCCCTCGGCTCCGTGATACGCCGCCGGTTCGGCGGCGATGAGCGTGCCTCCCGCGTCGGAGACCGTGCAGTCGACGATCGCAGGGTCGGTGCCGCTCAGGTTTAAGAGGATCCCGCGTGCGGCGGCATCGTTGAGACCTGTACGCCCGATCTCTGAAGCCGCGTGGCTCAAGCGGCCGTCAAGCGTCTCGAGCGCCGCGGTGATCCCGGACTGCAACCGGAGCAGGACCGCCGCCGCATCGGCAGCGCTCTCGTCGGCCGGCACCGCCGCCGGCTGGTTCAGCATCGCAAACCCGGCGCCGGCGGCGACCAGCACCGCTACGGCAGCAACGATCCACGGGTACGGCAGAGAACTCATCACATCCCTCTTCAGGGAGAAAAGGAGGGCGAGAGATTTAAGAACTGCGAAATTAACGCCGGGAAGAGAGCCCGCCCGCCGGAAACAAAGAGAGCAGCCGCAGGGGTGTCCTCACCGGGGCGCCCGGCCCCGGAGCCTCTTCTTCCGTATCCGCCATCCCACGACCCCGGCCAGGACGGCGACGACGATCGCGGCCAGAAGACCGATACCGAGCGCCGGATCCCGCTGGTAGACATCCAGGAGCACGTCGGCGCCAAGCGCGATGACGAGGCAGGAGGCAAGCGACCCGACGCAGACACACGAAAAGACCCGGGACTTCTCCAGCCCGAGCAGCCGGCCGAGGATCGACCCGTTCATCGCCCCTGTTCCCTGGAGCGGGAAGAAGATGAAGAGGATGAGCCCGACCGTCGAAAACCGCCTGAGCCAGGGCTGGGTCTCGGTGTAGTTCCGGCCCATCGCCATCCCGCTCTCGAGCAGCCGGCCGACGAGCGGGATCTTCAGCGCCAGGTCGAAGTTCCAGACGACGAAGAGCGAGACGGCCACGTCGAGAAGAAAGATCACAAGCGTGACGAGCCACCAGGGGTAGCCCATCAGGATCGCGATGGGGATGATCGTCTCTTTCCCGGCCGGAGGAACGAAGTAAGCGACGATCAGCCCGGAGAGAATGAGAAACTGCTGGTAGGGCTCGGTCAGGTAGAGCGCCGCAAAGACAGCCGGAATGACGGCAAGCGGGAGGACGAACTTTATCAGGCCGGTGAGGTAGGGGTTTTGATGGATGGATCTCCACCAATCCGACTCGGGGGTATTGGTTGTATGGTCCGCAGTCATGGGTCGAACTCCCGGGTGGGAGATACTCAGTTCAGATTTGGGGTTTCCGGATAAATACGTTGGCAGGAAGGGTTCCAGCAGGTTCATGGTTATGCAGCGTGAGGATAGGTACCAATGGCTCCTGTTCCTGACACCCGGCCGCCGCCCCGCACCCTCCCCGCCGTCGAGAGCGGCACCCGGGAGAGTGCATTATGCACGATTGCAAACGTCGGGACCGCGCTCGAAACTCTCCGTGAGGTGAGAAAGCACGTCCGCGGGGACCACAAGCGCCGCCTCGACGACGTCGCGGTGGTCCTCCGGGTAGTCGCGCTCGAGGCCCAGGCAACCTACGCGATCACCGACGAAGAGGCCCGGACATTCATCCGGAAGTGCCGCACACGATGAGGTCGCCAGGCAGCACGGGCTCCGTGAGAATCCGGGCGAAGCGTCCCCACAGCTGCGCCGGGCCCCCTCCGTCGGCCCCGACGTAGTCCCGGACGAGGCGGTATCCTTCGCTTAAGGCCACCGGGTAGGCCCGGAACTCCTCGATGAACCGGAGGTGGGTCTCCGCCGTCTCCGGAGCGAGGAGCAGGACGTCCCGGAGTCGGGCGTATGCGTCCTCCCGGGATATCGCACCGTTGATGTACTCCCGCGCCACCCGGATGTTCCCCGAGAAGAGCAGGTCCGTGGCCGCGGTGCTGATGGTATCAAGGAGAGCGGCCCCCGCGGGATCGAGTCCGGCCAACGGGAAGAGGACCTCTTCTGCGAACCGCACCCGGTCAGGCCGGGGGAAGGCGATCTCGATGCCGAGGCGGGCGGCACCTTCCCCGGCCGTCGCGAGCGGCGACGCGAGCGGGACGACCGAGTGCTCGATCCAGCCCCGGCCCCGGACCAGAGGCCTCCCGGATCGCCCACATCGTGTGGTGGCCGGGGTAGCCCTCGTGGCAGGCGTAGAGGAGGGCCCGGTCGATGGTAACCGGCCGGTCGGTGCTCACCTCGATGAGGCTCGCCCCACTCCCGAGGTAGCGGTTACAGACCTCCCATGGTTCCCCCGTGACATACCCGACCTCGATCCCCTCTCCCGCCGGGAGCAGCAGGTGCTCCGCGATCCGGCGGCGACTCTTGGAAAATGCGGCAGCAAAGACCCGATCCAGCCGATCGGATGACACGGAGAACGATTTCACGAACGTCCGGACCATGCCCCGGAGGTAGGCGTGGCGTGTGCGCCCGGCGCCCTCCAGCCGGTCGAGGTCGATCCGGTCCAGGGTGGCGAGGAGGTCGCCGGCGTACCCGGCGATACGGTCCGGCGTGACCGTGACCGTGAGTGCCTCCTCACGCACCGCCGACGGACCGAAGTAAGCGTCCACAAAGGTCGAGTCATGTACCCCGAGCCAGAGCACGCATTTAACATAGAATCGTGCGACAGCATCCATATCCCTGGACCCGGCAGCGTTCTCGCCGGTGTAGGTTGAAGGCTCCATCTATCAACTCTCGGGGAAAACGTGGGTTCCCGGGCTACTTAACCGGCGTGATCTGTATCCGCTCTTCCCCGGCTCCGCCTGCAGAGGGTTTAACCGGTTTGGCACCAACCTCAGGTGCAATGAACGAGTCGCTCCGGCAGGTCGTCCACCTCCTCTTCGGCCTCGGGATCGCGGCGTTTATCCTCCTCTTCGACCGCGACCTCTCCCTCTCCGTCCTCATGCTCGCTCTCTTTGTGGGATTCATCCTCTCCGACGCTGTCTCCCGGGGCTACACCATCCCGGTCGTCTCGGCGGTCATCGCAAACCTCGAGCGGCGTGACGCCGCACCCGGCCGGGGAGCGCTCTTCTTCGCGCTCGGAGCCCTTTTCTGCCTTGTCTTCTTCCCAAAAGAGATCGCCTTCATCGGGCTTGTGGTGCTCTCGCTCCTCGACAGCGTCACCACCCTCGCCGGTGTCCGGTTCGGGAGGACCCGGATCTACAACCACAAATCCCTCGAAGGAACGCTCGCCGGGGTCGCGGTGACGGCAGCCGCCCTCTGTCTCCTCATCCCGCCGCTGGCTGCCCTCGTGACGGTCGCGGTGACGGCAGTCGCCGAACTGGTGAGCCCCGTGGACGACAACCTTGTCATCCCCGTCGTGGCCTGCCTCGCCCTCACGGTGCTGCTCTGAGGCAGCGTTGAACCGGGCGGTTCAATTATTGTATTAAGGATCATCCCCGGATCTTCTGGTATTACAGAGGCGAAGAGCACAGTCAACTACCCCCACCTATCGGAGGGGGTTTGCTGCCGTGGCTCCTTGCGGGGCACAGGGCTGCACTTTCATCTGTGCGAAGGTTGACGGTTCATAGGTTGTCCTTATTCGCACGGGCCGGTTGACGCGGCCCCTACCGATTATCCGTGGCACCACGGAATCACCGGCTACCTTTCGCAAATGGTTCAGAGCGCCGTTGACGTCGGCGTTGATCAGGGTGCCCAGAGCACTCCGGTACAACCCGCGCCGGATCCGCCGCGTCTTCCCGTAGGGGGGCTTGCGGATCGGGTCCAGGTTCAGAGCATCGACCTGCGAGGTGTAGGCTTCCGAGTGGGAGTCGTCGAACCGGATCCCGTACAACTCGCACTTGCTCTTCAGTTTCTGCCGGAACTTGTGATACGGCACCTGCACGAAGTTCTGGTTCCCCCGCCGGCCGTGGCGGATCTTGTCCTTGATCCCGTCCCAGCGAGGGAGGACAACCGTCCCGATCCGGTGCTGGAGGGCATAGTTCGCGATCCAGACCACGTACCGGTTCATCGCTTCGGTGATCCGGCAGTCCCGCTTCTTCAGTAGCCGAGCCTGCCGCTTCGTGATGCCGGTTAGCCCCTGTTTGTCCTTGATGCTCTGCAACCGTGCGTTCTCTTTGTTGTACCACCGGTTAATTGACTTGATACGCTTACCGTCAAGGATGACGGCAGCCCCGGTGGCGGTGTCAACCACCGTCGCAAAGTTGTTGAGCCCGAGGTCGATGGCAAGGTACTGATCGGGGTCAAGGGGTTGAGGTTGGGTAGGAACACTGTAACAAAACTCAATCTTGTAGGCCTTCCCGCCGTGGGCGGGCAGGATCGTGACCTCCCGGATCTGGTGCGGCTTGATGCACGGCGGGATCGGGAACGTGAGCTCCTTCCCCGTCAGACCGTGTAACTTCCTGAATTTGTATGACATGCCGAGCGTCACGGACCCATTGCGGATCGTCAGGTGCGCCCGGGGGAATGCCAGCTTGAACCGGCCGTCTTTAGGGAGGTAGTGGGGGGGATGAGGGCAGTTTTCAAGTTTCCCCTTGCGATACTGTTTTAGCAGCTCAAAATACCCTTTGTAGGCTTCTTCAACAGATCTGAGCGTCTGCTGAGCGGGGTCGTTGTGCAGGAGGCTAAAGTTCTCGTTCGGCTTGGATTGAGTGTAGTTGCTGTATTCTTTGAAGGGGAAATCCTTCTTCCGGGTAAATGGGAGGTAGGATCCGACCAAAATATCTACCTTGGAGGTGTGATCCAGCCGGATCCCCTGAAGGATCTGACAGTTCTCCTGGTGTGTGGCGTAGTGCTGCCGAACGTTGTACAGTCCAACATTATACAAACTCTTGGCATGGTACGCGAGCGTGTCGATGATCCAGAAGGTCTTCTGGGGAAGACGGAGATAGTTGCTGACAACCCGCAGTGCCATTAGCTCTTATCATTGGTTCTTATCTATCTATACGATACTCCGCGCGGGGTGAAAGTGTACTGTGATTGTTATGGGCAATTCCTCCCCCCGCTTGCGCAGGGGGCCTCCTTGCCCGACGAGGTGAAGTCGCTCTACGACCGCCAGCAGTACTCTCTCATCCTGTCCGGTTCGACGTCGTACCTCCTCGACTCAAACCTCGCAACGCTCATCTCCGGGCGATATCTCCCGGTCCATGTCTACCCCCTCGATTTTGCGGAATACGCGGTCTTCTCGGGGGAAGAACTGCCGCACGACCCCGTTGCTCTCGCAGCGGCGAAGTACCGTTTCCTGAACCTGCTCGGCGAGTACCTCAGGGAAGGGGGGTTCCCGCAGGTCGTCCTTGGTGACGAGACGATCCGGCGGGATCAACTCGCGGCATACTACGATAGTATCGTCTACCGCGACATCGTGCGGGTCAACAAGGTGCGCAACCAGAAGGCGCTCGGCGATCTGCTCGCATACTGCATGACAAACGTAACCTCTCCCTACTCCTATCGGAACCTCCAGGAGATGCTCGGCATCGATATCGGGACCATCAAGGAGTACCTCCACTATGCAGAGCAGGCAAAGATCCTCTTCGAGGTTCCCTACTTCAGTTACTCGCTGAAGGTGCAGAGCCGGAACAACAAAAAGATCTACTGCATCGATAACGGCCTCAGGAACGCTGTATCGTTCCGGTTCTCGAAAGACGAGGGAAGACTCGCCGAGAATCTCGTCTTTGTCGAACTGATGAGGCGAGGTCATGAGGTGTACTACTGGAAGAAGAAAGGCGAAGTCGACTTCGTCGTTAAAAACCCGGATCAGTCGCTCTCGGCCATCAATGTCTCCTACACGGACGCCCTCCCCGAGAGGGAAGAGAGAGCGCTGCTTGAGTTTGCGGACCTGTACGGCACGCGAGTGCAGGAGTGTATCCTCCTCACGAAGGATACAGAGAGAGAGGCAGGGAGGGTCCGGTATATCCCGCTCTGGAAGTGGCTGCTTTTGCAGCGCTGAGCAGGTGCCGGGTCATGGATCGTTGGATCGTTCTCCGGGAAGTGAGGTACCTCACCCCGGACAGGGAGAGCAGGCTCTATGGGGATAGGGAGGCGGCGCGTCTCCGCTATCATCCTGTACGGGTCGTTTGCCTCCGGCGACTTCCACGAGGGGAGCGATATCGATTCGTCGTCGCCAGCCTCAACAGGAACAACCGCATTTACGAGGTTCTTGCGAACAACAGAGCGGTCGCGACGGGCAACCCGAACCACAAAGATCGCTTGCATGGTAGGTTTCAAGGGGGTTATCCCCCATACTCTCAGATGAGAGTATATGAAGGACGGGGCAGAGATCTTAGGGCGGGTCATGACCGAGCGGGACCGGATCTGCGAGATCGCCGCACGCCACGGCGCACACAACGTCCGTATCTTCGGTTCCGTAGCGCGTGGGGAGGCAGAAGCGGAGAGCGACCTTGACCTTCTGATCGACCTCGAACCGGATCGGAGCCTCCTCGACCTCGTTGCCCTGAAATCGGATCTGGAGACACTGCTCGGGATCCCCGTCGATGTTGCCGAGCCCCTGACCCTGCACTGGTATATCAGGGACCGGGTGATGGCGGAGGCGGTGGTGCTGTGACGGACGCCACGCTCTACCTGATTCACATCAGGGAGTGTACCGACCGAATCGCGAGGTATACCCGCGGCGGGAAAGAGGCGTTTCTTGCTGATGAGATGATACAGGATGCCGTCCTCCGAAACCTCCAGATTCTCGCTGAATCCACACAAGCGGTCTCGACGAAGACCTGAAAGCAAACCATCCGGAGATCGACTGGCGGGGCATCTCCGGGTTTAGGAATATCCTCGTGCACCAGTACCTCAGCGTCAATCCCCTGCGGGTCTGGAATGTCATCGAACAATATCTCCCCCTCCTTACGGGGACAGTCGCCCGGATGCTCGAAGAGATCGGAGATGGATAAGCCTTCACCAGCGACGAAAGAGGTTGGTGCGTTCGAGTCATCGGTCCCGGCAGGAGTGAAGGTGTTCGACAGCGCGTAGATCACGACCACGTTCGCCGGACAAGCATCGCAGGAAACCTGACGCCGTCCTACAATAGGGAGGATGCCGGGAAATGCATCGGGGACGCGGACTCGATCTGCAGCGCCGCGAGGCAAGCGCTCTCTTTGTGATCGAGCAGGTCAGGGACCTTGCCCGGGGGACGCGTCTCCGCCGTCATCCTGCACGGGTCGTTTGCCCGCGGCGGCTTCCACGAGGGGAACGATCTCGCCCCGGGACGTTCACGAGCGGTCCTACAAAACCGGGCGGCAGCCGCCCTCGATCCGACCGATCTGCTGCACCGACGAAGAGTTCGCCGAACCGGAGCGCGAACCCGTTCATCCTCCTGGCACTTGCCGAAGGCGTCCGGGTGTAGGCACGGACCCCGACGATCGGACTCCCCCCGGATAGTTCCACGGCGTCGGTTGCGATCGACCCGGCGAACAGAGGCTATTCACAGAGCACCCTCCGATCCCCATCGAAATACATCTGATAGCGCTGGCACTGACTATTAGTCATGACCCCGGCTGTCATCATCGATAAAAAGAAAATCAGTATAATCCGTATCTGCTGTGCGCCTGGTTCACTCCCATCACATCATCTATGAGGACCCGCTTGTTTTCGTCATCAATACGATAGAATACGGTGTGTGTCATCGATATGTGAAGGCGGTACGTGCGTTTCTTAGAACCCTTGAGGAGTTTCTTGTTGCATCGCCTGGTTATCGTTTTCAGGAACTCTCCAAGGCATAAAGAGATGACCTCTTTCACATGTGCCAGGTCTTTTTTCGGTATTTGTGATAGGTATTTGAGCGCTTCCTCACTGAAGATCAGTTCATACACCTTTGAATACCTCTTCGAAGGTGTAAAACTTAGATTTCTTCTCGATGTTATCTAGATCGGCATCCAGTTTTTCAACATCCCAGTTTTCATCGTCGACCATCTGGGATATTACATCATCGTATGTCATGTTCCCCTTCTTCAGCTTCTTCAGCTTCTCCTGGGTCGCACGGCTGACACGGATACTCACCATATCGGAATTATCTGGACTTGCGCTCTGAGTCATAGATAGTGATGATCGCTGCAACGGTATTATGTTTCTGCCGGTGCCGTGGGTGCCGAAGCTGTGGACCGTGAGGGCTATTCGCCTCAGGGGGTGGCGGCTCGCGGGGAGGAGTCTTCCCCTCCCCTGTTTTGCGCAACGATCCGCACTAACCATCAACCCCACCCGCACCCTCAGTGCTCGAACTCCTGCCGTTCGGCAGTCGTTCCTCTCCCCTCAGGGGCGGGGCAGTCATGGCATAAGCGACGTTCCGGAACGTCCGGAACTCGAGCACCACCAGGTGCGCAGCCCGAGGAAAAGCCGTACCCCGGACGGCATGCAAGCGAGAACACCCGCAGGGGATCGCAGACTACCAGGTGGCTCGGGGGGCACCACCCAGACGATCAGCCCGGGTCCGTATGGCCGCGAGGAAAAACCATCCGCACAAGCGACCCCCGACCCCGCCGAAATATAGTTAAGAGCGCTGATGATGACTACCAGTCATGACCCCGGCTGTCACCATCGATGAACGCTATCATGTTCGCCCCGGCATGCCTCGACTGCACGCGGTCGGCTGGTGGTGCCCCATGGGTGGGTCATTTCGGACCTATGTGCAGAGCCGGATTGAGGGGGAAGCGATCGTTCGTGCCGGTCGGGTGGTGCTGCGTCGCGTGCCGGCTAACGAGCTGGGATTGACCTATCGGTTTCGCAGTTTTTGCGACACATCAATATTTCCGATAGACGTTGCTCCGGTTGCCGACATCGATCGCGGCAATAACCATCACATTATCCTCGAACACAAGAGTGATCCGGTACTGTCCCACACGAAAAGAATACAACGGACTATTCGGATGTCCTTTCAGTTTTTTGGCGTACAGGCGAGGGTACGGCTCGTCTGCCAGGGCGTCGAGTTCGTCCTTGATTCGTTGGGCATCAAGGTCCGGGAGTTTATTGAGTTTCCGCTCGGCCTCTGGCAGGAGGTGAAGCCGCCAGATCATTTAAGGCCACGTTCCCGAGCATACTCTTCGAAGGGGCGACCCCGACCGGCCCGCATGTCCGCAATGCTTTCTTCGATCTCCTGCAGGGTCTCTTCAGAGAGCGGTTCCGGATCGAAGAACGCGTCCAGGATACGATTGAGTGTCTCGTCATAACTCTCCCGAGGATGCGTTTTCAGGGTATCCAGGCGGGACTTGGTCTCGGGTTGGAGCTGGATCGTCGTTGCCATAACTACCCATAGGTTGCCATAAGATATAACGATTTTGTCAGGGCTCCGTTCAAAATAATGGGCTGAGGATTCCCGCGACTTGAGTCGTGGGAGGAATCGGCCCTCCACATATCCCGATACCCTTTTTCACTTTCACCTCGCGGCGGTATTCTTTATGCCGGGCGAGCGCCAATCGAGACGGTGTATGCAATCGGCGACTAAGTTGCGGTTGTTTGCGTCTCCCGACGAACGACTGCTGCTGTTCGCCACGATGGAGCGGTACAATGCGGCCTCGCCGGTTGCCTTTTCTGAGGGGCAGTTCTCTGACCGTGGGCTCCAGGCCAGACTGTATCATCGTATCCGGGGGACCTTCGGGCTCTCGGCACAGATGACCATTCTTGCCCTCCGCAAGGTTGCTGGGAGTTATCGGAGCACCCGGGAGGCGATCAAGGAGCAGAACAAGATGCTCGCCGCTCTCGGCAAACTCTTGAAGTCTCTCACCGAGATCTCGTTCCGGGAGCACGGGGCCATCTGTTACGATGCCCGGGTACTCTCCCTCGGTCGGAACCGGGTAAGCATCTGGACGCTGGACGGCCGGATCAACCTCCGGTGCAGCAGGCGGTCTTCGAATGACAAAAGTCCTGTTTGACGGCTCGGTCTTCCGGCCGTCCGGCCCCATCGATCTCGAAGCAAGAAATACACCATCACAGTACACCTCTCCCCGGAAGAGCCCGACAAGGATCCCGCCTTCGAGATCGCGTCGCTTGCCGTAGACACCCATATCCCCGACCTTGCAGCGGAGCACGACCACTATCTCTACGGATCGCCGAAACGGGTTGCTCACGAGTAATGACAGGTGTTTTGTCGATTCGGCTTGCTGGATCGCACTCCTGAACAGGCACGATAACCTTCATGAAACCGCTAAAACCCTCCATAACCTCCTCGCGGGTGAGGCCTGCCTGCCGGATGATCGCTCGTAATATCCCTCTCCCAAGTTCTTCTCCCTGGTGGACAACGATACCTCTTCCATCAGAGTGCTGCAGAATGATGTGGCTGCCCCTCTGCCGGGTAAAAACCCGTATCATCTACTGGATCAACCGGCGCGATCCAAGGCCAACCCCTAACCGGCAAAACCTCATATCCTGTGATGGCAAAGAACTATCATCGGTAAGTCCCGGAGGTGAACGAGGGTGAAAGAATATCAATCCATCAAGTCGCAAGTTCTGGCCCTCCTTGAGCGTGAGCTTCCTGTCCTCCGGGAGAGATACGGCATTAAAACGATCGGTATCTTCGGCTCCGTGTCGCGTGGGGAGGATACACCGGAATCAGATCTGGATATCATATACTCATTCCGCCCGGAAATGGACACGTATGACAATCTATTGGATTTAGGGGACTTTCTTGAGGACCTCTTTCAGAGGAAAGTAGATCTGGTTCCTGAAGAGTGGATGAGTGAGAGGTTCCGTGCGAGCGTGATGACGGAGGCTATTTTCTGTGCACGCGAGCGAGGTACGGCATGACCCGGTTGCGATCGTATCTTACGGATATTTACGAGCAATCTGAAAATATCATGAAGGCGACCGGACGAATGAGTTATGAGGAGTTTCTGGAAGATGCATTATACAACGCGGGTATCATCAGATTTTTTGAGATTATCGGTGAAGCGGCGAAGCATGTTCCGGACGACTTCCGAAGCGAACACCCGGGGATTCCCTGGAGAAAGATATCAGGGCTCCGCGACAGGCTGATCCACGATTACCCCGGCGTGAACTTGAAATACGTCTGGACTCTGGCAACGGTGGAGATACCGGTTCTGCACCGGCAAATCGGAGAGATCCTCGGCGACCAGGAGTGAACGTTACTTTTACCGGTACTTCAGCAGTGAGGCCGGCCTGCCGGATGATCGCTCGTAATATCCCTTTCCCGAGTTCTTCTCCCTGATGGACGGGGATAACGATACTCCTTCCGTCGAGATGCTGCTGGATGACATTTTCCACCCTGCGGAGCGAACGAAGGTTGATGATCCCTGCATCCCATGGAGAGGTGAGGAGGTTCGCAGCAGTTGGGTGCAGAGTATTACGTCGTCGACGAACAGGGGAACCGGATCGCAGTCATTCTCTCCCTGCAGGAGTACGAACAGCTGCTGGAAGACATTCACGACCTCGCGGTGGCGGCGGAGCGGCGCGACGAGCCGGCCATGGGGTTCAGCGATACGGGCGGTAATGGTCGGGCATGCGACTCGCACTGCAGAACAGAGCGAAAACGACATCCCTTGCAACAGGAGAAACCATCCGCATAACAGCCTCCGATCCCATCGAAATACATTTAATAGCGCTGACGATGACTCCAGTCATGACCCCGGCTGTCACCATCGATGAACTCTATATCGAGATCAAGAAGATCCAGGAGACAGCAGTCCGGCGGGAAGATCTCGGCGACGTCCGTCACGGGCTATGAACACGTCGTTGCCACGATCGCATGGGCATTTGAGAAACTGGCGGCGAAAAGAACCTATTGGGAGAAACGAGTGAAGACATTCCTGAGCCCAATGTATGCTGCAAAGATGGTGGGCCAGTAACTATACAAAGAGAATCAGTATAACCCGTATCTGCTGTGCGCCTGGTTTATCCCCATCACATCATCTATGAGGACGCGCTTGTTTTCGTCATCGATACGATAGAATGCGGTGTGCGTCATCGATATGTGAAGACGATACGTGCGTTTCTTAGAACCCTTGAGGAGTTTCTTGTTGCATCGCTTCGTTGTCTTTTTCAGAAATTCTCCAAGGCATAAAGAGATTACATCTTTCACATGCACCAGGTCTTTTTTCGGTATTTGTGATAGGTATTTGAGCGCTTCCTCACTGAAGAT
>ENA-UOOK01005864-UOOK01005864.1-fermentation-metagenome-genome-assembly--contig:-NODE-5864-length-12115-cov-4.092454_pt1 | contig 12115 bp, 12 predicted proteins | sample MGYA00245777_ERZ724023 | MGnify/ENA primary metagenome ERZ724023 (study PRJEB28704, sample SAMN03018312) | fermentation metagenome | biome: anthropogenic terrestrial biome; feature: soil; material... | reverse complement strand
GGCCGCTGCATATAAATTCTATGCCGGACACAAGATGGAAGACGACTTCGTTGCCCACCGTTCCGATCAGGATACAGAAGCAACTTACCGGGTACTTCAGGGTGAGTTGGATATGTACGCTCCCGGAAAACAGGAAGAACCGGACCGCGTGCTACACAACGATATGGATGAACTGGCTGAATTTTCATGTAGAAACGAGAATGTGGACTTTGCAGGCCGCATGATCTGGGAACCTATGAAAGATGGGAAAGGCAATATCCTTACCGATAATGAGGGACACCCTCGTAAACATGAAGTATTCAACTTTGGTAAATACCGTGGATGGGCAGTCTCTGACGTACTAAACCGCGATCCTGGTTATTTTTCATGGATTCTGAACAGTGACTTCACACTCAACACCAAACAGGCACTTACTCGCATCCGTCTACGGGAGATCAATCATTAACAGAATATTTCGGGAATTATCATGCTAAAAGGAAAGAAGATCGTTCTGGGCATTACCGGGTCCATTGCTGCCTATAAATCTTGCCTGCTCATACGGGACTTGATCAGACAAGGCGCCGAAGTCCAGATCGTGATTACTCCTTCCGGAAAAGAATTCATCACCCCTGTCACGCTGTCTGCCCTGACTCACAAACCGGTTATCAGTGACTTCTTCTCTCAACGAGATGGTACATGGCACTCTCATGTGGATCTGGGACTTTGGGCGGATGCCATGGTCATCGCTCCATGCACGGCCTCTTCTCTGGGGAAGATGGCTCACGGCATAGCTGACAACATGCTGATTACTACCTATCTGTCCATGAAAGCTCCTGTATTTATTGCACCGGCTATGGACCTGGATATGTATCGACACCCTGCTACACAGGAAAATATCAGTATATTAAAGCACTACGGCAACCATATCATCGAACCCGAAAAGGGCTTCCTTGCCTCCGGACTGGAAGGTAAAGGGAGAATGGAAGAACCGGATGTCATCACAGATATTCTGGACCGTTTCTTCTATGCGAAAAAAGAGGAACTGAAAGGGAAGAAACTCTTGATTACAGCAGGACCTACTTACGAGAATATTGACCCGGTTCGCTTCATCGGCAACTATTCCTCCGGTAAAATGGGATTTGCCCTTGCTGAAGAATGTTATGCAAGAGGTGCTGATGTCACATTGATCTCCGGTCCTGTATCGAGGTCATGCCGACCCGGGATTCACCGGATTGACGTGACAAACTGCCAGGAGATGTATAACGCAGCAACAGAATACTTTCCTAATTGCAATGCAGCCATCCTCTGTGCTGCTGTGGCTGATTTCAGACCTGAGACGGTAGCTGATACGAAGATCAAACGGGGAGAAGATTCCAAGATCCTCCACCTGAAGCCTACTCAGGATATTGCGGCTGCATTGGGACGGATGAAGAAGACTGGACAAAAACTGGTCTGCTTTGCTCTTGAGACTGATCATGAAGATATTCATGCACGGGAGAAACTGACAAAGAAGAATGCGGATTTCATCGTCCTTAATTCGACTCGGAATCCGGGTACAACCTTCGGATTTGATGAAAATCAAATTTCCATCATTACAACTTCAAGTCGCAAAGACTACCCTCGCAAGAAAAAAACAGAGGTAGCAGCAGATATTATTGACGAACTTTCTAAACTATTATAAATACATAAACTATATTCTGTTCCATCTTCATCATGGCTCTGAAATAGTTGAAAAGAAAACGTACCAAAGATAGAGAATGCTCGTAATATACAACCCTATCATTCAGAACACCGCTTGGGAAAAGATTAAACGACAATGCTCAAACAGTTATATATCAAGAATTTTACGCTTATCGATGAATTGAATATCAAGTTCAATCCTGGTTTTTCCGTCATTACCGGAGAAACCGGTGCAGGTAAATCCATTATTCTTGGAGCCATCGGATTGCTGTTGGGAAATCGGGCAGATTCCAAAGCGGTCAAATCCGGTCAGAGTCATTGCATCATTGAGGCTCACTTCGATCTGATCAATACGGACTTGAAAGAATTCTTCCTCCGGAATGACATCGATGTTGATCTTAAAGATACCATCATCCGCAGAGAATTGACTGACTCCGGGAAAAGCCGGGCGTTCATCAATGATACACCTGTCCAACTCGCCCTGATGCGTGAACTTGGTGAGGACCTTGTTGATATTCATTCGCAACATCAAAACCTGTTGCTCAAGAAAGACGACTTTCAGTTAAATATTGTCGATATTATCGCTGACAATAAAAAATTACTTGATGACTACCATACTGCTTACACAGAGTACCATCACCTGCAGAAACACCTGGACGAACTCAAGACTTCTATTGCCAATGCCCGGCAAAATGAAGAATTCATGCGCTTTCAGTATCAGGAGATAGAAAAAGTTAATCCACTGGAAGGCGAACAGGACGAACTCGAACAGAAGACTCAGACAATGAGTCATGCAGAGGAAATCAAATCAGCTCTATATGCTGCTGACCAGACGCTGAATGCAGACGAACAGGGAATTGTGGAGCAACTGAAGGAAGCTTCGGATCAACTGCATAATGTTGAAAAATTCTATCCTGATGCGGGTAAACTGACTTCGCGTCTTGACAGTGGTTATATAGACCTCAAGGATATAGGACAGGAAATAAGTAGTGAAGTTGAGAATGTAGACTTTGACCCTGCAGAACTGCAGAATCTTAATGAGCGACTTGACATGCTCTATTCTCTTGAGCAGAAATTTCATGTGAATAGTGTACAGGAACTCTTGGCCATCGCCAATGATCTGAAGAAGGAATTATCATCTATCGACCATAGCGATGAAGAACTCAAAGATCTCCAGGATCAGGTTAATGGTAAACTTGCGGAGTGTCAGGATAAAGCTGCACAACTGACAAAAAGTCGGAAGGGAGCTGCCGTCAAGGTAGAATCAGAAATGAAGAAACGCCTGATTCCTCTGGGCATTCCCCATGTTCGTTTTCATGTACAGTTTCAGGAAAAACAGTTAAGCGAAAAGGGCTGTGATAAGGTTTCCTTCCTCTTCAGTGCCAATCAGAGTACACCGATGCAACCGGTTGCCCAAGTAGCCTCCGGGGGAGAAATTGCTCGTGTCATGCTATCCCTGAAGGCAATGGTCAGTGGAGCAGTCAAACTCCCGACCATCATCTTTGACGAAATAGATACAGGAGTCAGTGGGAAAATAGCAGAGAAGATGGCTCTCATCATGCGAGAGATGGGGAAAAACAGACAAGTTATTTCCATCACTCACCTTCCTCAGATTGCAGCCTTTGGTTCTACCCACTATAAGGTAGTAAAAGAGGAAACGCCGCAAGGCACTGTCAGTCAGATGCTGCTCCTCTCATCCAAACAGCGGGTACAGGAGATTGCTCAAATGCTAAGCGGAAGTGCCATTACCGGTGCTGCGCTTGCTAATGCCCAAGATTTGCTGCAAAGGGCGAAAGAGATCAATTGACAGTAGAATTATCACTCACAGCAAATATAGGTCATATCATAAGATATTAATTTCAACATCAGATAAACAGACATAACTAATTGATTACAAACAGAATATGAAAAGAATAAAGTTATTCTCATTCCTTCTCGCCTTTATGCTTACCGTAGGAGTTTATGCTCAACCCGGTAAAGTAAAGAATGTTGCAAAATCAGTATTTACGCTTACAACATTCAGCAAAGACGGGTCTATCAAAGCCTCTTGCCGTGGAGTCTTTATTGACAATCAGGGAACTGCCCTGGCACCATTTGCTCCATTTGTAGGGGCTGACAGTGCTACCGTAGTAGACGTGAATGGAGAGGCCATGCCTGTAGACTATATCATGGGAGCTGACGAAAACTATGATGTGATCAAGTTTAAGGTTGACCATGCCAGCAAAGGAGCAGAGATCTCTGCACAAGAGTCTCCTGCTGGATCAACTATCTGGATAGTAGCCTACTCCAATCAAAAGCCGGATATAAAAAGTACGAAAGTCACTCGTATTGAGAAGTTCCACACTTCCTATAATTATTATGTAGCCGGATATTCTGCTCAGGACACAGACTATGGCTGCCCTGTCGTCAATGGCTCAGGTCAGGTAATCGGTTTGCTTAAGTCCATTGATGCCAATAACATCTCTATTATTGATGCTCAGTACATCAATGCGTTGAAGGTGAATGCCCTCACCAGTCAGACACTGACACAGACCGGCATCAGAACAGGATTACCGGATACAGAAAAGGATGCAATCACTACTATGTTCCTGGCACGCAGTCAACGTTCAAAGAAAGACAACTATAAATATGCTCATGAGTTCATTGAGAAATTTCCAAGTTCCAGTCAGGGATACAAATCACTTGCCGAACTCTATGTTTCTGACAGTCTTTTCAACGACGCTGACAAGGAAATGCAACTAGGCATCAAGAAAGCTGCTCAAAAAGACGAAGCTCATTCTAATTATTCAGCACTGATTTATAACACCTCTATCTATCATCCAAAAGATTATAAGGAATGGACACTTGCCAAGGCATTGGAGGAGGCTACTACGGCTTATCAGATTAAACCGGACCCGGCTTATAAACATCAGCAAGCACAAATCATATATGCGCAGGGGCAATATCAGAAAGCCTATGATATGTTCAAAGAATTGACGAAAACGTCTCTCAACAACGGTGAACTGTGGTATGAGTGTGCCCAATGCAAGACTCAGTTGAAAGCACCTAACCAGGAGATTAAGGTTCTTCTTGACAGTGCTGTCAATGTATCATCAAAAACAGGGATGGCTGCTCCGTATTATCTGGCACGAGGCCATTTCTTTGACGTAAACAAGCAATATCGTCCTGCCATAAAAGACTATTATGCTTACGATTCGTTAAGCCATACGCTTGATCCGGCATTCTTCTATATGCGTTATCAGTGCGAAATCAACGCCAAGATGTGGCAACAAGCTTTACTCGACATTGCTCGTGCCTGCTATCTGAATCCCAAGGAACCTGTTTATTTAGCCAACTGGGCTTCTTTAGACCTCAGGGTTAATCGTCTTGACGAAGCGATCAGTACAGCTACGCAATGCACAAAATTAGCTCCTGACTATGCGGAAGGCTATCTATTGTTGGGTCTTGCACAGATCGCAAAGAAACAGAAGACTGAGGGATTACAAAATCTTGAAAAGGCTAAAAGTCTTGGTGATTCACGTGCACAGGGGTATATTGACAAGAACAAATAGACATCTGTTTCAATTAGATCATTATTAGGAACAGAACTGACTAATAAGAAGCGGTATTCAATCTCATTTGAGTACCGCTTTTATCATCTTGAAAAGACTTGTTAATCTCTCCATAAATGACTACTGAATATCATTAGAGCAAAAAGCGAGACAGCTCTCTCCTTCCCTTTCCTTCTCTGCAATCACCCCAAAATAATGATAGAAAAGTTTGGTAATAAACTAAAAAAGCTGTACATTTGCATCGCGAATTAACAAATCGGTTCCGTAGCTCAGTTGGATTAGAGCAACGGCCTTCTAAGCCGTGGGTCCTGGGTTCGAATCCCAGCGGAATCACTTTTAGAACAGCTAACTACTTAATTATAAAATAGTTAGCCATTTTTATAATAAGTAACAAACCGATCACAATCTTTTTTCACCTAAAGGCGTCATAGCCAATGTTGGTACTGTTACGGTATCAATTCCAGACAGGGCTGTCAAAGTTGATATATATGCTCTTACGTATGAGAGCATGATAGCTGGGGCAACACACCTATCTCAATAACTATGGTTATCTTTTCTTAAAATTCAGTTGACATATTAACAAGAATATGAATTCTTTATTATCTTTGTGTCAGATGCTTTTCGCAATTGCGCAAAAAACTAAAATCTAAATAAGATGAAAAAGAATTTAGGAACTAAGATGTTTTTCACACCATTACCAGTGTTAATTGTCGGTACTTACGACTCAGCAGGTGTACCGGATGCAATGAATGTAGCCTGGGGTGGACAGTGCGGGCCTAAGCATGTCGCCCTTAATATAGGTTCACATCAAACCACAGATAATCTGAGGATCAAGAAAGCCTTCACGTTGGCCTATGCCAATCGGGAAAACGAGGCACAGGCAGATTTTGTCGGATTGGTGTCCGGAAGAAAAGAATCAGACAAAATAAAAAAGACGGGATGGAAAGTTACCAAGTCTTCCTATGTTGATGCCCCTGTATTCGAGGACCTCCCTGTCACGCTCGAATGCAAAGTAATCGATATGAAAGATGAAGGAGAAGGTGGTGCCCGCGTCGTTGGTGAAGTGGTCAATATCATTGCGGATGATAAGGTTCTCAATAGCAAAGGTCAGATCGATATAGACAAACTCCAGCCTATCCTTCTGGACGATTCCATTGCAGCCTATCGTGTCGTCGGTGAAAAAGTCGGCAACGCATTTGTTGACGGCAAACGAATCAAATAATACATCTTTATTACCGGCAATCAGACTATCATCAAAATGAGGAAAATCCATCTGATAAGAATAAGCCTTATAATAACAGGTATCAGCATGACCTTCTGTGCTTGTCACCATAAAGCCATCTCTACTCTTGTCTCGTTTGATAAGGTAGCAATAGATACGACAGTAGATTTAGTTCCGGGTGATTCCGCATCACCTAAGGCTAAAATCAACCTCATATATACCTATGCCAAAGGAGACAGTGTAAAGCAAATCAACAATTATATCCTTTCCTCCAATGCTTTCAGAAATGATTTGGTAAGCACTTATTCACTGGAGAATTTGCCACCAAAGGAAGTCGTCAGCAAATTCGTACAGGAATATATCAAAGAATATAGAAAGACGTGTGGCCCTATCTATGCAAAAGACAAGACAACCATGTCATGCAACTATGAATTTCTATCAGACGGCGAAGTTATCAACAACGGAAAATATGCCTGCCTTACATTTAAGAAATATGTCTATACAGGTGGTGCCCATGGTATATCATCGAACATTACTATCAATATAGATAAGAAAAATGGCGGGATCATCACCAAAGACAAACTCTTAAAGCAGATTTCTCCGAGCAAAACAAGACAAGAAATCGTTAAGAGCCTCATCAAGCAATTGAACGTGAAAAATTTCAAACAGTTGCATGATAGTCTGTATGTGTTTTCTGATGATTCAGTCTACATACCGGACAACTTCATAATTGGAAAGGATAGTATTATTTTCATTTATGATGACTTGGAAATTGCTCCTCATTATATGGGGATACTTAAAGCTAAGGTAGCCAAAAAAGACATTCAGATCAAACCGGAATAAGCCGTTATTTCCTCTCACTATTCTACTTTCTTCATTTGAAGACAAAAGTCATAATAGTGAAAAGTCGGACAAATAAAACAAGAATTGCCTATAAGTAAAATAAATAGAAGAAGAATGAAAGTTGAAAGGGAACCTATTATTATCATGAATTTCTCTGGGGCCTATGAATATGAACCTTTTGCCAACAATCCGGACTTCATTCATCTGAATTGCGCTCACCTTAATGGAACAGATTGCTATTGCAGTCAAGAGGCAAGCAAAGAAATCAAGAATATCATTGCCCCCTACTCCGCCGAAGGAATACATTTTATCGATAATGGAGATTATCATTATATTACGAAATTCTGGATGGAGAAATTGAATCAATCGTTTTCATTGGTTCTCTTTGATCACCATACCGACATGCAGCCTTCCCGAATTCCAGGATTACTATCTTGCGGCGATTGGGTAAAAGATGCCATTGATGAAGATCCAAGACTAAGACAGGTCATTATTATAGGTACACCACAAGGTACAGAAGAAAAAATCCCAAATATATACCGAAGGAAAGTATACCTTTTCAGCAGAGAGAAAATACGTCAGATGCTTTCAGCCCAAGAACAACTTACAATGAAAGAGCCGATTTATATTTCGATCGATAAAGACGTGCTGAACACTGCATACGCCGAAACCAACTGGGATCAGGGAACTCTGACATTGCAGGAATTACAACAGTCTCTGTTATCCATCATGACGCACAACCATGTCATCGGCATTGATATCTGTGGTGAATACAAAATCGTACAAAGCCTTTTCCAAAATCAGAAATCAGCATGCATTGACAACCATGCGAATTGGTCCATCTTGCAAACTATAGTACATGCTGCAAAATTAAAGAAGCATAATCAGATCACTCACTGCTCCATACCCAATTGGTGGAATAACAGAACATTCAATCTTCATGGCATCTATTGACTTTTCACATTTCATCTTATAAAGAAAACCTATGACAGATATATTAAATTGTAAAAAATATTTCAATCATTGCGCACTCATTTTATTTTTGTGCAACATTCCTGATTTCGAAAAATAGACTATAAAAGGTTCTGTTTAGAATTATAACAGTTTTTGATTATTTGTATTAAAAACAGGGTTTAAATTATCAAAATGAAAGATAAAGTTCCGAAATAACGCAATAATACATTCATTTTTCTTACCATTATGCCACAAATGGTATAAATACATTTTTAAGAAACCCTTTCCTCCGTTTTTTGCACAAATATTTTATTGTGTGCAACTTTCGTGTGAAATTGTCAAAAACTTTGTTAATATAAAGGCGAAATAGATTGAGTTATGTCCAGACAAATTAACTTTGCGTCAAGCAAAAGCAAAAACAGAATTTATGACTAGTGAAGAATGGTATCGAAAAGGCAATCTTTATCGAAAGCAACAGGACTGGCAACATGCCATAGACTGTTACCTCGAAGCTATTGAGTTAGACCCGAAAAGTCCTGCTAAAGATGCTAAGGAAATGCTGGATAATATATTGAATTTCTATTGCAAGGATTGCTATAATCCTTAATATGAAGAATTCTACTGACGATCCGGATACTTTGAAGAATCTTCAAGATACACCTAAAATGATATACCTTGTTTTCCTAAATTCTGAAGATAAGAAGAAATCTGTTTGTATCTATTTTTAAAGGTTTCAACAGGCTTTCATGGCTATCGAATAAAAAGAACACATCTAATAATAAAAAATAAAAAGATGAAAATTAAAGGAGCTGTAGTGGTTGACACCGCCCGTTGCAAAGGTTGTGCATTATGCGTACAAGCCTGTCCTAACGGAGTGTTAGCCTTAGTAAAAAAGAAAGTTAATGCACACGGGTATCCTTATGTAGAACCCCAACTTGACAAAGATTGCATCGGTTGCAGCAGTTGCGCTATTGTATGTCCAGATGCTTGCATCACCGTATACCGTAAAAAAGTGGAGATTTAAATAATGGAAGAAAAGCAAGAAGTAACCCTGATGAAAGGGAATGAGGCCTTAGCTCGTGCCGCCATTCGTTGCGGAGCAGATGGATTCTTTGGATATCCCATCACACCTCAAAGTGAAATTATCGAAACCCTGGCACTACTTAAGCCATGGGAAACTACAGGCATGGTTGTCCTTCAGGCCGAAAGCGAAGTTGCAGCTATCAACATGGTCTATGGCGGAGCCGGTTCAGGCAAAAGAGTAATGACCACCTCCTCAAGCCCCGGTATAGCTTTGATGCAGGAAGGCATAGCCTATATGGCCGGAGCCGAGATACCTGGTGTATTTGTCAACGTTCAACGCGGAGGCCCGGGACTGGGAACCATTCAACCTTCTCAAAGTGATTATTTTCAGGCTACAAGAGGCGGAGGTAATGGTGACTACAATACCATCGTTCTCGCACCTGCATCGGTCCAGGAGATGGCAGACTTTATAGATTTAGCTTTTACACTGGCTTTTCGCTATCGTAACCCGGCCATGATCCTCAGTGATGGAGTAATCGGTCAGATGATGGAAAAAGTCGTCCTTCCGCCGCTCAAACCTCGGAGGACCGAAGAGCAGATCCGCAAAGAATGTCCTTGGGCAACGATAGGCAGGACTCCTGACCGGAAACCGAACATCCTTACCTCTCTGGAACTGAAACCGGAAATCATGGAGCAACGCAACCTGTCCATGCAAAGAAAATACCAGACCATAAAAGACTGTGAGGTCCGCTATGATACTCAACAGATGGATGGTGCCGAATATATTATCGTAGCTTTCGGCAGTGCAGCCAGAATTACAGAGAAAGCAATAGAACTGGCAAAAGAGCAGGGTATTAAAGTTGGACTGTTCCGTCCGATAACCTTATGGCCTTTCCCTGAAAAGCAACTTCGAAAAGCAGCCGTAGGCAAGAAGGGAATTCTCGTAGCTGAGATTAATGCAGGGCAGATGGTTCAAGACGTACGCCTGGCTATCAATGGAGCTTTACCAGTAGAACATTTCGGAAGATTAGGCGGTATCGTACCGGAGCCGGAAGAGATCGTAAAAGCTCTGAAAACACAATTGATTCAAAAAGAAAAATAAAATGGATACATCAATCATATCACCGGAGAATCTGGTTTATTCCAAACCGAAACTGATGAATGACACCACGATGCACTATTGCCCGGGGTGTTCTCATGGAGTTGTACATAAACTCGTTGCTGAAGTTATCGCAGACATGGGCATGGAAGAAAAGACGGTGGGAATTTGCCCGGTAGGATGTGCCGTATTTGCATATCGCTACCTGGATATAGACTGGCAGGAAGCTGCCCACGGAAGAGCACCAGCACTGGCTACTGCTGTAAAACGCCTTTGGCCTGATCGTCTGGTTTTCACTTATCAGGGTGATGGTGACCTGGCTTGTATCGGAACGGCAGAGACCTTACATGCGTTGAACCGTGGAGAGAACATCACAATCATCTTCATCAATAATGCTATCTACGGAATGACCGGCGGCCAGATGGCCCCGACAACCCTTATCGGACAGAAGACCTCTACATGTCCTTATGGAAGAGATCCGGTATTGCACGGTTATCCATTGAAGATCACCGAACTGGCTGCCCAACTGCAAGGTACTTGCTATGTCACACGTCAGAGTGTAGAGACTGCAGGTGCTATCATCAAAGCCAAGAAAGCCATCCGCAAAGCCTTCGATGCTTCTATGAATAAGAAGGGTTCTTCACTGGTAGAAATCGTGAGTACCTGTAGCAGTGGCTGGAAACTGAAACCTGCCGAAGCTAACAAATGGATGGAGGAGCACATGTTTCCTTTCTATCCAAAAGGTGACCTAAAAGATACGATAAACAAATAAAGTATTATTCTTTTATATCCGGATAGAGACTTGCTTAAAATCAGGTCACCGGATATGCTTCGTTATCAAAAAGAATAATTGACAGATAAATGAAATGAAAAAGGAAATCATTATAAGCGGATTCGGTGGTCAGGGAGTTCTTTCCATGGGAAAGATACTGGCTTATTCAGGATTAATGGAAGGGAAAGAGGTAACTTGGATGCCTGCCTATGGTCCTGAGCAACGAGGAGGAACAGCTAACGTAACTGTCATTGTCAGTGACCAGCGTATTTCCTCCCCTATTCTCAGTCGTTATGACATCGCTATCGTCCTGAACCAACCCTCACTGGATAAATTTCAGTCGAAGGTGAAACCTGGTGGCATCCTCATCTATGACGGATATGGCATCATGACTCCACCTTCACGGAAAGATATCAGCGTATACCGCATCAATGCTATGGATAAAGCTGCAGAAATGAAGAATGCGCATGTTTTCAATATGGTTGTACTCGGCGGTCTTCTCAAGGTATGCCCACTGGTTACACCTGAAGGACTCCGAAAGGCTCTACTCAAAACACTCCCGGAGCGGCATCATAATCTGATTCCTCTTAATATGGAAGCAGTAGAAGAAGGCAAGAAAATCATCACTAAATTGTAATTACCTTACAAGAAAAAGACATCGTGAGAAGTAATCTCTCACTACAGCCTTAGAAAAGGACACACGCTTATAGTCGTGTGCCCTTTATTTTTTGAGTGTTTTTAACCTTTAAACCAACTTGATTATTGATTTTTTTGTATCTTTGCAACAAGTAGCATCCTACGATGCATTCTATCTATTCACCCCCATATAAAATTTAGGTTAATAACTGAATATAAAAATGTCAAAAACAACACTGTATTTTACTATCGCCATATTTATCGTCCTGTTCATTGGGTTGGTCTGGTTCGGCCTGAAGTCTTATCTCGATATCAAAAGACATAAACGTCAGAGTGAACTGGATCTCAAAGAAAGA
>ENA-UOOK01005863-UOOK01005863.1-fermentation-metagenome-genome-assembly--contig:-NODE-5863-length-12116-cov-5.722826_pt1 | contig 12116 bp, 11 predicted proteins | sample MGYA00245777_ERZ724023 | MGnify/ENA primary metagenome ERZ724023 (study PRJEB28704, sample SAMN03018312) | fermentation metagenome | biome: anthropogenic terrestrial biome; feature: soil; material... | reverse complement strand
ATAGTTGGCGGAACTTCTTTACCTTCGGCACTCCGAATTGAAGCCATGAACATCTTTAATTACATCTCAATTATTACACTTTTTGACACTTCATCTATTCTAAACAACACAACAAGTTACTTATGGAAATTTGGAATCTTAGTGCTTATCGGAATAGTTACATTTGGAATAAGCATAATTAAATTTAACAAAAAGGATTTACCTCTTTAATAAATTAAAGGAGGATTTATGAAAGAGAATAATTTTGATGTTATAGTAATTGGTGCTGCTCTGTGGCAACTGTAGCAAGTTTGCTTGCACATGACGGAAATAAATGGATAAGAACAGCCTTTATCATATTTTCGTTTTAGAAATATAAATCAACTTTATTCATATCTTTTTTTGATTTCCATAATATGTAAGGTGCCATAAGCAATGGTTATATCTTATATTCGTCGAAAGGTTAGCCCTGATATTTTGACCGGAAAAATTTTTTTTCAGTATCTACCGCCCATAAAACAAAAATATACTACCAATGCCAAATTATTGCCCGTATTATTAATCATATTCTTCAAATAGTTGAAAACTGCATGCGCTATGATGTAAAAAATGGTGTTGATGGTCTTCATTAACATCTTCAATTTTACCAAATAAAAAATATTTAGGCGAGTAAAACTAGATTTTATATCATCTAAAGCCGGTTTTTTTATAACCAAACCTTCACTAGGTTTCGTAAACCTTCTAAACCAAATATTGTCAATAAAACTATATAATTGTTTCGCCAATTCTTACACTCTAGAATCATAAATATCTATCATATTTTTTCATCCTTTAAATTTGCAAAAGGTTTATATTTTTTTATTAATCTGCCTTCAGTTACTTCTGGATTATCACATACAAAATACCAAACAATTAATTCACCCGAATTTTCTAGTTGCCAAATATATTTTCCTCCACGATGTGGTGACTTTTTTTGATTGCCGAACCGCATATATGCTTTTACTCTTTTTTTTATTACACTTCCATTTGTTTTTTTAGCATCATCGCTTCCTGCTTTACCAATATACATAATTGTTTTGTTGCTTTTTATCCATTTCTCTTTCAGTTCATTAATTGTAACATTTGGATTTTCATTTTTAAAAAAACCACCTGTTCCAACTTCTAAAAATATTGGTTCTATATCTTCTTCACGAGTTACAGCATAAACACCTTTTTGTTGAGGCAAATTATTAATCCAAATTTTCCAATCTTTAATCTTACCTGCTTTTTTAAAACTTTCCATTTTATTCTCCTTTGTAAATATAACCTTATTTTTTATCAAATCTAAAACAGTTATCTAAACTTTCATAAACTTTATATTTTTATTCTTACAATAATTTAATAAACTCAATAAATCGCTACACCTATCTAATCCATACCACATACTAAAATATGGTTTTCCGTTTTTTAATCTACAAAAAACTATTTCATATAATTTATCACAACACTCACATTTATAACTAGCAATTTCTTCTACATCATATTCTGCACACTCAAAAACACCCATTAAAACTCATCAAAATCTCCTTTTATATATTTATATAGTTTTGGTCCTCATTAAATAATTAACTCTATAGTATTATTTTTTATCTTATAAATATATAATACAACTTCGCAATGCTAAATTCCTTTATTTTTTAAATCAAATTATAAAAAATAATCTGTTGTTTTAAGATATAAACGCTCACTCCCAGAAGGTTGTGTGTGTTGTATTATGTTTGAAAACAATGTCAACCCAAAAATAACCCAAATGCTGCTCGGGCACAAAGATGTAAAAACTACAATAATGAACTACAATTCTGTAGATAAAACCTACTTTGACAAAACAGCGGAGATTATTAATAAACAGTTTAAGTAAAAAAATGGCACTGAAACTTGAAATATAGCACAATCACATGTTAAGCTTATGAAAAGGTTGAAGAAAGGAATTTCTCCAACCTTTTGCATTTTAAAGGAGATATGTTATAATGTGGGTATATTTGATAATTTTGGCACAGATGCAAATGGAAATATCATAAAATAATGGTTGGATAGAATGGGATCATTTTTCAGTTCCAAACAAGCCAGAATGGTTAAGAAAATTAAATCGATATCTTTTGGCTTTTTTAGGACACTGTATGACTTGTACTTCACTTGATGGTTGCTACTTTTTAGAAAGTAATATGCCAAAACAACCACAACACGATAATTGCGATTGTAAAAAGCTGCAAATAAGTGTAAGTTTTGTTAAAACAAAAGCATTTTCAGAGTGTTCAATAGAAAAATTTTTAGGATATGTTTTTACAGATGATGAAAAATCAAAAGGAAAGAAAAGTCTATTTGAGTCTTGGGGATACACAAAAGAAAATGCTTATGAACTTCAAAAAGAATATCAGAATCAAGCACTTAAAGAATACTTAAATGGTAATTATATATTAAAAGATTTGGATAGAAATGGACAAAGACTGGCTATCGGCATAAATTTAAAAGGAAATTCTTTTTATGCTGGTTGGATGGTTGACGTGGAAGGAAAAATAAGAAACACTACGCCATTTGGAGGTTGGATAAATGAAAAAATTTGATTTAATAAAACTAATAAATATAAACGAAGAGTATAAGTCTAAAAACTTATATATAAACTTACACGGAATAATAATTGAAACCAATTCTGATTATTCAAATGTTTTGTTTTTTAATGAAAGTAATCATGGTGATTTTGCAATTATAAAGATAGAGAATAAAGATTTAAGTATAGAAAAAGAGCAGCTGCCAAGTGAATACAAAAATGAACTTTTAAATAAGTTTAAATCTAAGAATTTATTAAATAAAGTTAAATTGGAACCATTAGAAATAAAAGAATTTGATATAGTAGAACTCTTAGTTGAAGATGAGAAATATACAAAATTTGGAATACATAAAGGTGACACAGGCTGTGTAATGGAAAATTATGCTGTACAAAATTATATTTTAGTTGATTTTTCTCGAATTAATGCCAATAACGAATTTTATGGCGATTGTATTTCTGTTAATATAAAAGATTTAAAAAAAATAAAGTAATGCAGTTTACTGCAAATCAGTCCGTTTTGGATAGGTTTAGATAGGCTTAGAACGATTTTTGGAATTGAAGAACAATAGATATTGACCGGGAGTTAGAGATAACTCCCGGTCTTTTTTTTGCCATTTTATAAAGATGTGGCATTGGATTAATAAAAAATAAAAACCCTGTTATGCCCTTGATTAAAGGGGTTTAAGGGGTTTTGCTGTGGAGCTAATGATGGGATTTGAACCCATGACCTCGTGCTTACCAAAACCGACAACCTTTTTAATGGGGATTTATACCCTCTCTCAAATCGCCAGTAAAATACACGGTTTTAGGGCACTAAAATTAAAAAGGTCACAGTCCATATTTTTATTTTTGACACCATTTGTCCCTAACCGGCATGTTTTTACCACTTTTATATATAAATCATACCAAATTTGACCGCCTAAGTCTGTTTCAGAACTATCTTTTTATTGCCTTAGCATGTTGACATTATAGCACAATGAGCTGTATTAAAATTAGAAAAACGGATTTTTAGGCTGTTTCTATTTTTTAACAACTATTTGACTATCAACTTTTTCTAAATACATTAAAGCTTCTTTTTGCTCATCAGTTAGTTTGATATTCCATCTGCTTTCTAGAAACTCAAGTAATCGCAAACCTCTGTTATAAATGCTTTCTGCATTCCATTCTGTTTGTTGTGCCACTTCAATTTCTGAGTGTGAACCATTTACATAGCCACGCCTTTTTTTATTTTCAGGGGGCATTTTCTTATCGTCAAAACTATCATTTTGCAATGAGGAATTTATGCTTTGAGATAAAGGTAGCAAGTTTCCTAATGTACTTGTAAAAATCTTCATTTCTCCCGAATTATATGTATTAAACTTATCTTTCCAATATTTATTTGTTTGTGTTTGAGGTAAAATATGCTCAATTGTTACCTTATCTTTTTCGATTTTTGTAAATAAATTCCATTCTATTTTTGAAATATTTTTTGCGATAGAGAGTTGATATTCATATTCATACAAAAAATATCTTAAGGCTTTCCAACTATAATAACCTTCTCGTGAAATAAAATTCTGTTTTGCCTTAGCAATATAATAAGGTATTGCTACAACTGAATCAGCATTAGTAGTTAATTCTAAATCTTCAGTAAGTTGTTTTAAGCTTATATCATTATACAATAAATCTTTTGTTTTTAGGTAATAGTAACTACTTTTATATGTGCTTTGTGTTTGTCCAAGACGAAACTCTACAAATATAAATCTTTCAATTGCCTTATACGCCGCAATTCTTTCTTGAGCTGTTGTTTTTTTAACTTTTGATAATATTGTAGCAAGTAACGGTCTAAAATAAGCAATTCCAATTCTGTTTAATCTATCAATCCATATTTTTTCGTCCTCTTCCAAGGAAATATCTCCATTAATAGAGTTGTCAAAAGGGAAATAGGTGTAATACCAATATTTTGACATAGTTTTAAGGCTTTTAACATACTCTTGGATTTCTTTTGGTTTTAATTTACTCCAAACAATTGGTGTAGTCTCATTGTTTTCCTCTTCATCCATTTCCTCCGCTATAAATTGAGGTTCAACTACATCCGACTTAATAGGCGTGACTATTTTACTAAAAATATTTTTTGCAGAAAATTTGTTTAAAAGGAAGTTTACATAATCATTTCCTTTTGATCTTGTATATTTAAAATACATAATCCAATGTGCCTGAAGAAACTCATCATCAGATAATGGACTTCTTTGGTTCCGACCAAGTTGAAAATAAACCTCTTTCCATGCATCATTAATATCAGATCTCAACTTATCTTTGTCTATTTCATCTAAGTTACTATCGCCATATAGTGTTGTCAAATATATCAAACGGTTTTTAAGTAATTCCAAGTTTGAAAGTCTTTTACCACGATTATTCATTGTTTCAAAAGCAACAAAAACATCATAATCATCTTCAATTTCATGTAAATTAAACATTAAGTGTAATGTTAATTTTTTAAATATACTTACAACTCCATCAAAACCATCTTCAGTGTATAATTTGTTAATTACATCAGCAAAAAAACTTTTAGCATACATAAGGTTTTTTGTGTAAAAAGTCTCTTGAAGTGTTCCACTATTAGGTTCATTGAAAATTTTATATTTTAAAAACTCATAACTTGGATTATCAATTTCATATCCAAATAAATATGTTGTAATTAAATTTTGAGGAGGTCTTTTTCTTCTAAGGTACTTCTCATTTATATATTTTAAATTCTCAGTTCCTAGCAATATTTGCTCATCATTATTTTTCTCTTTATTTTCATCAAGTTGCTTTACAAATGTAACTATTTCATTTAATAAAATCTGAAATGTAGTTAATCTTTGTTGCCCGTCAACTACATGAAATAGTTTATAGCCATTATTTAATAGCCACTTATCATCTTCAGATAACACAGCATTCTTTTGGGGAATTTCCTTTAGTGATAACAAACCTGTATAATGATATCGATCCTCTGCTAAATTTGTTAAATCTTCCCAAAAATCTAAAAGCTGATTTTCACCCCAAGCATATCCTCTTTGATAATCTGGAATTCTAAATAATTTATTTTGAAATATATCTGACAGCGACCTTAATTCATTAGCCATATAATCTCCTAATTTTATTGTCATCACTATAATTATAAAAGGAAGGCATGCATATTCATGGAAGAATTCTTCAATAATTGCGAAGACAAAAACATATTCAAATATTATCATAAATGCTATCCTAAGTCAATTATATGTAGGTTTAACATTTGTTAATTATTTAATTTGTAACTTCAAGATAAAGTTGTAAAATTAAATAAAAAGTGAGGTAAAAATAATGAAAACAAATTTCGCTTATAATTTAAAAGAGATTAGAGAAAAACAAAAATTTCCTAAAACAAAACTTGCAAAGGCGTTATCAACAATTTTAGAAAAGGAAATAACTCCGAAAGACATTACTGCATGGGAAGATGATTTTATTTCCCCGTCACCTGATGTTTACCCAATATTAGCCGACATTTTGGAAATTACTTTAAACGATTTATTCAAAGAACCTGAAAAGAAAGATGAACCTCTAGTTCCTGACCTTAGCGAGTGTGAATACAAAGGAAAGACCAAATTAGGTAAAAGGACAATTGATTTATATATTGGCTATAAACCTATTAGTAAAGAAGAATACGATTTTAAGATTAGGTCTTTCGCTCAATCTCTACTTGAACCCATAAGAGAGTTTTATAAAGATCCCAAAAATGTTGAGGCATTTGAAGAATTTAAAAAGACAGGCAAAATAAAAGACGATAAAGAAGAATCAATTATTCAAGAAATTATTAGCATTGCAAAACAAACAGCAAACAAAACGATTAAGTTAAAAGACAATGTTTTATTTTATAAAATCGGAAATTCAGAATTATCTAAAACACTAAACTTTGATGAAGAAGAAATATGGAATGCCATTCGTTATAAAGACCAATTTAAGTTCAATAATTTAAAAGAAAAAGGCTCTGAAATTGTATTGATAAGTAAAAATTAGTTTTTTACAAATTAGTACAAAACAAAGTTTATATGATATAATCATTTTAACAAAGGAGAAATTGGTGTTAAAAGATATAAAGGATTATTTTAAAGACTTTGATAGAAGAGTTGATGAAGTTGTTTTTGGTATTATTGATGGAAAGGCAGAAACAACAAATGCATGGATGCAAAGAGTATTACAATGTGGCTACCCCAAAGCACATTCTCTAATAGATACACTTACAGAAATTGGATATATTGAAAACTCCGAATTTGGTTTTAAATGCGTTATAACCAAAGAACAATATCAAGAAATACTTGATTCAAGAAAAGATGATAATGTATATGAAATTGAGATAATAGAAGGTCATGACCCAGGCAGTTGTTTTTGGATTATGCCAGTAATTCACTTTAATGAAGATTGGAAACAAATGGGATATTTAAAAGAAGAGGAAATATCTATTGAAGAAGGCGATATTGATTGTTTTCTAAAATATTTTTTCTTTAAATATTTTGACAAAGACTTATATGAAAATAAAGTTAGAGATGCAGATATATATGTAGATAAGAAAAAATTTGAATGGTATTTGACCGACAATTTTTACACACGAGAAACAGTTGCGTTAATGCTTGCAGATATTGACAAAACAGCGATGTTGCTTGCTAATGATTATGAAAACCCAATGCTCGAAGAAGTAAAAAAAGATTATTCAATCGTTTATATGACAAGTGAAGATAGCATGCTATGGGATATTGATAAATCAGAGGAAGCCAAATATATTAAAGAAAACATAAGCGTAGTTATAGATTTTTATAATCGCTTCACAACACGAATGAGAAAGATGTTAGAAAACTCGCAAAACTGTAAGTTGATAACAATTTGTGGTCCATAAGTAAAATAAGTTATTATAACTAATACATAGGAGAAAAATTGGTTAATAAATGATGAAATAAAGTTTTTTGAAGTTGAATCTATAAATTTTATGGTATACTTTGAAGTAAGATCAATTGTTATAATGTCTACGGATGTTAACTAAACAAAGGAGCAAATATGTCTAATATCAAGATCTTTAATGACAAACAAATAAGAACTTCTTGGGATGATGAAAAAGAAGAATGGTTGTTTAGTGTCGTTGATATTGTGGGTGTTTTAACTGACAGCCCAAATCCTAGAAAATATTGGAGTGTTTTAAAGACACGATTAAAAAAGGAAGGTAGTGAGTTGGCTACAAATTGTAGTCAACTGAAATTGCAGTCTGCGGATGGTAAGTTTTACAATCAAGATGTGCTTGACACAAAAGGGATTTTTAGGCTTATTCAATCCATTCCCTCTCCTAAGGCTGAGCCGTTTAAAGTATGGCTTGCACAAGTTGGTAGTGAAAGATTAGACGAAATTGCCGACCCTGAAAAGGCAATGCAAAGAGGCGTTGAATATTACAGAGTCAAAGGTTATCCAGAAGAATGGATAACCCAAAGAATGATGGCTATTAAAATAAGAAAAGACCTTACAGCCGAGTGGCAAGAACGAGGAATAACACAAGAAAAAGATTATGCGATTTTAACAAATGAAATGACAAAAGCATGGAGCGGTTTAGGTATTAAAGAATACAAAAACTTGAAAAATCTTAAAAAAGAAAACCTGCGAGATAATATGACCGATATCGAACTGGTTTTAAATATGCTTGCCGAAGTCACCACAACCACCCTTTCAAAACAAGAACAACCAACTACTTTTGCCGACAATAAAAAAGTTGCAAGGCGTGGTGGAAGTGTTGCAAAAAATGCAAAACTTGACTATGAAAAAGAAACAGGCATAAAAGCAATATCAACTGTAAACGCAGATAATAAAAACTTGTTAACAGTTAAGAAAACAAAAAAGAGGAAGTTATGATTGAGATAAGTAAAATAAAAATACAAGGCTTAGAAAATTCTTATAATAGGTTATTAGAAGCAGTTTCAGCAAATAATCAAAAAGACTTTTATGTGGAGTTTTTTGATTTTTTAAACAATCTTTTTCCGTTAAGAGAAGGCATTGGAGAAAAGGATGTAGAGAAAGAAACAAGACTAAAAAAAGATTCTATTTTTGGAGCCTTGAAATATTTTTATGAAATTTATAAGCATACAGAAAATAATAAAGCAAATAAATTAATTGAGTCTAGCATTTTTGTTTGCTCTAAAAAGTATCCTTACTCTTATCCGTACACTTATGGAAATGCTTTTGTACAATATAAAAAATTACCGCAAGATTTGATTGATACACAAGATAAAGAAAATCATAGAACTAGATTTAAAGAACTATATGAAAAATATTTAAATGAAAAATATTTATTAGAGATTGTAAAAACAGCTAAAGAAGAAACTATGCGGATTATGGAGGAGAAATAAATGAGTAAAATTGAGGGTAAAACATTAAATATTGTTAACGAAAATATTGAAGGGTTAAAACAACTTTTTCCTGAAGTTTTTGTTGAGGATAAAATAGATTTTTATACATCAAAAGAAATGAATTTTGCCTTTATAATTTATTTAATAAATTATTTTATTTACATTAAAAATGTTGAAAAAGAATCATTAATTAATTATACAAAAATAGATGAGGAGAGATTAGAAGCGATTATTAGTAATTGGGAAATGCCACTCTGGACAAGAGAAGAATATAATCCTGTAATGGACAAAATAAGGATATTGAAATAAATAAATTAATATGATCAGTCAATTTCAGGCCGTTTTGAACAGTCGTAGGCAGTCTTGTCAAATTGATAAACGACTATAGACCGAGAGTTTTAACAGAACTTTCGGTTTTATTTATAACTGTTTCTTGCCAAATTTTTGGTTACAGTTTTTTTAAAAAAATACTACAGTTATTTTTTAGAAATATTTTTTTTGACAAAATTTAAATGGAAATTTAATGTTTTGAAAGACTATTGAAATAGTTTTTTTGTAAACATTATTGATTAAAGAAATATTTCACATACCATTTTTAAACAATGTTTACTTATCTTGACTTTATCCTAGAATTATATTAAAATATTTATGTATGATTAAAGAGGTGGACTATGTTTTTTAATGATAAAAATAAACCCCAAAAAGACAGCAAAATAAAAAAGCCACAACTATTTGTGTTCTGTCCGTTTTGCCAAACCGCGTTGGATAGTTTTTATGTAATTTGCCCTCACTGCGGTATGCCAATTGACAAAAATTTGTTTAAGTGAAGAAATAAAAGGTTAATATGAAAATAGATGGAAAAGAAATTACAACTTTATTAATAAAAATATTTAGCAAAAAAGAATATCGAGATGACTTTATAAAAGGCAATATTTTTATGAATCTTAGTGGCTACTTTAACAAAATTGAAAATAATACTTATAGAGGCGACAAACTAGATGGAAAAATAATTTGCTATAATCAAACTGTGCAAATAAATGATTTTAAATTTAAAACTGACTATGTTCAAGGATTTGTTGGAGATGATAAAGTGCCAATATTTTGTACAACTTTATTATCAGATAAAATATTAGAAAAAAGGAATAATAAATACTATTTTAAAGAGTGCGTTAAAAACAACCTAATTAATTTTGGTGATTTTGCTGTAATTTTTCTCTATAAAGAACTTGAAGATAATCTACTTGAATATGCACAATCAATGAACATTCCTTTTGCTTCTCATTTAATTAGATATACTAATTTAAATAATAAGAATAATGCTCACTTTGATTTATACAGAAAAAAGGATCCTTTTACAAAATTCTTTATTAAAGATAATTTTTACAAAAGCCAAAATGAAGTGAGATTTTTATTCCCGATTATAATGGCACAAGAAAAACCGGTCGTAGCTAAAATAAGACCGCTTAATTTCCATAAAGAATTTGATACTAATGAATTGTTCAATAGTAGTATAGAATTATCTATATGTTTAAAAAATTAAAAATTATTTAAATAAGTGAGTTGATAATTATGAATAAAACATTATCAAAAGATAAAACGGTTGAATATAGCCACGCTCCAATAAAGGATATTAAAAGATATAATACATATTGGGAGATAATAAAAGACGATAAAAAGTTTTCTGATACTGAAATCTTTCAAACTAATTATTTATTAGATCACGATAAAGAAGTTAGCGAAGTGTTTAGCGAAAATGCTTTTATTCTTAAGAAGAATATTATAAAATTTTTAAAAAATAAACTACCTACTTTTTATTTGAACAACTATTTATTTCTATCTGAAATAAAGAAAATAAAAGACGCTCACTTAGTCACATATAAATATTGTTTACACAAACATGAGTTTAATAATATAACAGATATTAATAGTATTAATTTTTTTAAATATGATAAAAGTCATAGCAAAAGATTGCGTTTACTATCTATGAAAAGAATAGTTGAATTCCCAGATATAATGTTAGCAGTTTACTTTGAAAAAGGTTTATATATTTTAAAAAGATATGATTTTATATCTGATATGTATGACATAATATTTAAAAGTGAAACAGAATTTAATGTAATATCATCAAATAACTTATTACACATAATAATTTCTTTTAAAAATGAATCGCAATACATTAATTTATCCGTAAATAAAACGATGAAATTGCCCTTTTCTAAATTTAAAAAGATTGATGATAATAATTTTATATATGATAGAAGAGATAGAGAAGAAATTATTGTTTGTAAAATAGATGATGAGTTTTTACTCATAAACATACGAGAATCAACGATCAAAAATATTAAATTCAAGGATAGTTTGATAGATTTTGAGAAATGTCAAAGGCAAATTGATTTAAGGGAAACTGATATTTTTTCTTCAAATCAAATTATAAAAGATAAGGATATAAAAAAATTAAATAATTTTTTTAAAGACGATAACTCCTTAAATTATTCTAAATTTAAGGGGTACGGAAAGAGGACTCCTAGTACATATAAAATATACGGATATAATATTGTATATTTTATCTGCATACTTTTGCTTGAAAATCATTCTAATATATATGAAGCAAGACTATTTTATTTGGAGTATTGGAATCAATTTACTATATTTAAAAAAATAAAAGCAAAAATAATAAAAATATTAAACATAAAGGAAGATGTTTTTATAGAATATCTTATTTGCAATTATTGTAATAATACATCTGATTTTATAAATATTAATCATTTTAGCAAACAGGTTTTGTTAGATGAATTGAAATTATATAGTGAAATTCCATTATCAGAATCCATAAAATGGAAAAGAGAAAGACTTCTTTATGATTTAGTTGTAAAAATATATCCAGATGCGATATTTCAATATAGGGCATCGTTTTTAGGCAATCAGTCTTTAGATGTTTATATACCTTCTTTACGTATTGGAATGGAATATAACGGAATACAACACAAATATGAAGTAGATTATTTTAATAGGAGCATAAATAAACAATCTAATGATGATGAGAAAAAACTTGAAAAATGCAAGAAAAACAACATTAAAATTATTTATTTCTGGTATTATGAGGATATTAATACCTTTACAATAAAAGAAAAAATTAATAAAATGGGATTTTCGGTCAATGATATGAAAGAATT
>ENA-UOOK01005862-UOOK01005862.1-fermentation-metagenome-genome-assembly--contig:-NODE-5862-length-12119-cov-5.684847_pt1 | contig 12119 bp, 9 predicted proteins | sample MGYA00245777_ERZ724023 | MGnify/ENA primary metagenome ERZ724023 (study PRJEB28704, sample SAMN03018312) | fermentation metagenome | biome: anthropogenic terrestrial biome; feature: soil; material... | reverse complement strand
ATTAATTAGAAGTCAAATAGTCCTAATGCATCAAAGAAGATATCGTTTGGTAAACTCACTTTATGTTTTTCACAAAATTCATTAATAAATTCATTTGTTGGTTCCTTATTCTTCTGATATTCTTGTACAAGTTCTTTTTTTACTTCTTCACGTTTTGAGTCAGCTTTTTCAACATCCACATAAATAATTCCATATAATATGCCATATGAAAAGTATATTTCATACGGTCCCTCTTTTGAAGAAAATAAGCTGACTTCAACTATACCATCATATACTTCATTGATTTCCAAATAAGTATTCTTATAATGTCTTTCATCTTCCGAAAAAAATTCGGTTACATTTTCCCAATTATGCAAATTTACACACCTCACAATGCATATACCAGGTGTTTATAATCATTGTAATAAGCATTTAATTCTCATCATCCTTACCATTCAATATCCTCAGGATATTCTAAATCCTTAAGAATTATTTCGTTTTTATGACAATTAAATCTTTTTGCTGCATCATCAATTGACTTTTTCATAGTGTAATAATCATCTTCCTCATAATACAATGCAATTCTTTTAGATATCTTATTGAAATTATTTTGCCTTTGTTCTTTTGACATATGTATGTATTCAACATTCATGGCATCAAGAAATTGGTGGTACATAGCATACATTACATAGCTGTCCTCATTCATATATCTCATCCATATACTGAATTGTCTTTCAGTTAATAATTCTTTCGCACATAATGCAAATTCAGACTGGAAGTTTCTAATTGTAGCTATGGTTTTATCCCATACGACTTTTTTATCAAGTGACATATCCGGCATATATTTCTTCTTGGTAAGCTCTTGCATTCTTAAATTAATTAAATTATTTAATGCAACCATTGCATATACCATTTCAGGATAAAGACAATTACATTTATAATAAATATTTTTGGTATTTGTTATAATTGAATGATATTTCATTTTGTATTCATCCATATTATTGTCCATTAAAACAACTTCTCTGTCTCCTTGATAAGCATGCCTGATATCATAGCATATACCCAGTATCCTGGTTGACATTTCTTCATATTCTTTGTTCTCTTCTGAAAATTCATCTACAGTTATTGTATGAAACGCCTCAACTAAATTATCTAAATCGTAGTAATCCCCTATTATGCTTATACCTGTTAAGTTTTCAGTATTTTCTAATTTAATCATACTTTCCCTTTCTGTTTTTTGTAAATATTATACCCATCTATTCAGAGATATGCAAGTTTGCTCAGCCACATTCTTCACACCGTATATTATCTGCTTAATATGATGTGAAAGCAATATCATTCTTGAAGTGATTCGGTATTACTTCTTTATAAATAAATCATACGATGTAAATTTATACTTGAAAATTTAATATAATTGCTATATTATTATATCAGAATATGTGTAGTATGAAAATGCGAAATATTCATGATAATTTTTTCAAGGAAACGTTTGGAAAATCTGATGTAGCAAACTGGTTACATTTCTTTCATTTCCTGCTTTCTTTGTTGTTATTCCAAATTCATACCAAGGGTATAACTAATCATTTTAAACAATCCAATCATTCATGAAGAAATTCAATAGAATCAGTTCTTAGGAAGGGTTTCCCCTTTCTTACATGTATAAGTTTAGGTTTGTTATGCGCTCCTAATTTACCGGCAATATAGTAATATTAACTCCATTTATTTCTTCCGGCAGTTCACCTATCCCCCAACCTGGGGCTGTTGTTTCAATATAGTAAAAATCCATGTTCATGTAAGTAAAATTAGCTGGTTCACTTGACTTTAATCCAATGCCCATATGATCCTCAGTCATAACTAATACAGTACCATAACCAAGTTCACGCAAAAGGGATGCTAATAAAATAGATGAATCTTCACAGTCACCACCCTGGTCATAAAGCGTTTCAAGAGGAAACTTGGGATATTCATCATAACCGGTTCCAATATCATCAGAAACATAATCTAATCCCTGTACAAAGGCTGTAGCAAGTTCTATCATTTCCCAATCAGACATGCTTTCCCTTTCAGATGTTTCTTTAAATACATTAGCAAGACTATTCATATATTCATCATCTTCAGCATGAGTTACATAGAGCGAATAATCATATATGTATCTTCTGTCAATAGTTCTGTAAATGTTTACAGCTTCAACAGGGATATTTAAACTCCAATCCCACGAAACCCAACCATACGGATATTCCCAGGTGTAGCTGACTTCTTTAATTTCAGGAACATATACAGACTGTTCAGTTGCGGCATTAATAATGATTCTATAAGTTTCATCAATTAATCTTACAATCATAGTTGACGCTTCCGCCCTGGTTCCCGTTTTGCTGCCTGCAAATGTACCTTTATTATCAGTACCTGCTATCAAGCCTTTTAAATATGCTTGTTCAACAAAGTATACATAATCATTGGGAATTCTATTGTAGTCAGAAATGAGATTTCCAATATTTAAATCATAAACTTGATTATTAAACAAAATGTTCTCGTCAATCCTAACAAAAATTCTCGCCATTTCAAACCGAGTTATATATTTTTCCAATGAATCCGTTGTATTCTGTATTTCATTATCATAAACTATCTCAAGCTCATATGCAGAATCTAAAATATATGACGCCCAATGACTATTGGTGTTATCATCACCATAATAAGATAGCAACACTTCATCACCCAATACCACCGTCATAACAGCCTTCAAAAACTCACCTCTTTTTATAAGGTTGTCAGGTTTAAATGACCCATCAGGATATCCAACAATACCACCCTCTTTGACCAAGGTTTCAATATAATCTTTCCCCCAATGATTTTGAATATAATAAAATTCTGCACCCTGGGCATAAATAGGATTACTTATTAAAATGAATAGTACAATTGCTATTATTAATATTTTATTTTTCATATATTCCCCTAAATGTATTTACAAAAAGCTTAACAGTATCGCTTTTTTCACGATGAATCAGGTGCTCCATAAGACTTCTTGTTATCACCGTCATAACTCATTAACTCAAGTGTCTGGCACGGGCGACTCTTGCACGGGCGACTCTTGAAAGTTTCAGTTTCCCTTCCTAAATAATTATGTAGCATGTTGAGCCAATCAATGAAGCTTTAATATATGCATGGGAATTCTTCATAATCATATACTACAGTCAGAAATATTGGATAATTAGATTATCTAACTGTTTTATTATAAAACTAAAATCAGCATTTAAATCTAAAGTCTTTGCACTAATTTTATTACCACCCATTAAGTAATCAAAGTTCGGTACTATATCTTCATTAGTTCCTGCATACAATAAAAGACCGCTTACTAAACCAGTATTATTAACATCATAGTTTTTAACATATGAATATATCTGATATAAATTATTCGAATGAATAGTCCTGCTCTTATAAAATTCATTGCTTTGCATTGTATGGGCATAATATTTAGTATCAATAATTAAGGTTTTTCCCTGATACTTAAGAGTAATGTCAGTTTTCATCATTGGCAGAAAGTCAGTAAACTCATTATCAATATTCCAGTCAATATGCATTGAAGAAGCGTTATATTTCGGATAATGCTTTCTGTAAAATTCAATCACAAACTTTTCATATAATCTATGCATTTTCTGGTCATCTAGAAATTTAGCCAATCTCTTTTTTCCCTCTTTTTCAGATAACAACATTCCTTCTATGACCAAGTAACAAATATTAATAAGCATTTTATAAGTCGCATTATTCCTATGATACTTGATTAAATTCCATTTAATGCTGTAAGGATCAATTTCATCTACATTGTCAAAATAAAAAAGCAGCTTTCTTAATAATTGTTTCTGTTTAGGTTTTACTTCCGGCGTTTTTATTAACAATATAACTGTTGTTTTTAAAACCTTATTCAAATATTCATTTTCAGAATAATTATCATAATCGCAAACAAGTTTACGTCTAAGCATAGTCTGTCTTTTTATTGATTCAGTAACATTTATTTTCCCAACCGGTGAACTTAAAGATTCAAAAACACTTATATATTCCCTTCCCAGTCCTCTTTTTAATTGATTTGCTGTCCCTTTAGCAAGAATTGCAGCAAAAAGGTCGCTGGCATATTGAAACTCCTCGACAGCAAGATTTTCATATGAATGTGTATTCAACACTTGATAAGCATAAGCAAGCATATAGTAAATGTTTTGAACCTTAATCATTTAATACACCACACAGTTTTTTTGTCCATAATTCTATCTTTGATTCATCATCAAACCAATATTCCTTAATTAGGGGTATAATTTCATATTTAATAACAGATTCCATCCATTTATCAGTTATTGTTTGCTCTGTACATAAGTAACTATGGCCTATTCTAAAACCAGCTCCAAGAGATTCATCTTTAGAAATTGCTTCATTCAAAAGCCTCACTTGCTCTACAAGTAAATTAAGCTTAGAGTTTTCAGTTCCCTCTACAATAGACATAAATCCTTCCGAATCAAATGCTGGTTCTAATTCGAAAAAACCAAATCTCCTTCTTAAAGCATAATCAATCAACGCTAAACTCCTGTCAGCTGTATTCATCATGCCAATAATATATAAATTCTTCGGAACTGTAAAAAGTTCATTAGAATAAAGAAGACGCAATTTATCTCCGCGCTTATCTTTTTCAATAAGCATCAACATCTCACCAAATATCTTGCTTAAGTTGCCACGATTAATTTCATCTATAATAAAAAAGTAATCTTTCTCAATATCATCATGTGCCCGTTTACAAAACTTATAAAAAGGACCCGCAGCTAATTCAAAACCGTTCTCTTTAGGTCTGTAACCCATTATAAAATCCTCATAACTATAACTTTGATGAAATTGCACCATCATAACCCTATTGGAATCCTTCTTGCCCATTATTGAATACGCTAATCTTTTAGCAGCAAATGTCTTTCCAACTCCAGGCGCACCTTGCAATATAACATTTTTCTTAACTTTCAGCAATTCCACTAAGGAATTATACTGATCCTCACTCATAAATACTTCATTTAAGAAATCATCTTCTATGTAACTTTCAAAAGCTATTTCAATTTCATCGGGATTATAAACATCATCATCTTCATCAATAAATAAACTTTCTAATTTTTGAACATAATCTGTATAAACTGAAACATCTGTTAACGTCTTCAAAACAGCTTGCCCCGGATGTTCCCATTCTCCTTTGTTGGTCCATTTAACCTTTCGTATGTGTTTATATTCTCTTCTTTTATCGTCAAATATATAATCAGATTCTACAATTCCACGTCCAACTAACTTGCTTTTACCCTTTTTAGCATAAATAATATCTCCTATTTGTACTTCGTATGCAAATTGCCACGTTGCAAGAGAATCATTATTATAATTCTTATTAGCACCCCATAGTTCCTTCATTTTAGAACGCATTTCTTCACGAGTGGTGAAGTTTTTCAAATTACCTAATTCATGCCAACCAATACCCATAATTTCTTGCAAATAAAACTCGTCCCATTTGTGCGAATTCTGACCTGGCGCATATATCCAGTATTTAGTCGCAGGTATATCTTGGTCAGGAGAGGAAGTTTGAGTATCTTCTCGGCGTTTCTTCAAAATTTCTACCCACTTTTTAAATATATCACTAATCATTTCATCGTTAAGTATAACCGTTTTTCCTTTTTCAGTAAGTTTCCAAATCCCAGGTTCTGTTTTATCAATAATTCCTTCATGTACTAAATAACTTCTTGCAAAAGCAACTTCATTTGCAAATTTATTTATATTTGTTTTGCCGCGAGTTTCATTGATTTCTTCTTTGCTTAAATTCAAATTTTCAATTATTTTGTTTCTAGCTTGTTCTGGAGTTGCACTTCCACCCAATTCTTTTAATGCATTAACTAATGGGATAAACCACCTTAAAAAACTTGCAGATGATAGTTTCTTATTGTTATCTGTTTTAGTTGCTTCCCAAGCATTATATGATAACACCGGAAAACTATTTATAGTGCTTTCACTATCATTAAAGATTTCTATAAATTTATCTATTAATGATATGTAAGTTATTGCATCAGGCACTATTTTTAATAAATTAGAAAACCCTCCGTTTACCATCAATGGGAAGCTAGTGTCACTTGTTATAAACGTCCTATTTCGGTCATCAAGATTCAAATAGTAGAAAGGTCTTATCCAATACAATCCCATAGAAAGCTTCCACTTAACAAGGGGTTGATTACTTACAATATCGTAATATTGTATAAACATATTCTTGGTTTCTGAGTTAGGGTTATCAGCAAAACTAATTGCAGCTTCAAACATATTCCATAAATTTGTAATATCATTAGGTCTTTTTTTTATATCACCAAAAAACCAAGCATTCATATTATTCAGCACAGGAATACCTTCAAATGAAGTTGGAACATCCTCCTTAAGCTTTAGTTCTTCTTTTAATAAAGTTAAAATAAGTATCCTATTTTCATCTTTTATTCCTTTATTAAAGCATCCAAATATAGTAAATGGACAGATATCATCTAATTTTGTCCCCTTACTTTGAAAAGGATATTTCATAGTAGTTTGATTAAAAACATTTTCCATTATTGACAATAATTTCGCACGGTCATTTTTAAATTCTAATAACTTATTAGCAATCTCTTGATATATATTCGTCCAATCAAAAATATTTTTTTCGTTCATATATTATTATCTCCTTGTACGATTTTTGTATATAACATCTTGATTCATGCTCATCGAATTCACATATATTCGTCATTTTAATTTTGCTGTTTCTTACATATTCCCTAATAATATCTGTGATATTTATCATTTCATCTTGTTTGTTGGTTTTTATTTTGTGTTCCAAAACACACCTCCGAAATGTTTAAAACTACAGTTTTCTATCAGTACTATAAGAACTTATTTTAATGGAACTTGCGCACTATTTTCAAAATATCATCACCATATTTATTTGCCTTTTTTTCACCAAATCCGGCTACCAACCGTAATTCTTCCTTGCTTTTTGGCATCTTTAAAATTAAATCCCTTAACTGATTATCATTATAAATAAAGTAAGGCTTTATATTTTCTTCTCTGCTTTTGTTTAATCTGTACACCTTCAATTCTCTGAATATATCAGTTTCTTCTACATTAATTATAGTGTTTTCCGAAGTGCTTTTTACTTTTGTCGACAACACCTCATCGAAAATTTCAGGATTACTATTATCAATTCTATACTTATCATATTTTCCAGTATAGTCTTTTACAGCTTCCTTATGTAAATTCAAAAAAGATTGAGCCCATTCCAGTAATCCTTCTTCAGAATACGCCGTTATTTTAGAATTTTCATAAATATCCTTTATATATTTAACCAATTGATCTGCTCGAATAACTTTTTCCTTTATTTCCTTTTTTGCATACTTAGCATTAAGAACAGTCTTAGGATTAGCTAATACAACTACTGACTTATAGATATCTTCAAAATATCTGTCTGTCATAAACTTGGTGAAGATATTGCCTTTATTATCAACTCTTATTTTTTTCATTAATTCAAAGTGTCGCTGATTCTGTGTAATTGGAGAATATATACCTTCCTTTTTCTTTTTGCCATAAAATTCTGTGGTACGTATGAAATCTCCTCTGTTATTTATTTCAATATCACCATATTTGTATCAAATTTTAATATTTATATTTTACTACTCTGCGAATCTATCGAAATTTGTCAAGCTATTTGTCACAATTCCTTTAAATTTATTTATAACTATAAGCCTTATCTGTATGTTAATAAATTATAAGACTATTTAAAATCTTCATCATTATCAAACTATTTCACATTATATGAGTATGAATTGCCTCCAATATTAAGATCAATCTTTATGGACTCACCACTGCTTGCAACCTCATCAGGAACTTCGAACAAATAATGAATGTATTCTGTTATCAGTGGTGCAATACCGGTAATATTTGAGTAAGTAAAATCGCTTCTGCTACTTTCTTCAATCATGGAAAAACCGTTATATTCATAATTATCAGCATATATCAGCTTTGCAGACAAAACATCATCAGCTCTAACACTTTTTGATTCCCAGTTTTTATATGCAATGCATAAATCAACATAAATTTTCCCATCTTCTGCTTCATAATGGGAATACCAATCTGCAGGTTGAGGTGGTATTACATCATCTGTTATATTAGAATAATCCACATAGAATTCACAAGTTTTTGCAATTGTAATAATTTCGCCTTTTTTAACATTACCGGAAGATTTTGCAACAGCATTTTGATTAAGTGATGACACTTCACCTTCAATACCATCACGAATAGTAATTTTGTAAGGTTTGTTATTAATCGTTATAATTGCTGTTAATGCACCCTCGCTTGATTGAACCTCTTCCGGAACCAAGATTAAGTAGTGCAAATACTCCGTACTAAGAGGCGAAATACTTGTAATATTTGAATATGTGAAATCACCTCTATTATCTTCTTCAATAATCGAAAAACCATTATACTGATAATTACCGGCATATAGAAGTGTTCCACTCAAAACTTCATCCGCAACGATTTCCTTAGCTCCAAGGTTTTTGAAAGACACACAAATATCGACATATACTTTTCCTTCTTCGGCTTCATAATGGGAATACCAATCATTAGGTTTAGGTGGAATTATATCATTATCAATATTTGTATATTCCACATAAAATTCATTGACATTATCCTCTGTTATAGTTTCACCAACTTTCAATTCAAGCCAGTTATCTTCTGAAAAAACCGAATTATCATACGCACTATCAACGGAATTTGTGCTGTTATTAATAAAATTTTGATAAGAACCAGTATCTAAAGTTTCATCAGTAGCATTATCAATAAAATTAACAACTACATCAATATCATCCGATGAAACACCAGCAAAATTCTGATAAAAAGCTCCATACATATAAAAACCTAATGCATGTAAACTATCCCACATGGAATAAGAAGAAGAATCTACATAAATATCAACCTGGGATAAATCGTCATTGTATTTTATTTCTTTAAATGACTCAACTTTCTCATCACCATTCAGATAATCATTGATTGTTTCATCCACACCACTTTTATAACTCTCAAGCATCTCTTTTCGTTTTGTTTTTGTCATTACATATGTAACAGAACCATCCTGGTTTATTGTGTATGAAATATATCCCGCTTCTTCGGCAGCTGTTTTGATTTCATCTTCTGTCATTTCAGTAAAAAAAGAAGAAGCTAAGGTCACATCAACTGTAATCAAGTCTTCATCTACCTTAATCACAGCATCTTTATCTCCATTTTCTTTAGGTGTCGAATCATTTCCACTGCAACCTGTCATTACCAATAGCAACATCAAAACTAAAATAATTGCAACTAAATTAAAACCTCTTTTCATTATAATCTCTCCTCCTTAGTTGATAAAAGCTCTCGAAATACTATGAGTTATCGGTTAAAGTCTTTACCTTTAAACCTTTTTTAACGTCCTCCTATTTTCACATAAGTCTTGCTTGTCCAATATCTCTACAAATATTTGTAAATTACTATAGTTAATTAAAACTCTTGGTTTTTTTAAAAAAGTATTCTTCGACTTTAGTAAAACACCAGTTTTTGCCACTATTAAAAAACAGTTTAACAACGATCGTTATCAAAAGAAACGCTATAACACGTAAAATGGAATAATATGAAAAATTATTATATAAACTTTTACCTATTTCTATTAGTGCTAACATAACAAAATATGGAATACCAAAAAGAAATCCCGTATATAGCCATCCCCATCCTTAACATTTTTTATCAAAATCTGATTTATCTTTAGCATCCAGTATAGCTTGTAAGTCTTCAACACTCTTAGTAAGCTTTTCTATTTTACATTTTTCCACTTCTAATTGTTCTTTTGTATTCATATGTGATGAAGCTTCGTCAATATATTTTTTGTTTGCTTGGTCAATAATTTGTTCATATACTTCTCGATAAGTTTGATCATTAAATCGCGCATAATCACCTTTTGTGACATTCATTAATGCATCGTTTACAGCTGAATGTGCACGCATAAATAAAAAAGCTTTTTCATCAATTTCTCCTGCAGTACGTGCTCGTAAAAGCGAATCCATATACTTTTCCAACATTTCCTTACTGGGTCGCAATGCAACATAACAGTCGGCTAAAAGTCGCTTACGTTGATACTCCATTCTAGTTGATGGGTTAAATAGCCACAAAACAGCTCCAAAAAGATCTGAAGAAATGCATGCCGGAATATGTCCAGATTGAATACTCCTATTGCTTTCATATTTTTTACTAACATTTGCTATTGTAGCATTAAGAGTAATCATTATATGCCCTGATGTCTGAATTTTAGTTGATGTCTGACCACTCCGTTCTCTATATACCATTATTATTGAGCGAACATCTGTCATTATACTTGATTTTTTATCTTCTTGAATAGCAAATCCTTGTTGAGAATATCTTTCTTCTATCATGGAATAAAGCTCTTCTTCGTCTTCCTGAAAATCATTTTTTGATGAGTTATATATTGTCCTTTTTATTGTTATGCCCATTTCATTTAATTTTGTTTCAATAGATTCACAAAATTCTGCAATAGCTGGTGCTTCTATAAGAATATCATGAAAATATTGTGCTACGTTATTAGCTTTTTGAATATCATATTCAGCACTATATACCCACCCTGATGTTCTAGCCATTATTCCATTTATCTCTTCAAAATTATGATCAAATATCATAACATTACATCCAGCCTTCTGCATTTCTGATACAAGCATTTTACATGAGTCTACTCTATCAGGTGAATCCATACCTAAAAGTGAAAAAACAATCGGTGAATCTAAATAAACATTTAACCCTTTATATGTTTCAATTACCTCTCCAGAATAAAATGCAGTCTGTAGCATAATGTTGCTAGAACTAAGAGCAACAACAAAATCGAAAAGCTTAGAATTCGTATTTGATAAATCTTTAACAAAGCTATGCCATGCAAAGTCCAATGCATCAGATTGATCTGTAATATATAGTTCATTAGTAATAACAGCTTCATCGTAAGAATCTAAAAATGACATGATCCGATTTTCAATATCAAAGCTTAAAATCTCATTATCATTATCCACACAAAAACTTTTAAAAGACTCAATCATTTCAAGCCAAAGAACATTAAATTCGCTGTCATCCAGACTATACTTTTTTAATTTTTCCTTATTTGCTCTGTATTGACCTCTATCATTAAATATTAAATTATTATTCATGCCAACTCCAAGTACTTGTCGGACAAACGTAAGCGGTAAACTAAAATCATACTTTTCATTAAATTTCTTAGCCACTTCTACATCAGCCACAATATCCCAATTCTCTTCATATATTATATTCGCAAAGAAGGGAAATGGAAAGATACAGAAAAGGAAACTTCTAATTTACAAGAAACCTTTGAAGAATGGGGAACTATCCCCAAACTTGGACAAGGTAGGCGAAGTGATTTAGAAAACCTATATCAAATGATTAAAGATGGTTATTCCAATGTAGAGATACTAGAAATTAACCCTGATAATATTCTAAATTTGCAACATATAGATAAGGCTAGATTAGAGGTGCTTTCTAGTCGGTATAAATCAGAACGAAGATTAGATTTATTAGTTACTTATGTAAGTGGTGTGACTGGATATGGAAAGTCAAGAAATATTCTTGATAGCCATGGAGATGGTAATGTATATCGTGTGACAGATTATAAACACCCCTTTGATACTTACTCTGGCGAAGATGTTTTAGTATTTGAAGAATTCAGAAATGATTTACCTATTGGAAATATGCTCAACTATTTAGATATTTATCCCTTTCAACTTCCAGCTAGATATAACAACCGTCAAGCGTGTTTTAATTTCATCTATATCGTTTCTAACTGGAAACTGGAAGACCAATATCATAATATCCGTCTGGAACACCCTGAAACTTATCAAGCATGGTTAAGACGTATACATCGGGTTAGAGTGTACACTGCTAATGGAGTATGGGAAGAATATGATACCAGTGATTATTTACATGGTTTCCGCTCTATATCAGAAACAGATACACCGTTTGATAAAAACTAATGCAAATAAGTGTGAGGAATTATCAAAACAAACATATAAAGTTAAAAAAATAAA